>JAEEGG010003597.1_pt1 | contig 38547 bp, 27 predicted proteins | sample 9134161 | NCBI WGS metagenome assembly JAEEGG01 (sample SAMN16246543, study PRJNA631951) | gut metagenome | biome: gut microbiome; feature: rumen; material: CR-attached | host: Bos | place: Iran: Karaj | collected 2018-10 | reverse complement strand
GATTTTCGTAGTACTTATTTGGTTCAAAGGTATTTCCAGACACCTGATTCAAAAATAAGCAGTTCAAACGAAAGGAAACGCCTTTCTTTATGCCCCTTATTTTGAGAATATCGGCTTCCGGCTCAGGCAGGGAAGCCGAAAACTGTTTTATAGAGTAGGCAAAAACTAATAGCTATTGCTATGACACGAGAACGCAAGGAGGTTTACAGCCCTCCGAAGATAAAAACTGTAAGTTTCGTGGTGGAGATGGGCCTTGGAATGTCCACCCTTCGTTTTGAGCCGATGACTTGGGACAATGACACGCCGGGCAGCCACTCCAGTCTTTTCGGACAGAGTGACTGGAACTCAGATGGTGGTAATTCAACCACATCGTATGAATTAGAAAGATGGTAAACTAAATTAAAAATTAAGAATTAAAAATTAGGAACTTATGAAGAGAATACATACAACAATGATGGTTGGCCTAATGGCTGCCGTAATGATGGTAGCAGCAGGTTGCAAACGAGAGTACGGCACGGTGACTTTGGGTGTCAATATCGACAATGGCAGGGATGCCAAGGTCTACATCGACGATTTGACCCCTTGCTGGCACAACAACGACCTGATACGGGTCAACAACCAGACCTGTACCACCAGTGCAGCATTGGGCTCGTCGGCTCAGATAACCGATGTGGTGGAGTGCAATCACTACCGCGCAATCTACCCCGCCGACATAGTGGGGAATGTGGACATATCCAGCAGTAGCACGATTGCTGTTACTTTACCCCGTGTACAGCAGTATGAGGTGGACAGCCGTGGCGACCAAAAGGTGAAGGTGCCGATGGGTGCCTATTCAGATAATGAGTCACTGACCTTCCACAATCTCTGTTCATTGATAAAGGTGGTAATCAGCAACCAGATGGATTATGATTTCCTCCTTGACAGCATCATAGTGGCAGCTAGCAGTGCTTACCTCAGCGGTTTAGGCAGTGCCACCCTGGCGGGACGGACAAGCGATGCAGTTAGGATGATGGCATCGTCGTCGGCAAACCATGCAGTGTCATTGACCTTTACGTCCACTGATAGCCCCATAATTACTCAAGGCGATCGGGAGACATATGTTTATTATATTGTTGCGCCTGAGTTTGAGAGAGATGATGTGTATATCACTCTGTGTTTAAGAAATGAAAGTGGTATTAGTACTGTACATGTAACAAAACCCAATGTATCACTTGGTCATAATAAGATTGCAACTATTGGTATAGCCTTGAATGATGAGAATGTGATTTTTTCTATTCCCAATCCTCCAGCTGTAAATGGAAGACTATCTGGATTGTTCTCGGTGAGTGCAACACAGCAGGTGTATTTTTCTCAGGGTAATGTTCAAGCATCAGTCAATGCATCCCGTTTTGCAATGCATCAATTTGACTTTATCGGAGACAATTCTTTACCAGGAAATGTCTATGACTTAAATATGGTGCTATGTGATAATAATAATCGTTCTAGTAGTTGGTTCGACTTGTTCAATGCTGAAACAATAAATATTAGCATGAGCGATAACGGTATTGATTTTTATGGGAATAGGTTTTGTGAATTATATAATGATGGCGAAAGCTATGGTGGATTAATTATTAATGGCGGTAATTGGGATTGGAGGGTTTTAACGATTGGCGAATGGAATTATATACTTCAAACTAGAAATAATGCATCTCAGAAAGTAGGATTAGCTACTGTGAATGGGGTAAGTGGTCTGATATTATTACCTGATAATTGGTCAACTCCCGAAGGCTGTTCTTTTACTAGTGGTACGAATGGATATACAAGCAATATTTATAATGCAAATCAATGGCATTTGATGGAGATTGGAGGTGCTGTGTTTTTACCTGCTAAAAGTGATGGTTCAGGTGTCTATGACTCTTCGTCACCAGCATATCACTATCGAGGCGAACCTGAAGGAGCTGACATACCATATTATGCATCCTGGCCTGTAATGTTGTTTTCAAATAGTTACTATCAAACAACTTCTCTAGGTGGAGGCGGATGGGACATTAGTGGTTATTATTCAATGCTAGCCCCATACATATATTGTAGAATGGTTGTTAATAATTAATAACTAAAGTTTGACAAGTAAAATCAGACGCGCAGTCTGAGGCAGTTAGAGTTTCGGATTTTCATAAGTAAGTCTTTATCAGATAGGAATTTCTGTACAAGTTCCTTGTTTGGGAATCCGATGAATTCGGTAAATTCCTCAAGGAGGTCCTTCAGCACAAGGAGGATGCGTTCGTACAGGGTCACCTCAAGGACATCTGCATTGGTGCCGCGGAAGAGGCCGCCGAGTGTCTCGTAGGACGTGACCCGCTTCACAAGCGAGAGCAGGGAGTACTGCATAAGGCATATTGAGACATGTGCAATCTGGGAGTAGAAGTACTGGGCCTGACATCCCTCAAGGTGCAGGTATTGCTTGCATTCCTTAAAGCAGACTTCTATTGACCAGCGCATTGCGTATATCTCATAAGCCCTCACGAAGGACAGTGAGGGGTCAGAGGTCAGGAGGGTCTTCCATCCGTCCTGTTTGGTGCGGCGGCAGAGGAACAGCCTTACGGGGGTGCCGCAGAGGTCGGTGTCGACGGTGACGTACTCGCAGCGGTACTTTCGGCAGCGTTTCCTGTCCTTCTTGAAGCGCGAGACCATCTGCCCCGTCTTGAGGAGTTCCCCGCCCACGGGGAACTTGTTGATGTTGCATTTGAGCATGCCCAGCACGTGGCGCCGGAGGCCGCGGACGGCCTTGACCACCTCGTCGCACACAAACCAGCTGTCGAGCAGCAGGTAGTCGAAATCCTCTCCGCCGCGCCTTGCCCTGCGGACCATCTCCAGCAGTGTCGCGATCTTGCTCCTGAAGTATTCGGAGTGCCTCTGTGCGGCCGGGGTGCCGTCGCACGGCGATGTCTCCTTACGGGCTTTCCTCTGTTTGGCCGTGAGGCCCTGCGTGCCGTCCTTCCCCTTCTCGCCGTGCAGCGAGAAGTCCAACGGGCGGAATGACACCCCGTCGGTTATGCCCAGCAGCAGCCCCTTGAAGCCCAAGATGTGCCTGTGCTGGGTGTGGGAGAATACCCGGCCTATCTTCTCTATCTTCATTCCGCTTTTTGCGATGTCGGTGTCGTCTGCCACCAGGCAGCGCACCCTGCCCTCTGGGTCCTGGCAGTGCGTGCCGATGTATGCCGCCACCCTGCGGCTGACATGCGAAAGCACCTTGCGCCAGTCCACCTTCGCGTCCCGGAGCAGCCTGTAAAGCATGTTGTATCCGACGGAGAACCAGTCGGCGGCTGCCGAATGCGGCAGATGGGACGGATCCTTGCACCCAAAGAAGGGCAAAAGAAGCAGCACCGCCAGTTTTTCGTTCGTTTTCATCCGCGCGTTGCACTTGGTCTCCAATGTGGGTATTTTGCCTGTCAGTCTTATTGCTTTCAAGGCGTTTATCATGGCCTGTATTGCGTTATCTGCATCTTTTTTGAAAAAAGTCTCTATCTCTGAGAAAAAATTCGTATTTTTGCATCGTGACATAGCGGTGTCGTTTTTTTGTTTTACACCGCAAAATTACTAAAAATTAGTGATTTGCACAAGCCGTTATGTCACATTTTATTAACAAAATAATTTGTCAAACTTTAGTTAATAATAATAATGTAACGGACAATCTCCCATGTAAGTAATATCTCAACAAACCCCTGCCGCAAGGGTGGGGGCTTGCTTTTGTGTGTCATATGTATTATTATTTTACCAAATGAAGAATAATGTGTAATTTAAGAAATTTGGTATACTAATATAATACGCTAACTCCCACCATCGGAATAATGAATACTTTGCCAAGAATAAGTAGTGTTGAGGCTTTGCCGGATTACCGTCTTTCCGTTGTGTTTGACGACGGGAAGGCAGTGGTGTATGATATGGGGGAAGATATGGAGCAGATTGAGGAGTTTCGACTGTTGAAGCAGGTGCCACACCTATGGGAGCAGGTGAAGGTGGATAGTAGCCGCACTTGCGTCTATTGGAACGACAGGATTGACTTGCCTTCTGACACACTGTATGAATACGGGGTGCCACAATACGATATGGATGATACACCCATGCCACACGTCGCGGAAGAATGATTTGTTTTTTCGATACTAAGTTATCAATGGCATTAAAAACTTCCTTTCAATGTCACTAAAAAGTTGTATCTTTGCATTTGTAATAATGAAATGCTATGGTAAAGAAATCGACACTTGAAGAGGTGATAATGTGGCAGTTGAAGGTGGTGAATGCACCTAGTTACAACCGTGATTTATTGTCGGAAATAAATCTGGGGAATGCTAGACTTGCCAATATTATCACGGGAATACGCCGTTGTGGCAAGTCTACTCTAGTGCAGCAACTGATGCAGCGGAGTTTGGATGCATCGTTGTATGTGAACTTTGATACGCCTAATCTGTTTGATTTTCAAATGGAGGATTTTCGCGTGTTGGACGAGGTGATAGAGGAGAAAAAGGCTAAGTGGCTTTTCTTTGATGAGATACATGTGGTGAAAGGTTGGGAGGTGTATGTGAGGAGTAAACTGGAGCAAGGCTTTAATGTTGTGGTGACGGGTAGTAATTCGACGATGTTGAGTAGGGAATTGGGGACGCGCTTGACGGGTAGGCATTTGGATTATGCGTTGTATCCATTCTCGTATACTGAGTATCTTGGTTTTACAGGACAGGCAGCTTCGGCAGAGACGATGGAGAAGTATTTGAATTGTGGGGGATTTCCTGAATATGTTCAATCGGGTGATTCCAGGATATTGACCGACCTGATTAGCGACATATTGTATAGGGATATTCTTGTGCGGTACAACATCAAAGACGAGTCGGCCTTGAAATCGTTGTTTGTTTATCTGATGGGTAATATCGGGAACCTTACTTCGGCTAACAAACTGGTGAATGCCATAGGAGTAAAGTCTTCGGCTACGGTGGCTGCATACTTCTCTTATCTTGAGAACAGCTATTTGGTACGGTTTATGCCCAAGTTCTCATATTCGTACAAGGCGCAAATGCTCAATCCTAAGAAGATGTATAGTATTGACTTAGGATTGCACAATGTATCGTCGCCTTCTTTTTTGCAAGACCGTGGGCACAAATTGGAGAACGAGGTATACCTCGAATTGCTACGCAAATGGTATGAACTCTATTATTATAGTGAGAATGGGCATGAGTGTGATTTTGTGGCGTGCAAGAACAATACGCCAGAATTGCTTGTGCAGGTATGTGAAAGGCTTGACCATGAGAATGAGAAACGTGAGGTGTCGGGACTGGTTGAGGCAATGAACAACCTCCATTTAGAGCAAGGAGCTATTGTGACTCTAGACCAAGAGGACTTGATGTATGTGGATGGTAAGGAAATAAGGGTGGTACCTGTATGGGAATGGCTGACTGTATGATATTATAGGTTAGTTGCTTATTAATGATTCGTACCGATTTGGAGTGCAACTCCAAATCGGTACGAAATGTTGATAAGGGGATGAAAACTAGTGCGTTTTACTTCGCGGCTTTCTTCTTGGCCTTGACGGTCTGGTACTCGTTGTTGAGGCCCTCTATAATCTCGTCGGTGATGTCCATGGCGGGGTTCATGTAGAGGGTGGGGGAGTCGTTGAAGGTCTTGCGGAGGATGATGTCGAACTGCTGGTTGTCGGCATTGTACTCACGCACGAAGGCGAAGATGCGGTTGAGGAGCTCGATGTTGGAGTCCATCTGCTTTTGGAGGACTTTTTGGGTCAGCTCGGCTTCGAGGGTGCTGAGCTTCTCGGCACGCTGCTTGAGCTCGGCTTCTTTGGCCTGCTGCTGGCTGAGGGTCATGTTCTCGCCAGTCTGGAGAAAGTTCTGATAGTCCTTTTGGAACTGGGTCATCTGCTGCTGGTAGCTCTTTTCCTGAGCATCCTTGTAGCGGTTGAGCTCCTCTTGGAGGTCGATGGCGTACTGGTATTTGGCCAGCAGGCTGTCGCTGTCGACGCAGGCCACTTTGAGCTGCCCGTCCTCGGGGATGAGGGGCATGGAGGCGTTGGGGTTGACCTTGCTGGGAGGGCCAGTGCCAGTAAAATGAAGGATGTAGAGGACTATGAGCCCGATGAGGAGCAAGATGTTGAGGATGGCGAGACAGGTGTGGCAGTGGCCTTTATGGCATTTTTGCTCGGTATTGTCGCACGGGGGCTGGGCTGTGGGACTCTCGGGTTGGGGTAGAGGCTCGGGGTTGGCAGGGCGTTGCTCTTGTGCTTCTTTCATTACGATGGTGTCGACGCTGTTGTCGTCGACGGGTTTGTTGAGGTCTTGGTGGATTTCCATGTTGGTTGTTGTTTTTTTTGTCGGACTAGTCGGACCGGTCGGATGGGTCGGATGAGGTCTGACGGGTCGGACAGGTGATTATTAAGAATTTGTTAATTCGTTTAAATAGTTGATATGTTGATATGTTGTGCGGCAGCCAATTTTCAATTTTCAACTTTCAATTTTCAATTTCTCCTAGGGTGTCGATGGCGCGCTGGACGCGGGCGATAGTCTCCTCTTTACCGATAGTCATGACGAGGGTGAGCATGTCGGGGCCGACGGTGGTGCCGACGACGGCAAGGCGTAGGGAGTTCATTATCTGTCCCATGTTGAGTTCGTGGCCTTTGATGTAGTCTTCGAGTAGGGCTTGGTGGATGGCATCGTACTCAAAGGGGACGGTGTTGAGGATTTCTATGACCTTGTTCATGTGGGTGGTCATGCCGGGTTTCCAACGTTTGGCAACGGCTTTGGGGTCGTATTCGGTTGGTGCGATAAAGAAGTAATGGGTTTGGTCCCACAGCTCGCTGGGGAAGGAAATGCGTTCCTTCATCATGCCGCAGACTTTGACGATGTATTGGAAGTTGAAGGTTGAAAGTTGGAAATTGAAATCGTCGGCAATGGTAATGCCATGTTCTTTGAGCTGGGGAATGAACATTTCGGCGATTTTATCGTCGGGACACTTCTGCAGATATTCGTGGTTGAACCATTTGGCCTTCTCGACATTGAATTTGGCTCCGCTCTTGCTGATGTGCTCAATGCTGAAGAGGCGGATAAGCTCGTCCATAGACATCAGTTCTTGGTCGTTGCCAGGATTCCAGCCGAGGAGGGCAAGCATGTTGACCACTGCCTCGGGTAGATAGCCACGCTCGCGATAACCGCTGGAGATTTCTCCAGTTTCGGGGTTGTGCCAGTCGAGTGGGAAAACAGGGAAGCCAAGACGGTCGCCATCACGCTTGCTGAGTTTGCCATTGCCATCGGGTTTGAGGAGCAGTGGCAGGTGGGCAAACTGCGGCATGGTGTCCTCCCAGCCGAATGCCTTGTAAAGCATGACATGGAGGGGGGCCGAAGGCAGCCATTCCTCGCCACGGATGACGTGGGAGACTTCCATGGTATGGTCGTCGACGATGTTGGCGAGGTGATAGGTGGGCATTCCGTCGGACTTGAAGAGCACCTTGTCGTCAAGCAGGCGGCTGTTCATGGTCACGTCGCCACGGATGAGGTCGTGAACCGTAATATCTATGTTGTCAGGGAATTTGAAGCGGACGACGTAGGGCTCTCCAGCGTCTAGGAGGCGTTGAACTTCGTCGGCAGGAAGCGAAAGGCTGTTCTCCATCGTGTTGCGGGTGTTGCAATCGTACTGGAATGTCTTTTTCTGAGCCTCATACTCCTTACGTTTGGCATCGAGGGCTTCGGGTTTGTCGAAGGCGTAATATGCCCAGCCGTCGTGGATGAGTTGGTCGGCATATTGGCGGTACATGGGCTTGCGGTCGCTCTGGCGGTAGGGGCAATAGTTGCCACCGATGTGAACGCCTTCGTCAAACTTGATACCGAGCCAGTCGAGGGCTTCGATGATGTAGGCTTCGGCACCAGGGACGAAGCGGGTTTGGTCGGTGTCTTCGATACGGAGAATCATGTCGCCTCCATTCTGACGGGCGAACAGGTAGTTGTACAATGCTGTACGGACGCCGCCGATATGTAGCGGGCCGGTGGGGCTGGGGGCGAAACGGACGCGGACTTTTCTCATTTAGATAGATTATTGTATTGTGAAAAATGTTGTTTCTTCTGTAGATAATAATTGATAAGGAGCAGGCCGTTGAGGGTGCAGCTGACGGGGTGGGCGTTGGGACTGCGGCGGACTTTTAGGCTGGGACGCCACTTGCGGAAATCGCGGTGGGCTTGGAACACGGCCTTATAGTCCTTGGGGTTTCCCTCGAGTAGGAACTTGCAAGCTGCCACGTAGTCGAGCACGGCACGGCACATCATCACCCAGGCAAGGCGGTTGCTGGGGAGGTTCTTGTAGAGCAAGGCCATGTTGTTGCGGAAGTTGAGGTAGGTCTTATGAGGGTTGGACTTAGGCAGGGTGCCTCCGCCCACATGATAGATGACAGACTGTGGACAGCATTCCACGCGATAGCCTGCGTTCTTGGCTCGCCAGCAGAAGTCTATCTCCTCCATGTGGGCAAAGAACTCACCGTCGAGTCCTCCCAGTTGTTTCCACACGTTGGCGCGTACAAACATGGCAGCCCCCGATGCCCAGAATATCTCGCAGGGGTCGTCGTACTGGTGATGGTCTTTTTCGAGTGTGGTGAATATGCGGCCACGGCAGAAAGGGTAGCCGTATTTGTCGATAAAGCCTCCTGCACCGCCAGCGTATTCAAAGGTGTCGCGCTGGTCGTACATCAACAGCTTGGGCTGGCAGATGGCAGTGGTGGGATTCTTCTCCATCTGGGCGATGACGGGGTCAATCCAGTTGGGGGTCACCTCCACGTCGTCGTTCAGCAGCACGTAGTAGTCGGCCTCTATCTGTTCCAAGGCACGATTATACCCTTCGGCAAAGCCGTAGTTCTTGTCCATCGCGATGATGCGCAGGGTAGGGTAGTGCTCTTTGAGGAAAGCTATAGAATCGTCGGTAGAGCCATTGTCGGCAATGATCACCTCGGCATTGCCCGTAGTGTGTGCTGTGACGGAGGGCAGGAAGCGTTCAAGCATGTGCTTCCCATTCCAATTGAGTATGACGACGGCTATTTTCATGTTGGGTTGGGTCGGGTTAACTGGCATTAAGGGTTAGTTTGTGAAGGGGTACATCGGCGGGACGGTGGCGTTTCCAACGCTTGTGAGACCAGAGCCAATACTGAGGAGCCTCGTTGATAGTACGGGCAAGGTGTTCAATATATCGCGAGACGATAGTGTATTGTGGCACAGCATTGGGCTTGTCGCAGATGGGGGTGAAAAGCACTTGGTAATGACCGCGGCGCACCTTGGTCACTTGGTAATATATGACTGGCATGTCGTACTGCCGAGCAAAGTGTTCGGCACCATAGAGGAAGGGTGTCTCCTGGTTCATAAACAGTGTCCAGAAGCTCTTGTGCTCGTCGCTTGGTGACTGGTCGGAGAGCATCATATAGGCAACAGGGACCTGATGATCATGGTAATACTGCATGGTCTGTCGCACGTTGGAGTGATCCACTATCTCTGTCCCGAAACGGCTGCGTCGGCGGGTGATGTAGTTCGCCACCAACTTGTCGTCCAGGGGTTTGCCAACGCCCACGGCATGGTGCATAAGTTGGTAGTTGAGAGAGGTTATCATGTATTCCCAGTTGTTGTAGTGGGCAGACATGAGGATAATGCTCTGCCCCTTCTCGTAGTATTGGTTGAGAACCTGTCGGTTGACAAAATGGTATCGCTTCATAATGGACTGAGGCAAGGCGTAGAGGTTGTAGATGCCCTCTAGTAGTAGGTCGCAGATGTGGTGATAGTAGGCATGCTCTATCTTGCGACGCTCCTCCACAGTGCGTTGAGGGTAGGCATTAGCCAAATTGGTACGAGTCACCTTTCGGCGGTAGCGTACCAAATGGTATATGATGAAATATAGTATTTCAGACAGAATGTTCAAGACCGTTTGCCGAAACTAGAAACCTCTTTCAAATTGCTGTCCCACTTCACCCATGGTGTCTTCTTCCAATTGGTTCTGGCTGAGCACACGCTCCCAGTTGGGGGTGATTAGCTCGCCGCGGGCGCTGGAGTTGAGCAGACGGTAATAGCCACTACGGAACTCGTCCCAGAACAAGAATACACGGTTGGGGTAGTCGTTTTCCAATCGGTTGTAGCGCCAAATCTGATAGGGCAGATAGTGGATGTGCCCTTGGTTGGCAAGCTGGGTCTGGGAGATGGCGTTGGAACGGCTGGCTCCCTCTTCCACGTAAGTGTCGTTGACGGTGTTGATGTGCAGTGCACCGACAAAGTTCTTCTCGTCGCGAATATGATCAGGGGGGCCGTATTGCAGATACACACGTCCGCGGTCGGTCATATAGCCTCGGGTTTTGGGATAGCTGAAATGCGCATCCACATAATTGAGGCGGGTCAAATACTCATTCCATTTGCCCTGAGGGTCGAGCAGGTCACGACGTAGCCAGAAATGGTAGAAGAAAGACTGTTTTTCGGCTAGGTTGTCGCCCTTGATAATATTACGGGCTATGCTCACTTCGTCGGGTGAGGAGATGGGGTAGAGGGCGTCGATGTAGTAGTTCAACTTCTCTTGGTCGGTGATAAGGCCGGCAAAAGAGGTGGCCACATGCTCCTCGGACATGGCATCGTCGCTGACGTTGGGGTTGGACCGATAGAAAGTAAGTTCCTTGCGCATCAGAGTTTCCCCCTTCAAGTTACGGACTCTCGCCACCAGATTGTAGTTGCCCGAAGGTAGCAAAGAAATGTCGACAGTGCCATATACGGCGTCGTTCTTTTTGCCCTTATTACGTCGGATGAAAGTATCGTAGGTGGCTATGCGCTGACCTGTTTCCTTTTTTTCAATGGAGTAGTAGACGACATAGGGGTTGTTCTTCACCTCCATGTCTAGGTTGTATATTTCGATGTAGGGGTGCAACTCCTTGATAGAAGCTGGTACAAAGTCGTTGATATAGGGCACCATATCATACCCATTGCGCGAAAGCATATTGGTCTCTTCGGTAGGTGTGGCCGATGCCATAAGCTGTATGTTTGACATGGATGGTTCCCCTTCGGGAAAATAGATGATCAACTTGTCGTTGAAGACGAATGGTGGCTGATCCGATGCCTTGTCGCGCATGGTCAGTTGCATGTCGTAGATGCCATTGCCCAATGCAAAACGCTGTAAGTCGAAGAAGGTGAAATTGTCATCTTCGGCCTTATTGGTGTAGGGACTGTGCAGGTCGTATTTCTTCACGTAGGCTATTGTGTCGTCCTTCCTCACTATGATCGAGACTTCGACGGTAGCACGGTACTGTCCGCTTTCGTCCTGTACTAGGTTGAGTGTCCAGGCATTGAAATTCAAGTAGGTCTCCACATAGGGCTTTCCGCTCTCGGGTAGGTAAAATACGGAGTAGCCAAACAGTGCCGACAGGTTCTTCTCTGCGGCCATTGCGCCCTGCATTAGCAGCAGCGACAACAGGATAAAGGTTATTTTCTTCATGGTTCTTCTTTTCACGAAAATAATAACACATAACGCTCTTTGTTGGGTCTTATTGTGTATAATATAAAATAAAAATCATTTTTATTGCATTTTTTTGTGTACTTTTGCATACTATGAGAACCTTGGTTTTTGCTACTAATAATAAACACAAATTGCACGAAGTTAGTGCTTTGTTGGAAGGGAAGGTGACGATAAAAAGCCTTTCCGATATGGGTCTTGCGGGTGATATTCCCGAAACAGCCGACACCCTTAAAGGCAATGCACTTCAAAAAGCACAATGGGTTTGGGATCGTACCCATACCGATTGTTTTGCCGATGACACCGGCCTTGAAGTCGAAGCCCTCGGTGGAGCACCCGGTGTCTATAGTGCCCGTTATGCTGGCGAGCATTGCTCATTCGACGACAACATCAACAAACTCCTCTCTGCGCTTGATGGAAACACTAACCGTCGCGCATGTTTCCGCACTGTGATATGCCTTATCGAAAACGGTGTCCCTACCTACTTTGAAGGGCGAGTGGATGGTGTGATCCTTACCGAAAGGTATGGCACAGACGGCTTCGGCTACGACCCCGTCTTCATGCCCGACCGCTTTGCCGTCAGTTTTGCCGAAATGCCTCTTGAGGTTAAGAACATGATAAGCCATCGTGGAATTGCCGTCAAGAAACTTGCAGACTACCTTACTTCATAATTCATAGTTCCCACCTGAAACATGTACACACAGGTCTATCCATTGCAGATTGCGCAAACCATGTCAATGAGCGATTCCTACATCCTGGTGCTAAATGCACCAGAGAAAGGCAAGCATGTTCCTGTCCTCATTGGCGAGTCTGAGGCACAGGCCATTATTATGGCTATTGAGCAGAAGGAAGCCCGTCGTCCGCTCACGCACAACCTGCTCAATCACATACTTGAAGAATATATGCTCACATTGAATAAAGTGACTATCGACCGCTTTGATGAGGGCATCTTCTATTCCTCACTATACATTAGCGACGGTTTTTCCCAGAAACGAATCGATAGTCGCACCAGTGATGCAGTAGTACTTGCCATTATGCAACATTGCGACATTTTGATAGATCTCAACGTGCTTGAAGAAACCTCCATGGACCCCAATGCCCTCACTGACAACCTGCCTCAGCAAAGAGGGAAAGCACTTCGTGAGGCCACCATAGAAGAACTTGAGCAACAGTTGCGCGAGTGCGAGGCTGAAGAAGATTATGAGCAGGCTGCCGAAATCATGAAGCGCATCAACCAAATGAAAAACAATAATTCCCTATAAAATGATACATAAAATCGACGAAACAGCCGACTATATCCGCCAATGTCTTGGCTCACGCCCTGTACCCCAAATCGCCATCATACTTGGCAGTGGTCTTGGCCTCATGGCTGACCATATAGACAATCCTATCACTATACCTTATGCCGGCATACCCAACTTTGTGCGTTCTACTGCCATCGGACATAAGGGAAACCTCATTGTCGGTACCCTGGGTGGGAAAGACGTTCTCGCCATGCAGGGACGCTTCCACTACTATGAAGGCTACACCATGCAACAGGTCACTTTCCCCGTCCGCGTCATGGCGCGCTTGGGTGTAAAAGTCCTCTTTGTCAGCAATGCGGCTGGAGCCGTCAATCCTACTTACCGTGTGGGCGATATGATGATTATTACTGATCATATCAACTTGCTACCTAATCCATTGATAGGTCCCAATATGGATGAGTTCGGTCCTCGTTTTCCCGACATGACTACTGTCTATAGTACCCGCATTCGCCAATTGGCTATTGACGAGGCAGCACAAATGGACGTTACTCTCCAGCAAGGTGTTTATGTGGCAGGCACGGGTCCCACCTATGAAACCCGAGCCGAATATCGCTATTACGCTGCCATCGGAGGCGACGCTGCTGGTATGTCGACCATACCTGAAGTTATCGTGGCTCGTCACTCAGGCTTGGAAATCTTCGGCATGAGCATTATTACTAACCAGTCGAACGATTTGAGCGACACCTGTCTCAACGATGGGGACGACGTGGTCCGTCAGGCCAACCTCGCAGCTGAGAAGATGACTACGTTATTTGAGCGTGTGATTGCAAAGTTGGAGATTGACAAATGATAAAGGCTGCATTCTTCGATATTGACGGCACTCTGCTCAGTTTTAAAACTCACCAAGTGTCGCCAGGCATTGTGCGTGCCTTCAGTGCCTTGCACGAACAGGGTGTATACACATTCATAGCTTCGGGACGACCCAAAGTGCTCATTCCCGATATGCCTGTGTCTTTCGACGGCTATGTCACCATGAACGGTGGCTATTGCTTTGTTGGTGACAAGGTGCTGCTCAGTAATCCCATTCCACAGGATGAAACAGACCGCTGGCTACATTATGCGCAGGACAATAATCTGTGTACTATGCTTTTTACCGAACATCAGATGGCAATTAGCAGTCTCACAGACCCTGTTGCCAACGCTATCCACGACCAGTTGCAGTTCGAGATGCCTCCATTGGTACCGATTGACCAAATGTTTGGAAGTGAGGTATATCAAATCATCGCTGTGATGCCTGCTGAGCGTGATGCGGAGGTACTTGATTTGCTTCCTCATTGTCGTCTGCCTCGTTGGCATCCCCAGTTTAGCGATTTGGTACACATGGACAATAGTAAGGCGGTGGGTATAGAGAGTGTCCTAAAACATTTTGGTATAGGCCGTGAAGAGTGTATTGCCTTTGGCGATGGAGGGAACGATATAGAAATGCTGGAATACTGTGGTATCGGCGTGGCGATGGGCAACGCTGACGATAAGGTCAAGTCACATGCCGACTACGTCACAACTTCGGTCGATGAGGAGGGGATAGAGCAGGCTTTTAAGGCTCTGCATATTATTTAACCCAAACCGGTCATTAGGAAAAGTATTCTGATTACCTAATTTCTTACTGGTTACCAAATAAAGGTCCTACAGCGGTGGGACCTTTATTGATATGTGATTCTATAGTGTCTGTTGACACACAAAGGGTCAAACTCTTACAGCCTATTTATCTCCGTATTTGGTGATGCGGAATACCCAAGCTCCTTTGGTCTTGTTGATGTCCTCAAATGTGAGATTGTTGAGGCGAATGTATAAGCTTCCAGCGAAATAGTAGTGCGTGATGTGTTTGTCGCAGCCGAGCAGTTTTACTTGCGATAGCAGGCTGGGACGAGGCATGTTTTTCAGCACTAGGGTGTTGCCGTCAAGGTGGGTGGCAATGGCGTAGAGGTTGCCGTTGTTGCGGGTGTAGTAGATAGTGCTGTCGAGTTCGCACATCTTGCGGTAAGGACGGGAGGCGTATATGGCTTCACCGTTCACCTTTAGCCAGTTGCCAAGGTCTATGAGGCGTTCCTGTTGCAACATAGGGATGGTGCCGTCAGCATCGGGACCGACGTTGAGGGTCATGCCGCCACCAGCGGCGACGAGCTTGACAAAGTGACGGATGAGAGAGTCGGAGGTGAGGTAGTTGCTGAGGGGCTCGTTGCGGTTGAGGGCAAAACTGCGGCCTATGCCACGGCACTCGGCCCAAGGGCGGACGGTGTCGTTGATTGCCCCTTTGTATTCTGGGGTCTTAAAGCCATGTTCGGTGCCGCTGCCCCAACGGTCGTTGACGATGGCTTCGGGTCCAACGGTGTTGTAGTACCAGGCGATGAGTTCGGGAGCATGAAACTGCTCGGCAGTATTCTGCCATTCGCCATCGGTGAAGATAAGGCTAGGCTTATACTTGGATACTAGCTCCTTGAATTGGGGAATCATGTAGTGGTCGACATATTCGCCTATGGCGTCGTCGGGGTCATGCATCCAGATGTGAAGAGGGTTGGTCCACTCTGTGAGGGAGTAATAGAAACCCATCTTGAGGTCGGTAGTACGAATGGCACGAGTGAGACTGTCAACGATATCCATGTGAGGACCGGTTACCACGCTATTCCAGTTGGGCTGATATCGACTGCGCCACAAGCAATAGCCGTCGTGGTGCTTGGTGACTAGGACAACGTATTTGGCTCCAGACTGTACGAATAAGTCTGCCCACTGGCGAGGATTCCAATGTTCGGCAAACCAAGTCTGGGCATAAAGGGTGTAAAGGTCGGTGACCTTGGGATTCTGCTTGACGGCATCATCGTTGCTTAGGCGGCCACTCCATTGGTCACCCAGCATGTAGCCCCAGCGACGGTTGAAGTCCTTCATCTCTTTGACACGGATGCTGTCGCCCTGCATCAGTCCGCGGTAGAACCATTCGCTGTAACCTTGGGGATGGGAATAGGCTGGAACCGAGTAGAGCCCCCAGTGGATGAATATGCCCAGTTTGGCATCTTGGAACCATTGAGGGTAACCGCGTTGGTTGAGCGACTCCCATGTGGGTTGTACCTCTTGGGCTCGGGAGGGTGCTACGAGCGCCAGCATGAGGAGGAACAAGTATATATGGATATGTCGTTTGTGCATAATATCGTTGTTTTCAGTTCATAGTGGCATGAAACTGTCATTAATGACAAATTGCAAAAATACGAAAAAAAAATCACTTTTTGACATCAGTGTCTGACTTCTCACTTTTTTTTCGTATTTTTGCATTTTCGATTAACTATTATGACAAAGGATTTAGATAAGATTATCGTTGTGGGTGACAGAGTATTGATTAAGCCCAACGATGGTGCCGACCGCACGAAGAGCGGGCTATATCTGCCCGCAGGCTATCAGGATAAAGAAACTGTGCAGTCGGGCTATATTTTGAAGTGTGGCCCGGGTTACCCATTGCCCAACATGGATGACGGGGAATCATGGAATCCTAAATCGGGCGACGCTCGCTATATGCCCCTGCAGGTGCAGCAAGGCGATTTGGCCCTATTCCTGCAAAAGAATGCGATTGAGATAAAGTACAATGGCGAGAAGTATTTCATTGTCCCCCAAAATGCTATCCTATTGGTAGAGAGAGACGAATTTTAATATGATTGATTTCTGTATTTATTCCGATTATTCCGATTATTCTTATAACATAGATAAAAACAACCAATAATATGACAAGCAACGAGATCCGTAGCAAGTTTCTACAATATTTTGAGAGCAAAGGACACCATATTGTGCCGAGCGCTCCGATGGTGGTGAAGAACGACCCCACTCTTATGTTCACTAATGCTGGTATGAACCAGTTTAAAGATATTTTTCTGGGCAATGCCAATGCCCCTCATCCCCGTGTGGCAGATGCTCAGAAGTGTCTGCGTGTGAGTGGAAAGCATAACGATCTTGAGGAGGTAGGCCACGACACATATCACCATACCATGTTTGAGATGTTGGGCAACTGGTCGTTTGGCGACTACTTCAAGAAAGAGGCTATTGCCTTTGGCTGGGAGTTCCTCACAGAGGTGATGCATATTGACAAGGAGAACCTGTATGTAACAGTGTTTGGTGGGGATGAGAAAGAGGGACTGTCGATGGACACTGAGGCCTACGAGTTTTGGAAGGCACATGTGGATGAGAGTCGTATCTTGAAGGGGTCGAAAAAGGACAACTTCTGGGAGATGGGCGAACAGGGACCGTGCGGCCCATGTAGTGAGATTCATATCGACCTGCGCGACGAGGAGGAGAAACAACGTGTCCCAGGGGCTGAGTTGGTGAACAAAGACAACCCATTGGTGATCGAAATATGGAATCTGGTGTTCATGCAATACAACCGCTTGGCCAACGGCACCCTTGAGCCGCTGAAGGCAAAGCATATCGACACGGGCATGGGCTTCGAGCGCCTCTGCATGGTGATGCAGGGCAAGAAGTCGAACTACGATACCGACGTGTTCCAGCCCCTCATCCAAACCATCGCGCAGATGGCGGGCAAGGTGTACGGGCAGAACGAGGAGGCGGACGTGGCCATGCGCGTGATTGCCGACCACCTGCGTGCCGTCAGCTTCAGCATTGCCGACGGTCAACTGCCCAGCAATGCCAAGGCGGGTTATGTCATCCGCCGCATCCTGCGTCGTGCGGTGCGCTACGGCTACACCTTCCTCGGATTCAAACAGCCGTTTATCAATGAGTTGGTCGACACGCTGGTCGGCCAGATGGGCGGGCAGTACCCCGAGTTGGTCAAACAGCAGGAACTCATCCGCCGCATCATCCTTGAGGAGGAGCAGTCGTTTCTCAAGACCCTGTCAGGCGGTATCAAGCGTTTCGAGGACTATATTCAGGGTCATGCCGACGACGCTTCAAAGATGATTGACGGTGCGTTCGCATTCGAACTATTTGACACCTATGGTTTCCCCATCGACCTCACGCAGCTGATGGCTGGCGAGAAGGGGTGGACCGTGGACATGGAGGGTTTCCGGAAGGGATTGGCAGAGCAAAAGCAGCGTTCGCGTGCTGCTGCCGCAGTGGAGAATGACGACTGGGTGGAGCTGATTCCCAATGTGAACCAGGAATTCCTGGGCTACGATACCCTCGTGGCAGAGGTGCATATTGCGCGCTACCGCCATGTGAAGGTGAAGGACAAGGAGTTCTACCAGCTGGTGCTGGACAAGACCCCCTTCTACGGCGAGAGCGGCGGACAGGTGGGCGACCAGGGCACCCTCACCACCTCGAAGGGCGACCTGCTGCCCGTGGTGGACACCAAGAAGGAGAACGGCCTTACGGTGCATATCGTACCCGCCGACAAATTCGAAGACTGTCTCAATTCTCAATTCTCAATTCTTGATTCTCAATTTAAAGCCGAGGTTGACAAGTGCCGCCGCTTTGCCATTGCCTGCAACCACACTGCCACACACCTGCTGCACAAGGCACTGCGCAACGTGCTGGGCAGCCATGTGGAGCAGAAGGGTTCGAGCGTGGACGACCAGCGGCTGCGTTTCGACTTCTCACACTTTGCCAAGATGAGCCGCGAGGAGATTCGCGAGGTGGAGAAGCAGGTGAATATCGACATCCGCCATGCTATTGCACTTGAAGAGCATCGTGCCATGCCCATCGCGGAGGCGCAGAAACTGGGCGCGATGGCGCTGTTTGGCGAGAAGTACGGCGAGTTTGTGCGCGTGGTGAAGTTTGGCGAGAGCGTGGAGTTCTGTGGCGGTACCCATATTGCCAACACGGGCCACATCGGCTCGTTCCGTATTGTGAGCGAGGGAGCTGTGGCAGCCGGTATGCGCCGCATCGAGGCGGTGACGGGTGCGGGTGCCGAGCAGTACAACAACGCCATGCAGGACCAGCTGGAGGCATTGCGCGAGCAGTTGAAGAATCCGAAGGATGTGGTTGCTGCGGTGCAGCGTCTGCAGGAGGAGAATTCCGACCTGCGTGGGCAGGTGGAGCAGTTCAAGAAGGAGCAGGTGGCAGGCTTTGTGCGTGGCATTGCCGACAAGGTGCAGGCCAACCCCGTGTTGGTGCAGCGCGTGGATGCCGACCTCAGCCAGCTGAAGGATGCCATGCTTGCCCTGCGCAACCAGCACCCCGACATGGCGGTGGTGTTGGCCAGCGGCTATGGCGACAAGCCGTCGCTGCTGGTGTGCCTGGGTCAGAACCGCGTGGATGCTGGCAAGAACGCCGGCACCATTGTCCGCACCGCCGGCAAGGAGATGCAGGGCGGCGGCGGTGGCCAGCCCGCCTACGCTACCGCCGGCGGCAAAGACCTCGCCGGCCTAGAAAAGGCTATGCAGGTGGCGGCGGAGATGGTGTAAAGGTACCTTTGTATTGCAACAATGTTTTTTTTATGGAAGGTAAAGATTATAAATATGACGTATTTATTAGCTACTCTACGGTAGACCAAAAGGTGGCAGAGGGGTTATGTGGCTATTTGGAACAAGGCTATCAGTATCGCTGTTTTGTGGCATATAGGGATGTACCACCAAGTAATGTGTGGGCCAGAGACATTGCAGAAGCGATAGATAGTAGTGCGATGATGGTAGTAGTATTCTCTGAGTCGTTCAATGTGTCTTCACAAACCGATCGAGAGATAGAGCTAGCATCAGAGAACAAGATTCCTATATTGACGTTTAAGCTCTCGAATGCTAGCATGACTGGAGCGAAAAAGTATTATCTAAAAAATCTGAACTGGATAGATGCGTTCCCATATCCAGAGACATATTTTGGTAAACTGAAAGACACTGTTGACAAATTGCTTAATAGAGATTCAAAAAGAGAAAGAAGGCAGACTGAAGAATCAGAAAGACTGCGAAGAGAGCGAGAGGAAAAGGAGAGAATGATTCGAGAAGATGAGGGACGTAAACGTGGGAAAAATGTTGAGTTGCTCATAAAGGACAGAGGGATGGTGCCTATGGCAAAAAGTATGACTCATGAGAACATGTCCAATCTTCCCAATCTTAAAGTGAAATGTAATCTAGATAGTGAATTATTCATTGATGGGAAATATGTAGGGAATCTAGATGCCAACGAGATGATGCGGGTACCATTGGCAGAGGGTGAATATATTCTTAGAGTGCAGGGTGTGGAGTATTTTTTAGTTACAGAAACACCAGAACACATCATAAATGAATCTTGCGATTTCATTGAGGAAAAGGTTTTGATGCCCAATAATGATTATATCTTTGAGGTTAATCTGTTAAATGTTAGAGAAAAAAGACTAGAAAGAGAACGCAAAGAGTCATCAAAGCAACTTAGGAAATTAGTAAAAATAGAAAAAATAAGAAGAATAAAACTTAAAATTGATAAAATTGAGGATTGGATTCTTTCCTGGTGGGTGGTTTTATTGCTTTTATTATCTTTTGGTGGGTGGTTCATATATTTGATTATTGTAATTATTGCAGTTTATTTTTTTGAGACGAAAGCAGAAGGTCTGTGGGTATGGATTGGATGGATGATTTTCCTGCCTGCTGGACTATGGACAATAGCGATGGGTATTATTGTGTTATTACGATCAATAATTGATAAAATTGATAAAAAATTAAAGAGTACTAGTTAGATATGGAAACATTTATTAAGCAGTTGAAACAAGAATCATTAATGATGAATAAACCCAATGCAAACGGCTATTATTATGCGATAGGCTGTAGTATTTTGGTGTATGTTGCATTATGCGTGCTTGTATTTTTGACGTATGAGTGGTGGAATTGGATGCTTTTTGTGATAGCAGGATTGCTCATTGTGATATTCTCCATATTGGAGTTCCATTTGGTAAAGGCACTGTTGGCGGCACGAGAAGAAGTGATGAAACCGTACCATAAAGCAGAGCAGAAGTTGGTGTGTGTATATGAAAAACTTATGGACTACTATGTGGAGGCAGCAAAGAAAGAGCTGGAAAAGTCCAACAATCCTACTGTGAAGGAACGTATTGATAAATTGGCTGTTGATGCCTATTTAGATGGATTGAAGAAAGTGGTTGTTGAGAATCCGATGGATGCAGAGCCAATGAAGAATAGAGTGAATGAATTGGTGAATAAGGATAATTAGAATTCTCAGAATGCGTAAGTACAGGAAACGTATCTTGTGGCGGTTCGACCGCTCGTTTAGCAGCAACAAGGTGTGGAAGCCTGTGTTGTGGGTGCTAGGATTTTGCGTGGTTTGGACGCTGGCGTTGTGGCTAGTGGCATTGATATGGAAAAGCGCAGGCATTCCAGAAGGGGCTCACCCTCTTGATGATGTGATTAGTTTGGTAATAGGGCAGAGTAATTATCCTATGGAGAAATCGACGCTGCCACACTGGTACCAGCTGCTAGTGGCTATGGTGGGAACGATGTTCTTTACAGCATTCTTAATCTCGATGTTCAGCAATATATTGATGAATCGGGCTGCAAGCCACAGAAAAGGTTTTCTGCACTATTATTTCGAGAATCACGTATTGATATTGGGCGGCAGCTCAATGGTTGTGGGACTGCTGAAGTCGATAGCTGCTGACGAGCAACTGAGAAAGAAGGATGTGGTGATATTGTCTAACAAAGATGCTGAGGAACTATGGGTGAAGATTGTGCCATTGCTGACGAATGAGGAGAGAAAAGTGTCGTTGACTATATATCACGGTGAGAGGAATATGGACAAGGCTCTGCTGTTTAGTCAAGTGGAATTGGCATCGGTAATCTACATCATTGGTGAGGATGAGGAGAAGGAACACGACTCAATTAATATGGACTGTTGGCAACGGGTAGGGAAGATAAGAGGAGATAAGGCCAAAACGGATGCACAATGCTATCTGTCGTTTGAAAGGAATGCTTCAACTTATCTGTTCCATGCTATGCCGGAAGAGCCCAGTACTGCCAAAATGGAGACCACCATCTTCAATCGGTTGGAGTCGGTAGCACAGCAGATACTGATTGGTGACGACTACAAGTGGAAGGGCTGTACGCTTGACCGTGAAGGCATCGGAGCCGAGAGCAAGCAGTATGTCCACTTCGTTGTGGTGGGCATGACGCAGATGGGCTTTTCGATGGCTAGCACGGCGGCGCACCTGTGCCATTTTCCCAACTTCAAAGAGAATGCCTATAAGCCTATCCGCACCAAGATAACCTTTATCGACCCAGATGCCGATAGGGAGATGAAGCTGGTGAAGGGACGGTATGCGGGGCTGTTTGAACTGTCGCACAGCGTCTATCGCGAGGAGGGTAAAGCATCCGTGGAGGAAAAGCCTAAGGAAGAGTATGGCGATTTCCTGGATGTGGAATGGGAGTTTATCAAAGGCTTGGTGGTGGACAATTGGGTGCGTGCGGAGCTGGAGAAATGGCGGCAGGACAAGGAACAGATTCTGACCGTGGCGTTCTGTGGAGATGAACCCGAACGGAACATCGCGCAGGCAATGTATCTGCCCCGAGGCTTCTACAGCCTGATGGAGAAGGATTACTCCAAGCCTGTGATATTGGTTTACCAGCCCGTGAGTGATGCCATGTTACGTTCCGCTCAGGAGGTGGAACGCTACAAGAATATCCACCCATTCGGCAACATCTCAGACTGTTTTGACAAGAACCTGAACCACCGTGTGGCGGCGGGCAAGCGTATCAACTTCCTGTATAAGAAGGAAGACAACGAAGAAAAGTATGTGATGATGCCATACGACGAAGCCGACTTGGATGCGCTGTGGCGCAAACTTTCGTTTGCAGAGAAGATGTCGAACATCTATGCCGCCAATTCTATCTACTCCAAGTTGCGCAGCGAAGGCATGGACTGGCAGCATCTTACCTCCTCGGACTTGGAAGAAGAGGTGGTAGAACGGCTGGCACGGCTGGAACACGCCCGTTGGAACATGGAGAAACTGCTGGTGGGCTTCTGTGCCATGCCGACAAAGGAACGGGATGACTTGAACGCAAGGCTAGATAGCAGTGACCCACAAGTGAAAGCCGCGGCCAATGTCGATAAAAATGACTATAAGAATAAAGAGTTTATGCACAAGGACATTGCCCCATACGGCAAGTTGCCAAAAAAGTCGAAGGCATACGACAGAGCCATTGTGCGGAACGTGAAAGACGTGATAATCAATCTCAACCAGAATAAATAATCATCGCTTTATGCAAAACAAGACCTATACCCCCAAGCCGGTTGACACATCGGACATCCAATTGAGCGACGAGCTGCTGCAGCTGACCGAGCTGATGGCTCGCAACGTGCACGACATCTGGTCGATGGGTAGAATTGCCGACGGGTGGACTTGGGGTCCCCAGCGTGACGATGCGCGCAAGGAGAATCCCTGTCTAGTGCCCTATGAGGAACTGCCCGAATCGGAGAAGGCCTACGACCGAAACACCTCGATTGAGACCCTGCGCCTTATCCTTTCGCTCGGGTACGAAATCAAGAAGTCCACAAACTAAAATACCGTTTCCTATGGAAAAACAAGAATACTTCAAATCACGGTTGATGTATGACTACCGTCAATATCTGTTGAGCAACAAGCCCAATGCCGCCAAGCGGTTGATTCAGGAGGCGACGACGTTGATAGAAAGCCTGATGTACGATGGCAGCAAGTCGATTTTTGCCCGTTGCCAGAAGCGCATCGACGTCCATCTCGAAGCCAATTACGGTCCCTATTCTGACTTGGTGGGTCTGCAGAAGTTGCCCAAAAACTTTAAATGGACAGACGTTTGCAATGCCATCAATGCCGAATTCGATGCCGAGATGAAACGTGTGTTCTCCAAGTTGGACATAGAAAAGAATCTGACCATGCTGATTTCGCCCCGTGTCGAAGCCTGGGTGTGGACCGAAGGTATCGCGCCCACGGCCAAGATGTTGGCCTCGATGCCGGGGATTATTGGCAAGATGGTGCAATCGTATCGTCCCGAACACCTGGACGACTATCCCCTGAAGAAGGAGATTGGCGAGATGTTTGTGGATGCCAAGCACATCACCTTGCGCGAGTGGGTCAAGAAGAGCAACGACCGAGACATCCTCAAGTTGAAAAATGGCATGAAGGAGTATTCGAGATGCCAGCTCAACGCCACGCTCTATCGCCACATGGAACGTCTGGGCAAGAGCCTGAAAGAAATGCCGCTCTGGAAGCTCTCCACCCATCTGGGCAACGCTATCGACACACTCAAGGTAAACCCGCTACCGCAGGTGCGGTGTGACGAGCATCCCGAGTGGAGCGTGGAATACGGTCATCGTGTGCCTGTCGACTTCTATTTCCGCAATGTGGAGAGTGTCTCGGCGGCGGGCGCGTTCCATCTGCTGGTGTTGCAGGCCATTGCCCGCAACGAGAACCAGCTGGTCGAACACGGCTACATCCGTCCCTTGGGCATCGCTGGCAAGGAGCCCGAGATTACCATCTTCAGCAATTCCAATGTTTGTTTCCCCGAGGTCTTTAAGGTGATGGACGAGACGATAAAGACCTTGGTTGACTGATTCAGTCACCGTATAAAAATGAGGGTCGGCTGTTAGCAGCCGACCCTCTTTTTTTGTATCTGGAACAAGCGTCACCGTATGAGTGTGACGGTGCCTGAGACTTTGTATTCCGACACGCTGCCCGCGCGGGTGTAGGTGATGATGTAGGGGTAGGCGTCCTGTGGCAGCGGGGTGCCGTTGCAGGTGCCGTCCCACTGGAAGTGCTGGTCGTCGGAGCTGAACACCATGGCTCCGTGGCGGTTGAAGATGGCGATGTGGAACTTGTCGAGCGAGCTGGGGCATATAATCGAGAATCGGTTGTTGGTGCTCTTGTTGGGCGTGAAAATGTTAGGACGGTAGAATCCGAACGTGTCGATGGGGATGGAGAACGTGCTGTCGATGCTGCAACCTATCTCGTTGTAGCATTGCAGGGTGACGGTGTTGCTGCCCGGCATGTAGATGTCGCAGTGGTGTGTGACCTCAGTGCCGGTGGAGGAGGAGCCGTCGCCGAATATCCAGCGCGAGTGGTCGCGATTCTCTGAGATGTCTTTGAAATTGACCACGGGCACCTCGGTGTCGATAAAGTGCGGGTTATACTCCAAGTTGATTTTTGGCAGGGGCACATATTTGACCAAAATGCTGATTGCTGCCACGTCGCAGCTGTCGGCCGCGTAGCCCACCATATAGTAGCGGGTGTCCTCGTTGGGCGAGACGTAGATGGTGTCGTTGTGCTCCTGTCCGATTAGGTCTGGGTCAGGTGGATAGGACGACCACTCGTAGTTGAGCGCGCCCTTGCCGATGAGTACGATGGTGTCGCCCGGACAGTGCTTGGCATGGCTGGGCTGAGCGATAATCTTGGTGGAAATGACCGAGAGGTCGACGCTGTCCCATGCCACGCAGCCCGCAGAGTCGACAGTTATCTTCAGATAGTAGCGCGCGTGCTGTTGTGATGGACGCACGTAGAGTGTGTTGCCCTCGCAGATGGGGGTCTCGCCTGCTTGGTTCAAATGGCGGAACCATGCAAACGAGCATCCCGACACGGGCGTGCTGGCGACGACATGCGACTCGTGTCCGTTGCAGATGATGGTGTCGTCGCTGTAGGTGATTTCAGGGTCGTGGAAGAAATAGATGGTGTCGTACAGGGTGTCGTAGCAGATGTAGACGGAGTCGTTGTAATCGTTCACGCGGTCGTCGTAGACGGTTCTTTTTGAACAAATGAGCATGAAGGGGTTCTCGAAATCCTCAAAAGTGCGGGTGATGGTGGTGGTGTTGGCGAGGTTGAAGCCGGGCATAGAGTCGCTGATGACGGTGTCGGCGAAGACCCATTTGCGCGAAGCCACGTTCTCCGTGCTGTCCCTGATGACGGCTGTATCGCCCACGCAGAGGACGCGCTTGTTGATGTCAATCTTAATATCGGGGCGCAGGACGGGTTTGACATAGTAGGTGCGACGGGTGTTGCAGTTGCTGTCCTCGGTATAGACGGTTAGGTCAATGGCGTGGATGTTGCTGTCGGGGAAAGTGTAGTCGACAGCCATACCGACAATGGTGTCGATCGGAGGGGTGTCGCTGGTGCTGCCGTCGTGTACCACCCACGAAGTGAGGCTGTCGACCACGCGAGGAGCGTCAGGTCCCTGATAGGGAATGTGGGCTCGTGCGTCAAGGTGTACAATACTGTCGCAGTCGAGAGTTATTACGGCGTTGATAATAGGTTTGGTGTTGCTGACAGTGGCGTAGACCACAGAATGGAAAGGCTTGTCGGGGTCCATGGCGGATGTCATAACACATTTGTACGTTGTCACCCCGACAGTATCGCCCACGTTGTGATCGGAGGCTTCGGTAACGATGAAGTCATCAGTACGGGCAACATACCGGTAGCTAGTGTCGCGGTCATCGTCGTAAACACGCGTGAGGGTGGGCTGCACCTGTCGGAAAGAGAGGGTGTTCATATAATTGGTGTTGCCGGTGGGGCCGGAGTAGCCGGTGGAGGAGACGTACCACGTATAGGTGAGTAGCCCCTTGGGTGCCAAGAGGGTGTCTACGGCGTTAGACTCGCCCGCAGGGCATCCTGAGGAGATAATCTGCATCGGCTGGCAGTTGCCCGCGATGTAGGCATAGATGGGGTCGACATCGTAGATACAGTCGCTGGTATACATCTCCACGCGCACCGAGTCGTAGATATAGTCGATAAGGCTGATGGCCACGCGCGTCCACGGCTTATAGCAGTAGCCGCAGGTCGTCGCGCCAGCCGCGCCGCCGGGCAGCCCCTCCACCCAGGGCGCAGGCAGCGAACCCGTGATGGCGGGGGCAGGCACGTTGAACCACATGCTGTCGTTCAGCGGGAAATTGTTCCACTGACCCGTGGAGCTGTTCTTGCCGCACACGCGGATGAGGAATTCGCCGGCCTGCTGGGGAGTATGGTCGTAACGGCATGCCACCACGGCGTAGTCGATAAACAGCAGCGCGTTCTGTGCCGACACCCTCATCGTGTAGAACAAGGCCTCGGCACCCTTGTTGTTGCCGTCGGTGTTGATGTTGTTGACGCAAGAGCCCGTGGCGCGCATATCGCCCAGACGGATGCTGCTGGTGTGTCCGGCAGGAATGCGCATCATGCCCTGGCCGTTGTTGATGGTAAACTGGTCCATACCCTGGTCGGCCATGGTGTAGATGCGGAACCGCTGGTCGTGGCCGTCAAACAGGTTGCACTGGTTGCACGACCCACAGCGGTGCGTGCAGTAGCCCGAATAATAGTCCGACGACGTGATGTTACCATGGCCCTTGATGGCAGGCTTGTTGGGGCGGGCGCAGGTGCTCAGCACATTGTAGCCTGTGCTGCCGCCCGAGCCCGACACACGGTCGCCCACGCGTGCCGACCATGATCCGGGTGCCGTGGGTGTCGAGTTGAAACTCGATGGGTTGTGAAACCCGTAACACGCATTCTGGGCCCGCGTCCCCGCCAGGCTCAGGCATAAAGCCGATACTAAGAGTAAGAATGATTTTTTCATATTATTGTAAGTTATTATCTCAATTATCCTGTGCAAGACCATACACCCTTCCACGCTATACAGACTGAAAAAAGACGTTTTTGTTGCACTTTTTTTTAAATAAAATGTTATATTTTCTTAATTGATACTACAATTAGTTATGTATTAATATGTTTGTGTTCTTTGTTTTTCGTGTGCCACGATGATGTTTCTCATAGTCGTTTCTCCAATTCGGGCAGCATGCGCGACTTCCATTCCATGTAGTCGCCCGCGATGATATGCTCCCTCGCCGTCCTCACCAGCCACAGATAGAACGTCAGGTTGTGTATCGAGCATATCTGCAGCCCCAGAATCTCCTCGGCCTTAATCAGGTGGTGCAGATAGGCCAGTGTGTACACCCTGTCGCACTCCGCGCGGCTCTCCGGGTCGATGGGCTCGAAACAGTCCTCCCATTTCTTGTTCTTGATGTTGATGGTGCCGTGGACGGTGAACAGCAGGCCGTTGCGGCCGTTGCGCGTAGGCATCACGCAGTCGAACATGTCCACCCCCCGCTCAATGCTCTCCAATATGTTCGATGGCGTGCCCACCCCCATCAGGTAGCGGGGCTTGTCCTTGGGCAGGATGGCGTTCACCACCTCTATCATCTCGTACATCACCTCCGTCGGCTCGCCCACAGCCAGTCCGCCGATGGCGTTGCCGTCGGCACCCTTGCTGGTGATATACTCTGCCGACTGGCGGCGCAGGTCGGCATACTTGCAGCCCTGCACAATCGGGAACAGGCACTGCTCGTAGCCGTACAGCGGCTCCGTCTCGCCGAAACGCTGCACGCAGCGGTCCAGCCAGCGGTGCGTCAGCTCCATCGACTTCTTGGCATACCTATAGTCCGATTCGCCCGGCGCGCACTCGTCAAATGCCATCATAATGTCGGCCCCAATCACGCGCTCGATGTCCATCACCCTCTCGGGGGTGAACAGGTGGCGGCTGCCGTCGATGTGCGAGCGGAACGTGCAGCCCTCCTCCTTAATCTTGCGGTTCTCCGCCAGCGAAAACACCTGGAATCCACCGCTGTCGGTCAGCAGCGGACGCTCCCAGCCGTTGAAGCCGTGCAGCCCACCCGCGGCCCGCAGTATGTCCAGTCCGGGGCGCAAGTACAGGTGGTACGTGTTGCCCAAAATAATCTTTGCGTCCACGTCCTCCCGCAGCTCGCGTTGGTGCACCGCCTTCACGCTCCCAGCCGTCCCCACCGGCATGAAGATGGGGGTGGGAATATCGCCATGCGCGGTGTGCATCACACCGGCGCGCGCGCCACTTCGGGGGTCTTCTCTGACTATGTCGAATGTCATAACTTTCAATTATTCAATATTTCACACTCATTCCGCCCTCCCTCGACGGCGGCTATCCAGCATTGCAAAGATACGAAAAAATAATTATTTATTAAAAAAGTTTCATTAATTATTATCAAAAAATGCCATTCCACAGTCAGCATTAATACAGAAACGCGTCCCCCCTCAGTCCGCCTGCCCTTTCCCCTCAGCCCCAAGGCTCCCGGGTTTCGTCGAGCCGTGCTGCCGCCATTCCGCCTGTCGTGGTTAGGGAAAAGTGCTAGTCGCCCCCTCGTTACCTTTGCCGTTCATGTATCCTTCTTCGATTTGTCTTTGCTCCATCGTCGCTCTTAGTACCGAATAACAAGTTTTGGCCAGTTTTTGACGGATGGTCTTAAGGTGAGAGGAAGGCATGTGGCAGGGAGGGGGGCGTGGTGGAAAAATTGGAGCGAGGGGAGACGGTGGGATGCAGCGAGTTGGCGTGATTATGAGTGGAAGGGCTCATTTTTCTGATTTCAATTTTCAATTTTCAATTTTTTTTGCGTACATTTGCAAATTATTTTAGTGTTACCAACAATGGATTTTTCGCATATATTGACAGATTCTTACACGCTGACGCTGACCTGCATCTTGGTGGCCAGTCTGGCGGTGTTGAGCCTTTATTATGGGCTTTTCTACATGACGGTGGGCCGCTACAAGGGTCCGCGGACGAAAAAAAAGGAGGAGGCGCAGGCGGCCTCGCTGCCACCCGTGTCGGTGGTGCTGACGGCGCAGAACGACGATGAGAAGCTGCGTGCCAACTTGCTGTATATCTTGGAACAGGACTATCCCACTTTCGAGGTGGTGGTGGTTGATTACCGGTCGACCGACGACAGCAAGTTTGTGCTGCAGATGCTGGCGCAGACCTATTCGAATTTGAAGGTTGTCAGGCTCGAGGCTAATGCCAACGGCTATCAGGGTATGAAGTACCCCTTCTCGATAGGCATCAAGTCGGCCAAGTACGACGTGCTGATGCTTACCGACCCGGAATGTATGCCCAAGGATGTGACCAACTTCTGCTGGCTGCGCGAGATGGTGGCAGGCTATGTGGGCAAGAATACCGAGGTGGTGCTGGGCTTCTGCGGCATACAGGGCAAGCGGTCGCCCTTCAACTGGCTGCAGCAGTACGACAACTTAGACTACAGCGCCGAGTATCTGGGCGCGGCCATCCATCATAGGCCTTTCACGGGTTGCGGGCGCAACTTGAGCTATCGTCGCAGCCTGTTTATGAAGAGTGGCGGCTTCATCTACCACTATCATGTGCCCGATGGAGCCGACGATATGTTTGTGAATCAGAACGCCACGCGGCGCAACACGTCGGTGGTACTCAGCGACGGGTCGTTCACCACGGTGCAGCCCCAGCGCACGCTGGGCGAGTGGCACACCTACCGCCGCCACCGTGCCGCCACGCACCGCTACTACGGCACGCGGCTCAAGTTTAACCGTATGATGCGCCCGCTGGGGGTGCTGCTGTTCTACCTGTCGGCAGCTTTGCTGCTGGCGGGAGGCAAATTCCCCTGGGAGGTGCTGGCGGGCGTGCTGCTGCTGAAGTTGGCGTGGCAGATTGTTGCCACAGCAAAGGTCGCCGACAGGCTTGATATCAAGCCTGTTGTGTACTGGCTGTCGCCCCTGTTCGAAATTTATTTTCTCATCGCAAATACTATTTCGCGGATTATTCCGTTATCGAAGAAAAAGTGACGGGTGGATTGTGGCTGGGGATTGGACGTTAATATTTAGTTTGAAATGTCAGTAGAAGCAATAATGCAAAACGAAAAGGCCCAACGCGACTATCAGTTGGTGCTGGCCGCCCGCGACAAGGGCGACCAGCGGGCCTATGCCGATTTGATGCGCTTCTATCGCGAGCCTATCTACATGATGCTGTTGCGCATGACGCATAATCCCACCGATGCCGACGACTTGACGATTGAGACCTTCGGCAAGGCTTTCTGCCAGCTGCACACCTACAGCCCGACTAACACCTTTGCCACATGGCTCTTCTCCATTGCCAGCAACAGCGGTATCGACTATATCCGCCGCCGTAGACTGGAGATGGTGTCGCTCAATGCCTTGTCGGTGAGGGGCGACGACGACGCATACGAGTATCCGTTGCCGTCGGACGACGCGAACCCCGAGGAGGCCCTTATTGCCACACAGCGCGGCGAGTTGCTGCGCGAGGTGGTGGGCCAGCTGAAGCCGCGCTACCGTAAGATTGTGCAGATGCGCTATTTTGAGGAGCTTTCGTATGACGAGATTGCGGAGCAGCTGAAGTTGCCGTTGGGCACCGTGAAGATACAGCTGCGGCGTGCGCGGATGTTGCTTGCCGAGATATTGCAGTCACATAAACACAGCCTATGATCCAACGACTATCCCTTGCCATACTTGCCTTGTTGCTGACCGTGTCGCCCGCATGGGCGCAGAAGAAGAAGTCGGCACAGACGCAGAAACCGCTGTCGGGACTGTATATCACGGTGGACGCAGGGCTGCTCATCCCCAACGACAAGCAGGCCAATTTCTATAATGGCGACAGCCGTTCGCCCAACAGGCTGGAGCGGGTGCTGAAGAGCGAGATGTATGGTACGCAGATATGGAACAGCCTGGTGAATCAGCAGCTTATATCGCCTAGTGCGATACCCGACTATAGTGCGTTTCAGGTGGCAGAGTATGCCGATATGTACTACCGGCTTACGTTCCAGCTGGGCGTGGGGTTCCGCTATGTGTATGACAATGGGTGGGGCTGGCTGGCACGCTTCGATTTCAGCGAGATGACGGCGTCGGGACAGTTCCTGCTGTCGAGCAACAACGGCACTGGCATCCTGGGCAGCAACAATTATGTGAAGTGCGGCATCTATGGGCGCGAACGGCGCGTGCTTATCGACCTCGGCATTGCCAAGCGCATACCGCTGACACAGACGCTGGACCTTGAATTGGATGCGGGGTTTGACGTGAACAATACCAAGGTGCAGCAGAACGGCATTCGTGTGCCCGACAGCAAAGGACAGACCTACAGCATACTGGACGTGTGGGGCGGCCAGGCCCCATATACGGGTATCGGCACCTACGAGTATGTCAACCAAGGTGCCATCGGTATCGGATATTTCGGCACGGTGGCCCTGAGCTACCGTGTGCCTATGGGGGCAATCGACTTTGGCTACACCTACTACTACATGCAGACCAAGTTCTACAAATATAACGAGGACGACTGCTATGCGCCGCAACACAATGTGTTCGTCCGGTTCAATTTGAACAATTTCTCATTCTTTGACAAAAAATAGTACGACATGAGTTTTAAAACTTTCTTTGACACGTTATTTACCCCTAGGCAACAAAAGTTGGTTTCGTGGTCGATTGTCACCATGATATTCGTTGCGGCGTTGTTTGTGATTGGGAAGTTCCTGATAGCGTGTTTGACTTTTGTTGCCGAAATCATCAATGGTATTAGTTATTAAGCAAGTATACAATCTCTAAATAAAAAATGATACAATTCACAGACCTTTCGCAATCCGACCATCAACGTTTCGCCAAAGATCTATTTGAGTCGGCCTTCCCCGACGAAGAGCGACCTCCTTTCGGGGAGTTGAAGCATCGTAACAAAGACAAATTTCATTTCATGGTCGCCACCAACGACAATGACGATGGCGACGAGCCCGTCGGAATCCTCACCTACTGGACTTTCGACGACCTCGTGTATGTGGAGCATTTTGCCATAGACGAGGATTTGCGCAACCAAGGACTCGGGAAGGCGGTGTTCCTGAACTTCCTGTCGCAGCAGACCGACCAGGTGGTGCTGGAGGTGGAGCATCCGCATGACGAGGTGTCGGACAACCGTGTGGAGTTTTATTCCAGCATGGGACTGTTCACCAACCCGCAGGATTATTTGCAACCGTCGTATCATGGGGACCAAGTGACTGTGCCTATGATTATTATGTCGAAATATGAGTTAGACGACGACGAATTCGGCGAAATTCGCGAAATTTTGTATCGCGAAGTGTACAAATGCAAGCCGTCGAACATGCGGTAGGTAAAAAAAGTACCTTTATAATTGACCAATTCACAGTCTTATACGGAAGGGGGAATAGTTTTTTAGTAAAAATATTTGTCTGTACCGAAAAAAAAGTGTACTTTTGCAGCCGTTTTCGAGAGAGAGAGAGAGAGAAAACGGTCATCAAAGGCTCCTTAGCTCAACTGAATAGAGCATCTGACTACGGATCAGAAGGTTACAGGTTTGAATCCTGTAGGAGTCACAAAAAAGGATGGCTCCTTAGCTCAACTGAATAGAGCATCTGACTACGGATCAGAAGGTTACAGGTTTGAATCCTGTAGGAGTCACAAAGTTGCAAATATACACATTTTTCGTGTCCCTAAAAGGGGCACGTTTTTTTTGTGCTATGTTGGATGTCAGGGTAGGGGAGAGTTTTTACATGGCTGGGCAATATTATAAGTGATTCTACGTTATTTATAATTATGAAACGTATAGCCTCTATTCTCTTTCTAATGGTGTTGGTGGTGGTGCCGCTCAATGCCCAGCGTGGTGTGCAAGGTGCATCGCAACAGTATTCCCGTATTCAAAAGTTGTTGGACAAACAGCATTATGCCGACGCATACGCGGCAGCGGATAGTCTCAGAAAAGGGGCTTTGGCGTGTGCCAAGAAGGGCGATGCAGATGTGTCGCGTGTGCTGCTCACCTCTACTTGGTATATGGAGCGTGCCGCGTTGCAGTATCAAGAGGATGTGCAAGACTCGTCGTTGGCACGCTTCCGCGCCATCATGCCCTATCTAGATTATGTGGACAGGAGCCTGTGCTACCTTTTTTTGGGTGAGATGGACTCTGCCCTGATGGACACTGTGCGCCTGCGTGAGGTGCCCAACACGCAGATTGCAGCGTTTTGCGAGCAGCCAAGTAAGATTGATATTGATGTGACACCCACAATGTACGACCTGCTGATGCACGTGGCGATGTGGAATGGTGCAGACCAAACTCGGCGTGTGGAGCTGCGACGGCAGTTGGTGGAGTACTATAGGCGGAAAGCGGAAGACGGGAAGTGGAAAGATACGGTATTGCTGCTGTATAATGAGTTGCGCTATGCTGAGAGTCGCAGATATTTGCCAAACACACCGGGCAAGGAGATACGGCGGATCTATCAGGAGTTGCTCAACCGTTATCGGCATGTGGACAACCCTCAGGTGGCGGAGATGTATTACAAGCTGGCAGACCGTTGCAACACCGATGGGGATTACTTAGATGCTTTGGCGTATTGCGACAGTGCTGTTAGTCGCTATTCCTACAGCAGCGGTGGGGTGGAATGCTCCAATCTACGGACGGGTATTCTTGCTCCCAAGGTGGAGGTGAAACTGAAGGAGTTTGTCCCTGCCGGGCGCGATGTGCTATGCCAAGTGGAGACACGCAACGTAGAGACGCTGTACTACCGCCTTGTTGCCACACCCTCAGAACCCAAGAATTGGGAGAGTGGTGACAAGAAAAGGACAAGATTGCTAGGTTGCAAGGTGTTGAAATCTTGGAATCAGAAACTCGATGTGGAGCCAGACCACCGCTGGTACAAACATTATGTCTATGTTCCAGCCCTGACTCCGGGACGCTACACGCTGTTGGCCTCGCCGACGGCGGACTTTACCAAGAACGGGTTCTATGTAAGAAGTTTCACAGTGACGGCGGCAGCATTTTTGCGGACCTCTTATCCGCAAGACATTGTGTCGGGCTATCTGGTGGACTATCTGACGGGCAAGCCCATTGCCAACCAGAAGGTGGAGCTGCAGGAGCGGCGCAACTATAACAAAGATGGCTACACTGTCATTGCCACCGTGCAGACCGACAGGCAGGGATATTACCGTTTCGACAAGCGGATGTCGGAAGATTACAGCAGGGCTTACCGCGTGCGGACGCACTACAAAGGGATGGATGTGATAAGCGACTATGCGAATGATTTCGCTAAGGAGGACACTGTGGTGAAACAGAATGAATTCTTCCTCGACCGACCCGTCTACCGGCCGGGCGACACGGTGCAGTTCCTCTTTGTGGAAGGGGAAGTGCGTCACACTCGGACGGGCAGTCTCAATGTGGGCGACAGCCTGAAGGTGCTGCTCACCGATGTGAACGACAAGGCAGTCGACTCGCTGTTTGGTGTCACTGATGCCTACGGCAGCCTCAGCGGTAGGCTGGTGGTGCCGACTAATGCTTTGCCGGGAAGGTTCGACCTGTTGGTGTATAGGGACATACCCCGGCCTATCGGCCACCCCTCTAAAGAGGGGACGGCTGCCGCGTCCAATTCAAAATCCAAGTATCCCATAGTCTCGAAGATGGTCACGGTGGAGGCCTACAAGCAGCCCAAGTTTACGGTGACGCTGAAGGCGGAAGACCGCAAGGACGCTGAGGGACACTCGCTGCAGCCCCAGATGGGCGACAGCTTGCTGGTGGACGGCCTGGCGGCATCCTACACACAGGTGCCGGTGGATGGTGCGAAGGTGAAATACTCGGTGCAACGTTCGTTTTTGCGCCCGTGGTGGCGGCGATACTATTATGGAGGCTCGAATAGTATGCCTACCGTAATCTGCACCGACTCCACCACGACCGATGCAGAGGGACATTTCCGCATTGCCTTTGTCGCCACACCCGACAGTAGTCTGGAGCTGTCGACCAAACCCTGTTTCACCTATCAGGTGAGCGTGGACGTGACCGACATCAACGGCGAGACCCACAGCCAGCAGCTCACCCTGCGGCTGGGCTATGAGAATAGCCTGATTAGTATCACCACGGCGGGCGAGCAGACGACGTTCGACGCGGTGGAGTACCAATATTGCGACCTGAACAACACGCCCCTGCATGGCGAGCTGACCATGACCGTGGAGAAGCTGCGCGAACCCGAGACCCCGTGGCTGACCCACACGGTGATGGGACGCGACGTGCGCCAGACCCTGTCGGAGTCGGAATTCCACAAGCGTTACCCCCTCACGCCCTACAGCTATGAAGAGACTGAGATGGTGAAATGGGAGGCAGAGAAAACGGTGTTCGACACACGGCTGGTGTGCAAAGGCTTGACCAGCAACCGTGTGCCGATGCCACGGTTGGAGGCGGGAGTGTACCGTATCCGCATGACGTGTGGCAATGTGAGCAACGAAGATGTGGTGGTCTATACTCCGACCACAAGCCGCAAGGCGCACAGCATGAAGCTGCTATGGTACGATTGTAGTTCCGCCAAGGCTCATGTGGGCGACACGGTGGTGCTGCGTGTCGGTTCTCGACAGCGCGACGTGACGGCAATATACCAATTGCTGCATGAGAATCAGGAGATGGACCGCCAGCTGTTGAAGGTTGACGACAACATCACCACCCTCCGCATCCCCGTCACCGAGGCGATGCTGGGCGGCTTCGACATCTGTCTCTATGCCGTCAAGGAGGGGCGTAGCATGAGGGAAAGGATTATGGTGGATGTGCCGTTCGAACATAGGAAGTTGGACGTGGAGTTCCTCACCTTCCGCGACAAGCTGACCCCCGGCGACAAGGAGACCTGGACACTCAAACTGACACGCAAGGCAAAGACACCTTGGGACAGAACACCCGTGTCGGTGGGCGACAGTGCGGCGATGGTGATGACCATGTACGATGCCGCATTGGACAACTATGGCATCCTCGATTACACGTATTGGTGGCCCTGGTGGGTTGTTGCCTCCGACTATCCGAAAGACTTGTACTTCTACGTTCCCTATAGCTCGTATGGCTATTGCGACCTCGTTTTTGACCCGACCAAATACCGCAGGTATCAAGGCAAGGACTATGACAGTTGGGATTTCACCGCCCTCAATCACCGCAATTGGCGTTGGTGGAACAATTCGACGCGCGGTATGGTGGCGTCATACGGTAGTACCGCACGGGGCGAGTCGGGAATTGCCACCAAGAGAATGGCTGCCCAAAAGGGCTTTGTAAACGAGCTGGCGGTAATCGAGGCGGCCGACGATGCCGTAACGACCGATTTGGTAGTTGTGGAGAATGATGCCGTAATAGACAATTATGCGGAAGAGGTAGAGGAGGAAGAAGAGTTGGCTGTTTTCAGCAAGGTGGATGGCAAACCTCGGGAGCAGCCCTACATCCGCAGCAACCTCAGCACGCTGGCATTCTTCGCGCCCACCTTACGCACCGACCGCGACGGTACAATCACCTATTCCTTTACCGCACCCGACCTGCTCACCCAGTGGAACATCAAGGGCATCGCATGGACGCAGGACCTTGCCATCGGCACCTTGGAACGCACGTTGGTGACACAGAAACAGCTGATGATACAGCCCAATATGCCCCGCTTCCTCCGCGAAGGCGACACCGCCACCCTGATGGCAAAGGTGATGAACCTCACCGATAGTGACCTCACGGTGAATGTGGACTTCTCATTTGGAATTGAAAGTGGAAAGTTGAAAATTGAAAATTCGGCTGACGCGGCCAATAACTCTCAACTTTCAACTTTCAACTCTCAACTGATAACCGTTCCTGCCCGTGGCAGCGCATCGGTCTCGTTCCCTGTCACCGTTCCTGTGGGCGGCACGGTGGCGACATACAAGTTTGTTGCGCGTGGAATCTCCCCTCTTGAGAGGGGTGCCGAAGGCGGGGTATGTCATAGCGACGGCGAGCAAGGTCCCCTGCCACTACTAACCAACCGTCAGGCTGTCACCCAGTCGGTCTCGATGTACATGAACGGCAAGGGCAGCAAGCAGTACAACATGACCCTTCCCACTTCGTCGACGGCACAGCCCGTCAGTTTCACCGTCGAGTACACCGCCAACCCCATCTGGCTTGCCATACAGTCGTTGCCCTATATGTCCGACTGCTCCAACCCGTCGAACATCTACCTCTTCAACAGCTACTATGTCAATACGCTGGGCAAGGCCATCGCCGACCAATACCCCGAGTTAAAGCACTGTGCCGACCAGGCTACAGAAGAAGATAGCCCTCTCTTCCGCAATGCCGACATTCGGCAGACCCTCCTCGACGAGACCCCGTGGCTCAGCGCAGGCACCAGTGAGGTGGAACGGCTTAAACGCATAGCCAACTACTACGATGCCTACACGTTGAAACAGCAGACCGACGACGCGATGAACAAGCTACAGAAGGCTCAGCGCGCCGACGGCAGCTGGTCGTGGATGCCCGAAGGACGCTACGGCAGCACCTACGTCACGCAGTATATCTTGAAAGGATTTGGTAATCTCAAAGACCTCAGTTCCCAAGTAACCAAGCGGGCATTGGCCTATGTCGACAAGGAGGCGTATAAGGATTACCTTGAATGGATGGAATACCTCAAGAAGCACCCCAACAGCCAGTGCAAACCCATTATGCTCGACTACCTCTACACCCGTAGCTATTATGTTGGACGTTCCTTCTCAGGGAACACGAAGCAGGCTTTCGACTACTACTATGGCAACGCCAAGCAACGCTACAGCAACTATACCTCACTCTACGACCAAGCCCTGCTAGCCCTCGTTTTCCACCGCAATGGCGACACCAAATTGGCTCGCGAGATGGTCACCCGCATCAAGCAGAAAGCCCTCTATAGTGACGAAATGGGCATGTATTGGCGTGATAACCATGCGGGCTATTTCTACTACCAACGCCCCGTGGAGACACAGGCACTGCTCATTGAGACTTTCCGCGAGGTGATGCCCGCCGACACTCTCTCCGTCGCACAGATGCAGCAGTGGCTGCTCAAGCAGAAGCAGACCACCCGCTGGAGCTCCGACATCGCCACCCTTCGTGCCATCCAGTCGCTGATGCCGGTGGAAGGTAAAAGCTATAAACTAAAAACTAAAATGGAAGATGCCGTTGTGGTCAGAGGGAAGAATGTGACTGACACGCTGTGGGCACCTGTTGCGGACGGCTCTGCGGGTTATCTACGGCATACCTATCGTGATGACAGCCTTGCGCTTCTTTCGGGCTCCAACACGGTATCAGCCACCATCGTACGACCCAATAAGGGCATCTCGTGGGGCGCACTCTACTACCAGTAC
>JAEEGG010003595.1_pt1 | contig 38549 bp, 35 predicted proteins | sample 9134161 | NCBI WGS metagenome assembly JAEEGG01 (sample SAMN16246543, study PRJNA631951) | gut metagenome | biome: gut microbiome; feature: rumen; material: CR-attached | host: Bos | place: Iran: Karaj | collected 2018-10 | reverse complement strand
TCGTGAACTACAAGCCCGAATTCCTCACGGCCTGCATGGAAAATCTAGCGCAACTGGGGCAATGGCTTGGCCACTTCGATAAAACGATGGAACGCGACCTCTACATGGACTACATCAGCCCCAAAAACGCCGACCACCGCAAGCAACGCGGACGCACAGCCCCAAACCGCGCGCTTTCGATAGAGAACATACAACGTTTGATGAAATATACCGAAACTATCGGCATGTCCACCAGCATCTGTTTCTGGGTACGTAGCCAGCTGAATGTGCCCACAAGCATCATCCCCATCATCAACCGTAACGGATTCCAGTGTCTAGGTTACCAGTCGAAACTTTTCAAGGGCGAAAAATGAACGAAAAACCATTGACTTGCCAAGAAGTCTGCTTTCAGCTGTTTGCAGACAAAACCGACTACTACCATCATTGGTACCATGCCAAGCCGATGCTAATAACCACAGAACGTCGTGACGAGCTGCGACGCGTACATTCCCTGCTTTACAAATGCATCGCCTATATGGCGGAACATTATCGTGAATGGGTCCCACGGTACATGCCCCTAGACGATAAGGTGATGGAGATTCTGGAACACCAAAGCCGTTACCCATTCCGAGCTGGCGCTTACAGGCCCGATTACCTTATCAGCAATGATGGTCGCCTATTGTTAGTCGAAATCACTAGCCGATTCTTTGGACACGGCATCTGGTTCACCTACCCCTCGGTCATCAAGTCAGAACAGTTTATGGCCGCCAATCCCGGCATATCTTGGGAGAACCGCTACAACGAACTGTTGACGTACATGCGCGACGCCATCCCAGCCGGTAGCCCCATCTACGTGCTGAAGAGTAGCGACCGGACAAGCGAAATCGCCCTTTACAAAAAATTTTATGAATACTACGGACATGAAGTAACCATATACGAAGCCGCCGAAGTTGAAGACAACATAGCCAAATGGAGTCGCAACGCCGTCGTGTTCAGCGCCCTCAATCAGCAAGACATTCTGTCCTTCAAGATGGAAACGCTGCAAGCCATGATTGACGTGCGCATGATTAATGATTTCCGCACAATTTTCCTCGCTCACGACAAGCGTTTCTTGCGGCTCATTTTCATCGACGAATTCACGCGCCAGTGCCTCACGGAAGAAGAAACGAAATTCCTACGTGAACACACCATCCCCACCTATACGTACAGCAGCCATCCGAAAATATGGGAAGATGCACTCAAGCATAAAGACGAATACATTCTCAAGCCTTACGACTTGGGCAAAAGTGTAGGCCTGTACGCCGGCGTGATGACCGACGAAAAAACCTGGAAAGATAGCCTCATCGCAGGTGAAAAAGGCGGATTCATTTTGCAACCATTCATCAAGCAACGGACTTATCCCTGCGAATGGGAAGGCAAACTTTATGATGAATATATCTGCGGCATGATGCTATGCATGGACGACCGTTATTTCGATAGCGGCATGTTCCGCACAAGCAGCGCCCCCGTGACAAACAAAGTTGACGACCGCAAGATGAGCGCCATCCATAGTGACAACGAAAATTTGAAAATAATCTGTTATGTATTATGATTGATGGAAAAATTCACATCGCAATCATGCAGCCCTATTTTTTCCCATACATCGGGTATTGGCAATTAATTAACGCTGTCGATGTCTTTGTCATCTATGATGACGGAAGGATGATAACCAACGGCTGGATTCATAGAAACCGGATACTGGACTTTGACGGACATACCCCTCGGGAAATCCGGGTATCGCTAAAAAGGAAGTCCGTCAGCCACACGATAGGCACGATGGAGCGAGCGCAAAACAACCGTCAGATGAAAAAAATCGTTGAGACAATAAAGTTCCGCTACAGCCGCGCCCCTCATTACGGGGAAGTTATGCCGCTATTGGAACAGCTCATATTAAACAAAGAGACAAACTTGGTACGCTATCTCACGCACAGTTTGCAAGCCATCTGCAACTACTTAAGCATTACGACTCGCTTTGTCATAAGCAGCACAATCGACAAAACAGGCTGCGAAGGTGTTGTAGATAAAGTAGAACGTATCTGCAAGACTCTAGGCATCACCGATTACGTGAACCCTATCGGCGGTACCGCATTTTACTCTAAAGACGACTGGGCGCGCCGAGGTCTAAAACTTAACTTTCTGCACCGGCGTGACAGCATCCGTTACGAGCAATTCGGCGGAGAATTCGTCCCCGACCTTTCCATCATCGACATGCTTATGTTCTGTTCAAAAAAAGAAATCCAACAAATACTTAACGAATATGACATAGTCTAATAGCGACAGAACAACATGAGGGGAACAGCACTCTTTTTAGCTATTATTGAAACATGATCATTACAGTTCAAGATTTTACGGGTGTTTATGCCGAGCAGCCATTTATGCAAGAACTGCGGGAAAAGTCCGCAAAATCAGCAGACATCCATTGGCTCGACTGCACGAAAATCGTCGGAACAGACTGCTACTGCGACGACGATGCCGTAAAGGCTATCAACGAAATGATTGATAAAGCAGAAAGCCGCAGCAATACCGAATGTAACGGCATTATCGAAAATCGCGACAGTTCCAAGTGCAGCAACACTTCCGCAAACGACATTGCGGAGCAACCAGCAATTCATTTTTTCGACAACGGCAATTACCACTACATGAGCAAACTCTGGACCGACAGAGTTCAGGAACCTTTTTCGCTCATCGTTTTCGACCATCATCCTGACATGCAGCCGCCCCGCTTCGGTGGGATTCTAAGTTGCGGCGGTTGGGTACTAGAAGTTTTAGAGAATAACAAATTTATTCAAAACGTTGTCATTATCGGAGTCGCCGACCACTTAGCAGACGAAATTCGCGAAGAACTAACGCAAACTGGAAATCCGCAGATTCTAAACAAAGTAACTTTCATCAAAGAAAGCGAACTGAGCTCTATCGGCCTGGATTCTAGCCCAAAGAGCTTAACTCTACTAAAGCAACAAGTTGCCAAGTATCGTATATCGGCTACGCCTCAGAATGACGACGGCAACAGAATCCATCTCACATCACACACCACACACTCCACACCCATCTACCTTTCCATCGACAAAGACGCCCTCGCCCCCGCTTTCGCCGCAACCAACTGGGATCAAGGTTCTCTCACGCTAGACGCGCTAAAAAAATTCATTACAGAAATCGCCGCGAACCACAAGATTCTCGGCATCGACATCTGCGGAGAACGCGCCCACGACTTCGAAGGCGACGCTTTCCACACCGTCCAAAATGCAGATTCCATAAACAACGCATTAAACTGCGAACTCCTCATTTTTTTACAAAAACTCTAAAAATGTGGAAAATTCACCCATTTCGACATCAAATTCCTAACTTACGCCTCTCCCGTTTTTTATTATAATTGTATTATGTCCATTATTTCTATGACCGGGTTCGGCAAGAGCGAATCCACTTTGAACGGAGTCAGTTGCGTTATCGAAGTCCGCAGCGTGAACAGCCGTTTTCTCGAAATATCGAGCAAAATTCCAAAGAACTTCGCTTATCTCGAAAATGACCTCAAGGCACAAATCAAGGACAAACTTGTCCGCGGTTCCGTAAATATAAGCATCACGCTCGGAGCGGGAAACACCGGAAACATCCCTGTATGCTACAACGAAGCCGCCGTGTCGAAGTTCGTCGAAATCACAAAAGCATTGCAATCAAAATACGGAATTTCTGGAGAAATCAAGCTCGAACATGTGCTTGCGATTCCAGAAGTTTTGCAGTTCACAGACGGCAATGAAGGCAATGAAGTCTGGGAAAAGCACCTAAAGACAGAACTCGACAAAGCACTAGACGGCGTTATCGCCATGCGCGAAAAGGAAGGGGCAAACCTCGCGAGCGACCTCACCCGCCGAGTACACCATCTGAACGAGGTCATCGACAAGATTGAAGTTCTCGATCCGCAGCGCATTGAAACATGGAAAGTAAAGTTCCGCGAACGCATCAACACACTGATGAAGGATAGCGAAATCGACGAAGTCCGCCTGCTGCAAGAAGCCTGCATTATGGCAGACAAGCTCGACATCCATGAAGAAATCACGCGCTTCCGCAGCCACAACAAGCTGTTCCTCGACGCACTCGCCAAGGGTGGCGCACAAGGCAAGAACCTCGGTTTTATCCTCCAGGAAATGGGACGCGAAGCGAATACGCTCGGCACCAAGTGCCAGAATGCCGACATCGCCGCACTCGCCATCGAACTCAAGAACGAAATCGAGTGCATCCGCGAACAAAGCTTAAACATCGCCTAAGGCGAGCGTCGCGGAGAATGAGCTTGCTCAATTCTCCATGACCGAGCCGAACGAGGCGCAAATTCTCAACACCATTTCTCATCATGGATTTTTTATCCATAAAAAGCCTTACTTTTGTAGGGCTTTTTGCGTTAAAACATTCTAAAATTAAAATGTAAAGAATAAAACATCCACACTCCAACAACAAGCGTCCTGAGCAAACAGCCCAGGACGCTTTTGAATACCATCAAAATCAACAAAAAAGCGGCGCCGAAGCGGGCGCTCTCGTCTAAAAACTAATCATCCGCAGTAGAGGCACCGACGGCTTGTTCAAGCGTGGTGTGGCCCTGCAACGCCTTGTTGATGCCGTCCATACGCAGCGTAATCATTTCGCAAGACTTGATTGCCTCGCGTTTGATTTCGTCACCGGAAGCACGCTTAATAACGAGGTTACGCACGGCTTCGTTCGGCACGAGGAACTCGTAAATACCGCAACGGCCCTTGAAGCCCGAACCATCGCACTTTTCACAACCACGGCCATGGTAGAACTGCATGTCCGGAGAAAGGTGGAGTTCATCGCGGAGTTCCTGAGAAATCTCGACCGGTTCCTTACAGTTCTTGCAAATACGGCGCACAAGACGTTGGGCCAAGACACCCTTAATTGCGGTAGAAACAAGGAACGGTTCCAATCCCATTTCGAGCAAACGAGGGAAAGCACCTGCAGCATCGTTTGTATGGAGCGTACTGAAGACCAAGTGACCCGTCAAAGCAGCTTCGATAGCCATCGTCGAGGTTTCTTGGTCACGCATTTCACCGATCATGATAACGTCCGGGTCCTGACGGAGCAAGGCACGAATGCCCGCCGCAAACGTAAACCCTGCGGCATTGTTAATCTGACCTTGGTTCACACCATCAATATTCAATTCCACCGGGTCTTCCATCGTCGAGATGTTGATCGTGGAATCCAAAATTTCTCGAATAGAAGCATAAAGCGTCGTAGATTTACCAGAACCGGTAGGCCCGGTCACCAGCACAATGCCGTTAGGAGCATTAATCGCATCGATAAACTGCTTCAAGACGCGGGCATCGAAGCCCATTTCCTTAAGCGGGAACTGACCCGAATTCGGGTCCAAAATACGCATAACGATTTTTTCGCAAACGCCGCGCTTACGCAAAGAAATCGGGAACGAGCTCACACGAAGGTCAACTTCGGAGCCCTTGTAACGCACAGTAAAACGTCCGTCCAACGGTTTACGCTTTTCAGCAATGTCCATTTTGGACAAAAGCTTAATACGCGAAAGAATCTGCGGCATCAAACGTGCCGGAATCGGAGACATCACCTGCAAGTCACCATCAATACGGTAGCGCAACTTGAGGAACGTTTCTTGCGGTTCAAGGTGAATATCGGATGCGTGACGCGCAATAGCTTCGTGAATCAAGGTCGTCACAATCTTCACCACCGCACGGCCTTCTTCGTCCGTCAGTTCCGGTTCGTCGTTCGCCCCCTGACCGCGTTCGACGGTTTCAAGTTCATCGCCATCCTTGCTATCACCGATAAGTTCGGCAAGAGATTCTTCGGCAGGTCCGTTGTTTGCATAAAGCGTATCGATGGTCTTCTTGATATCCTGCTCGGACGCCATGACCACATCGACAGGCCGCTTGACCTTGAACTTGATGGAGTCCCTGAGACGCACATTCGTCGGGTCCGCCATGGCGACCACAAGTGCCTGACGGGAATCTTTCGTCACATAAAGAGGGGTTATCTTATTGGACCTGCACTGGTCTTCCGAAAGAAATTCATAGACCTTTTCGTCCAAGCGGATGGCATCGAGTTTGACATACGGAACTTCGAACTGGCAGCAAAGAATGTCCGTGAGCTTTTTCTCGTCGATGAACTTCAAATCGACAAGCACACGCCCAAGGCGCTTACCGCCAGAAGTCTTCTGCTTTTCAAGAGCTTCATTTAGCTGTTCTTGTGTGATGAAACCTTGGTCCAAAAGCATTTCACCAATACGCTTCTTGGTGACGCTCTGCATCTGGACACCAAGAATATCGGTAAGCGCCTCTTGCTTGACCATTCCGGCCCTAATAAGAATCTGAGCGAGAGTGACTCTCTTGCCCAACTGCGCCTGATACTTGACTTCTTCTTCGGCGTACCTCAACTGGTCTTCGTTAATCAAGTTAACGCGAACCAGCAACTGTCCTAAACTGCTAGAATCCTTCATAGATGCGACCACGCTTGCGCGTTTAAAATAATCCTACCACCGTCCGGTTTATTTAAATAAACACCTCTTCCTGAACACACAGAACCAATTTCGTGTATTCTGTCCTTGAGAGACTTTTCACCTAAAAATATACTTTCTGTAAGATTAGACGTGAACAAAAGCACATATTCTTCACCCCCATTTAGCGCAAAATCGAGAGGAGATATCCCAAAATACTCGCACATTTCCATAACATCTGGGTCGATTGGCAGTTTTTCTTCGTCAATTTCGATGGAAACGCCCGACGAGAGAGCCAAATGGTTCACTTCGGAACTAAGACCGTCGCTAATGTCCATGCACGCGCCATGCACGCCAAATTTTACCAATCGAGCCCCCATGTCCTCGCAAATTTTCGGAGCGAGGTGGTATTCCACCAGCCGAGGGAAGCGTGCGGCCTCTTCGGGATGATTCATCAAAAGCCATAAACCAGCATCAGATTTTCCGAGAGTCCCGCTTACAAAAACACGTTCCCCCGGTTTTGCATCACTGCGAAGGAATGAAATTTCACTATCAGTCGTGCCGAGGAGAGTCGTCGAAAACATGCCGACATCACCTGCAACCGTATCACCGCCAATCAACGTAATTCCCCTTCTCTCAAAGCCTTGCGATACTGCTTTTGCAATTCGTTCGCGAGTATTTTCGTCCCATTTTTTGTTGACGCAAAGTCCGAACAAAGCAATCTTGGGGCGACCGCCCATCGAAGATATGTCCGATACGTTGGACACAATATGCTTCTCGACCGCCTGTTCAGGACTGGACCAGTCGAGCCGGAAGTGAGTGTTCTCGACAGACAAGTCCTTGGTTGCAAGCCAACCGTCAAAGATGGCGCAATCATCCCCGGCAGACAGCCAACTGCGGTACGCAGGCGATTCTTTCTTTAAAGGGACTGCACCCTCCAATATTTTGTTTACGAACCTAAATTCGGGAAGATTAGGGAAAGTCATAATTTTTCAAGTCAAATCAAATTTTCTTCCAATAATTTAACAATAAACTTTCTATACTTTAGGCGTGGGACACATATTTTTCATAACGCCTTCATCGCCAGGCAGCCTAGACAAGTTAAACCAGTGGACTTTCCGCTGGCTGTTGGAACATGGCAACATGGCGGACGATTCCACCCTCTATACTTGTAATTCCATCGAAAGCGCCCAGAGCCTTTTGGAATCAGCGCTCATCATCGGGCAATCGCCGACGCTCATCATCTTTGACCACGCTGACCACCCGACTGCAAAGAACCTCGCCTTCAGCAAGGAACTCCACAACGCCATCCCCGAATCGTGGATTATAGAAATCATCCCAGACGACATGCCGCTCCCCGAAGATTCCAGGGACGACAGCATTTTCTGGATCCGCCGCCCCGTAAGCGAAGAAGAATGGAGCAAGACTCTTGAAAACGTTCTGCACAAGAACGGTTGTCCGCAATGGGCGAAGTGGACCGGCAAAAAAAGCTATAAACCGTTTTAACCACAAACTATTTCAACAAAGGTTTTCACCGTGATTAAAGGTGTCAGCTACTTTGGAGTACGTTCCCCGAAGCTCGCTCTTATCGACATTGCACAAATAAAGGAAGCCGGATTCAACGCAATCCTCCACACGTGGAGCGAAGAGGATTTGCAATATTACTTCGATACGATGAAGCAAATCGTGAACGAGTCTGCATCAATGGGACTTTGCGTTTATGTGAACCCGTGGGGTGTTGGCCGTGTATTTGGCGGAGAAGCTTATTCGGAACTCACGGCACGCAATCACGATATGTGCCAAGTGGCGCTCGATGGTAAACCGAAGGTCGCCGCCTGCCCGAACCATCCGGAATTCCGAGCGTACATGCACAAGTGGATTGCGACCGTTTGCGACACGGACGTTTCTACGATTTTCTGGGACGAACCGCACTTTTACTTTGAGAAGGGCGGGCTTGAAAACTGGAGCTGCCGCTGCGAAAAGTGCCGCGAGAAATTCCGCACAAAGTTCAGATATGAAATGCCCACCAAACTTACAGATGAAGTAAAAAAATTCCGCGAGGATTCTCTTATTGACTTTCTGAAGGAAATGACCGAGGACGTTCACGCACGCGGCAAGCGCAACTGCGTTTGCATGCTGCCGCCGTGGTTTCCGGCAGGGCTTGACGACTGGAGCCGCGTTGCAAGCATTGACAGCGTCGATGAAATTGCGAGCGACCCGTACTGGGAACGTGGAGCCACCGAAGAATGGGTCCGCGAGAAATACCGCGAAACAGCAAACAAACTTGTAGAGGTTGCAAACAAATACGGCAAGTCCGTACAAATGTGGGTGAAGGCGTACCAAATCGAAGCGGGCCGCGAAAAAGACCTCGCCATCGCCGTCGAAGAAAGCCGTGTTGCCGGCATCAAGAACATTTTCGCCTGGAGCTACCGCGGCACGGAAACCTTAAGCTGGCTCAAGAGCGACAATCCGGGCGAAGTCGCACGAGTGTTCCGTACTGCCGTTGAAGCAACTTAAAAAAAATTTTCAATAACACTTTTTTTGAGGACTATATGAAGACTAAAATATTTGTAGCCGCTTTATTAGCATTTCACTTAACATCTCATGCAAACGCCTGGAACATGGACGAAGATGTCGAAACCGAGCAAACAAAAAATGAGGTAACCGCTTCAACTCCGTCAATAAACAACACAACAACGGAACAAGGCTCCATCGACAGCAGCATGGCTTTTTCCAAAGCCAAAAGAGCAGAATACAAGAAGCAAAAGAGGATCGACAACCTCTACCATACCCGTAGTGGCTTTTACTTTTCCTCAGAGCTCTCAATCGGTTATACATCGCTTCGCACATCAGAAGACTATTATCAGCATGATGAAAAAGACGTCAGTAAATTTAGCGGTTTAGCTTTTCCTTATTTCGAAGTGCGATTAGGCTATCACTTTACCAACGCCATTACCACTTATGGAGCAATCGGAATAGGCTTAGGAGCAGGAGACTTTGAAAGCACATCAAGAGAATTTAAAAGAAAATTTGATGATAAAGCGAAAATAGATGCCGCAGGCATCAGAGGTCTTTTAGGGTTTGGTGCTGAGTTTTACCCATTCCAAGACAAAGAAAGCGCTCTTAACGGCATGTTTTTCGGGCTTTGCGTTGGCCTAGCCGCCGAAAATGTCCAGGAAAACAATTATGATGGATTTGGTTTTTCATACGATAGCAAAAATAAAAAATTAGAACATTTCGACAACGTCTTTGCCCGAGCTGAAGTGGGGTACGACTTTTGGATCAGCAGTCGTTGGAGAATGGGAGCCGCATTCAGCTACACCTTCGGCAAATATGATTCCGACGACGAAGACAATATAGTCACAACTAGCCACAATTTCAGTTTAGCCTTTAGAATCGCCCGCTAAATATGGCTGACGGCAGGAAGTTGGAATAGGATCTTAAAAGCGACAGTTTACAAGAATTTACTTTTTTTATTTACATTTTATAATTACAAATTTGCTAATTTATGGAAGAAAATTTGTATTTTAAACATGGAAATTTTAAGAATTGGTTGTTAAAAGAGCCAAAGCTTAAAAAAGGAGATTTCATGAAAAACAAGATTCTTGCTACCATACTTTTATTGGCTTCATGCGTTTTTGCTCAATATGAGTATGATCAATATGGGTCAAATCAATACGGAGCGGACCCATACGGAGCTGACTCCTACACCCAACAAACCACATACAGCACCCAGCAAACAGAGTATAGCGCACAAAACTTTAATCCAAACTCCGAAGATCGTGACCCGTACAGGCACGTCCACAGAGGCTTCTATTTTGCGCCCAGCTTAACGGCTGCATATACGACTCTCAAGCATACAGAAACCTACCGCTCCAAACATGAATACACGGCAGACGCATTCATGTTTCCTTATTTGGAAATTCGACTTGGCGGTTCCATCGCAGGTGTAGCCTCGATTTACGGAGCTGTGGGAATAGGTACAGGAACTGGGACGTTAAAACAAGATGTTAAAAGTAACAACAATGACTACTATAGCTATTATGATGACGACGACGACTACTACAGCAAAATCGACGCAACGATGCTCAGGTTGCTGTTTGGTGCCGGTGTAGATTTCTACCCCATACAGGACAAAGAAAACCCGATGTACGGCCTATTCGCAGGTCTAACCGTTGGCATAATGATTGACGGTGCATTTTACAAGAGATCAAACGATAGAGATTACACGGACGACGAGACATTCATCAACTATGCGTTCCGTTTTGAAGTGGGCAAAGACTGGTGGTTCAGCAGACGCTGGAGTGTCGGTATCGCCTTCAACTACACTTTAGGCAAGTATTCCGAAAGCGATAACGATTACTACGACAGCGATAAAGATGAATACTCCGGCCACACATTCGGTTTAACCGTTAGACTAGCGCATTAAGGGATTGAAATTTGAGGAAAAAATGAAATTTCTAACACCAATCCTTTTATTTGCAACGCTCACTTTCGCCCAATACGAATCTGACACATACGGATTCGACCAGACTGCATCAGCGGCGAATACTCCACAAACAGAGTATAGCGTGAAATCTATTGATTCTGAGAATGCAAAAAATGATTTATACACCCATACTCACAGAGGATTTTATTTTTCGACAAGTTTGACTTTTGCATACATGAGCAGTACGCATAACGAAAAATATGGTCATTACGAAAAGGATGAAACAAAAGCTAGCGGACTTTTATACCCCTACGAAGAAGTTCGACTTGGCGGCTCTATCGCAGGTGTAGCCTCCATCTATGGTTTAATAGGAGCTGGCGTCGGGTCGGGATCATTCGAAAGGAAATCTACCGAAGCCGACGAAAGCTTTAAAACCGATGACGCGACCTTGCTCAAGCTCCAATTTGGTCTCGGAGGTGAATTCTACCCCATACAAGAGAAAGAAAACCCAATGCATGGGCTTTTCGTTGGATTCGCTTTCGGTTTAGCAATTGATGGAGCATTTTACAAAAGAGCCCGCAATAGTTATTACGATGACGAAGACGATTATTATTCAGGAGACGACGGATACCCCTACTTATTCTACCGCTTCGAGATCGGCAAAGACTTTTGGTTCAGCAAACGTTGGAGCGTAGGCGTTGCATTCAACTATACTTACGGGACATACAACGACGAAAACAGCGGCTATGAGGAAGATCACGAAACAGACGAATGCACAGGCCACACATTTGGCCTTACGATAAGGCTCTCGCATTAATGACATAATAATTTTTCGCAATCAAAATCATGTGCCCGGCCCATGCCGGGCATTTTTGCTATATAGGGAAAACGAATCAAAACACCTGTAACACTTCTTTACTATTTCACTTGCAAATTTTTACAACGCATGATAACATTTCTATTTTACTTGCCATGAGAAACATCTTTGAAGAAATAGGCAAGACTCCCGCCGAAATAGAGGCAAAACTCAACAAGGCTTTCACGCAGCTTTTCGAAGGCGACCGCGAAAACGAACGCATCTGCTTTGACAAGGGCAGTGACATGGCGTACATCGTCGATATTGGTCACAACGATATCCGCTCCGAGGGCATGAGCTACGGCATGACAGTGGCAGCACTCCTCGGCAAGCAAGATCTTTTCAACAAGCTCTGGAAATTCGCCAAGACGCACATGAAGAACACCGAGGGCGACCTCGCCGGCTATTACGCATGGCAAGTCTCGACTGCCGATTTCTCGATGATGGATCCAGGTGCAGCGCCGGATGGCGAAGAATACTTTGCAGCAGCACTCCTCTACGCCGCCAAAGTTTTCAAAAACGAAGAATACAAACGCGAAGCCGTTGAACTCATCAACGACATGGCCCACAAGCCGCAAGCAGGCGACGTCTATACGATGATGGATACAAATGCCGGTCTCGTACGGTTTTCGCCCATGAAAGGGAACGACTTCACCGACCCCAGCTACAACACGGTCGCATTCTACAGAATGTACGGCGAAGCAAGCGGCGATGCAATTTGGAACAAAATTGCAGACAACAGTATCGCCTACTTGAAAAAGGCCTGCCACCCGGTCACGGGGCTTGCAGCAGACTACAGCGAATTTGACGGAACGCCGAAGAAAACGCCTTGGCATCCAGAAAGCGACTGTTTCTGCGGAGACGCTTGGCGCGTTATATGGAACATGGGGCTTGACGCCGCGACATTACAGGACAAGGGCGAACACCTCGAAGTCAGCAATTGGGAAGTTTCCGCAATCCGCAAAATTCTCGGATTCTTTGACGAACGCCGTCCGTACCTCGCCGACATGCGCGTTGACGGGAGCGCGTTCCCGCGAGAGGCAAGGCATGCCACAGGCGGACTCATTGCAATGAATGGGGCTGCGACAATAGCACTCCCCGCAGGCGATCCGCTTATCAAGCCGTTCGCCGAAGACCTGTGGAATATGGAAGTTCCGACAGGCACTTGGCGCTATTACGACGGATTACTTTATATGCTCGGACTCCTCGCCTGCTCCGGAAAATTTGACGTATAAAAAGCCGATCCCGGCGCAATGGCCGGGATGACAAAAGCGCTTAGTGTTTCTCGACGACGCGGCCTAGCGGGGTTTGCATTTGACGGCGCTGTTCTGCGTAGATGGACGGAGCTACAATATGGTAAATCGCCTCTTTCACCATCGTCCCGACATTAAAGGCAAACGAATCAAACACGTAGCGATAACTTTCAATTGTATCGTCAAAGCCCACCACATAAGGCGTGGGCATTTTTTTTGCCTTGTAAAAATCAATCAACGAAGCTGCAACCCAGTCGTTTGAACAAACGAATTTATCCAAAGTTGCATTTTTCAAAAGCGATTCAAGGATGTTGTCCAAAAACACCTGACGCTCAACCCCCTCCCTTTCTGCAGCATCAGTCAAGTCAAATGGGGATGCAAAGCGGTCGTCAACAAGCGGCACAACATCCGTACCCACATCAAGCAACCCCTGCAACCTAGCCTTCGACCAAAAGCTCGCATGATACGGCGACAAGTAATGCACCTTACCCACATTCTTATTCTTGAGGTAACGCCCGACAATCATGCCAGCTTCCTTTCCAAACGCAACATTGTAAAACGCCCACTTTTTACGATTCCTCGCACTCAAGGGCACAGAATCCGGAGGATACTCCCACCAAACAGAAATCGGATTTTTGAACGAAGCGAAATGAGCAAACAATTTAGAAACATCATCGACAAGCCATGTCGAGAGGAACACGCCAAGACAATTTAAATCATTCTTCGCGACAAAAGCATTTCCATTAGACAAATAGAACTGATTCGTAGCCTCGTTATACCCAATAAACTTCACCGCAATTTTCTGTTCTGCGGCAATCTGCGCAAACGTGCGGAACACATCGGACTCGCGTTCCGATTCGATTTTCAGTCGTCCAAACTCATCCGAACGGTGGATAAACAACACATAGTTCGACTTCTCGACAGGCCTCCCTTCGCTAAAGAAAAACCGATGACCCACATGCCGCAAAATTCCCTGCGAACTTTTTTGCATCAGAAACTTTTTGACAATGTAAGGCGAAACATCATAACGGTTCGAAAGTTCCTTACACGACGGGAGTTCATCAAATGCATTGAGAACGCCGCTTTCCAAATCGTTCAAAAACTGACGTTCGACAACAGAATAGATATTTTCTTCGGGCTGCACGTCAAACGATGGGGCGGCCCCCCAAAAGCACCCCTTGCCATGCACCAACTGCACCACTTTCTCTTGCGACAAAATTTTGTAAACCCGATGAACCGTATTCACGGAAAGACCTAGCCGTTCCGCCATCTTACGGACAGAAGGCAACTTTTCGCCAGAGCGAAACCCCGCATCTATAATAGATTTTTTTACGTCTTCAATAAGCAACTTTTAAAACCTCTACAACTCATAAAATAAAAAAATTTCAGCAAGCAAATTTTGTACATTTTATCTTATGAGATTTGGATTAGTAATAACACTTTTAATAACAAGTATCGCCATCGCCGCCCCTTCAAAAAAAGCTCCTTCGAAAAAAACGTTCAAGGATCCCCGCGACGGACACACTTATAAAATTGTCAAAATTGGAAACCACAACTGGCTCGCCGAAAACCTCACGTACAAAACAACAAAAGGCAGCTACTGTTACAACGACGACAACTCGAACTGCCACAAATTTGGCCGCCTCTACACATGGAAAGCGGCCATGAAAGCTTGCCCCACAGGCTGGCAACTCCCCGACCGCAAGGACTGGAACTTTTTGAGCAAGTACCTCGGCGCAAGCAAAAAGAACGGGTTCAGAGTCAAGCAGGCTGGACAGCGAATTTGTTTTGGCAACAACGAAATGTGGAGTCCATACTGCGAAGCCACCAAAGCATTCGGTGCATCCGCACAAAAAGGCACTCACTTTGCCTACGAAGACATGGACAAGTCCGCATTTTTCTGGACAGCAACGGAAGAGACGACTTATATTGCAAATTTCGTGACCATCGGCGGATATAACGAACGTTATGCGGAACGAGCCATCGAAGAGAACAACGCATTCTCCGTCAGGTGCATCGAAAAATAATTTTTATTTTATCTACAATCATTTGTTCATGGAGAAGGATATGAAGCTGATACATTTTTGTGTAACAACTTTTTTTTTGCATTGTTCTATTTGCCTGTGGCGAAGACAATCCGAGTACGCCCATTCAAGATTCAGAAACAAATTCCGTTTCTAGTCAAAGTATTGAATCAAGTTCCTCAACTATCCAAATTTCTCCTGTCACATCTTTAACCGATCCGCGAGACGGCCAAACTTACAGAGTTGTGATCATAGGAACACAAACCTGGATGGCAGAAAATTTAAACTACCGCTATCTGCAAAAGACTGCGACTTTGGACTCCAGCAGTTTCTGCTATAACGATTCTACAAAATACTGCGAAAAATTCGGACGACTCTATATGTGGAGTGCAGCGATGGACAGTGTAGGCGAATTTTCGACAACCGGCAAAGGATGCGGTTCCATCATGGCATGCAAACCGACATATCCCGTACAAGGCGTTTGTCCCGATGGTTGGCATCTACCGACTTATGACGAGTACCAAACATTGGATAGTGCTGTGGGAGGAAAAGAGGCAAAGTCTGGCCTAAAACTTATGTCAACAACAGATTGGGAAATGAAAAACTACGTCGCTACAGATGATTACGGTTTTTCCATACTACCTGCAGGAGCACTCTACGACACTTCATATTTTGGACTACTCGCACATGCAAATTTCTGGACCTCTTCAATACACGATCATGGAAATTCATGGCAAGTTTATTTTGATCGAAACTATTCCATACTTCAAGCGACCTACTATAAAAATAGGATGAGTTATTCTGTACGATGCATCAAAAACGACAACAGGGTTCTTTCATCATCCAGTATTGCCGAGTCAAGTAGCTCGGTGCCAATTCTTCTTCCTTGCAAAACAGCGGAAAAAGATGAATGTGAATACGGAACACTTATAGACGAACGCGACAACAAGACTTACAAAACAGTAAAAATCGGCACGCAAACATGGATGGCCGAAAATTTAAATTTTGCAACAGGCGCAAGCTACTGCAACAAAAATGTAGATAGTAATTGCAAAAAATACGGAAGATACTACACATGGGAAACAGTCATGGATGGTAGGGGTACGTATTCTAATAATGCCATAGGCTGTAAAGAGGATTCAATCTGTAGCCCAAAATATCCTGTACCGGGAATATGTCCCGATGGTTGGCATGTACCAACAAAAGATGAATTTGAGACTCTTTATGAAATAACAACACAACTTTTTACATCAAACTACGCTCTGAAATCCTCTTATGGATGGAACAACGACGATAACGGAATAGATGCATTCGGTTTTTCTGTACTTCCTGCCGGAGACAGGTATGAACGTAAATACGACAGTGAAGGCAAAGACGCATTCCTTTGGACCGCTACACAATATGAGAATAATAACAACATATATGCGTATGCAATCTTATTCTCTCAAGATAACAGTGAATGGGCGTATTTTACCAGCGAACCCAAAGATGCAGCGGCCTCACTACGTTGCATAAAAGACTAATAGATAAATTGAGAATACCGTACTAATAATGTTAGTGATTTGCGGAAGACGATACGCGAGCTCTGACTTTTAGTATATACAAAACACCCCGGAAGCAATAGCTTTCGGGGTTTGCAAATTGGAACGCGAGCAATTAGCGGAAGTCGCGATGTTTGTGGTGCCTGCGCGGCGGTTCCGGGCGGTTATAACGTTTCTGGACGTCTTCGCATTCGCCAATGCTGCGAGCGGCAAAGAACCTCTTGGTGCGCGGATCCATACATTCGATGCGATCTGCACGGTCACGGCGATAATCAATTTTCATCCAGACATCACCGTTGTTGCAGTAGAAATCGAAATTGCGTTCTTTTTCACCACGCATGCATTCGCCACGGCTGAACATCTTCTGGTCATTGTCGTAACGTTCTGCATGAATCCTGTCATGACGGTCGCACTTCGGTTCTGCAAACCTGCAGCTAATCGCTGCCGCCGGAGGAGGTGGAGGAGGCGGAGGCGGAACCATCGAATGCTTAGAAGGCATTGGAGGAGGTGGCGGCGGCGGGGGCGGAGCAACGCGGGTCGTTTCCTCCTTCTTGGGTTCAACGTTGATCGTCAATGCCATAGCGGAAGTGCTCAGCAACATGAACGACACTGCGCAAGTAAGCATAAGCTTATTCATAAAGACCTCGTTATACTTTGATTGTTACAACAAAGATAATATATAAAAGGAGTAGGAAAAAAACAATAAATTATTTCATTTAATAACAACTTTAATGCAGTTTTTCTCAGCATTTAAGCCATAAAAAAAAGAATGCAACGAATCGTTGCACTCATGCATCTAAATGAAATTGATAGGATTTCAGCACCGCCAAAAGATGCTTATATCAATAAAAAACAACTTCGTTGTTTTCTAGATATTGCGCCTCGGTCATGTGAGTCCGCAAGCGGCCTCCCGCGACTCTCGGCTTATATCAATTTACCGCTTCGCGGTTCTTTAATCAGCGGCTCGGCACAAACAACCAAGCGAGTAAAGCAGAAATGCTTGCATTTCTATTTTCGAGCGACTTGTTTGGGACTTGTCCAATGCCCGTGCAAGCACGGTCGCTGCTCTCGCCTTTAGATTAACTCCTCTGCGGTGATTTTTTCGTCGTGTTCGGGTTCCTGGTAGCAGGAGTCCGGAACTTGCACTTGATTCTGGAAATACGCCCTGTGAGCGGCAATCACCTTTTCACGAGCAAAAGCAGCATCCTTCCAATCGCCGATTTGTACGTCCTTGCCTTCCAATTCCTTGTAGTTCTGGAAGAAGTTTTTCGTAATGCGAAGGAACATTTGATCCACGTCGGTAATATCGCAGAACGGACGCGGGTTGAAAATCGGCACACCGAGAACCTTGTAGTCCTTCTTGCCGCCGTCAGTCATGTCGAGTGCGCCAATGACGCGACATGTGCAGACGGTTCCCGTAATCATGGAGGCCGGGCTGTAAATGAGCATGTCCAAAGCATCGCCATCGTCGGCCTTGGTGCTCGGAATAAAGCCATACGTGCAGGGGTAGCTCATGGAACTCAAAAGGCAACGGTCAAGACGGAACACATGCAAGCGTTCGTCGTATTCATACTTCAAATTCGTGTCTTTGCCGATTTCCACGACGCAATCCACTTCAAAGGGATACTTGCGTCCGATAGGAAGATCTAGATAGTTAATAGCCATTTGTTCTCCATAGCCCCAAATCGAGCTTTTTCATTTCTTTCAATATGGTAACATAAATTTAACATTTATTTACATAAAATTCAAGGGGGGATGGTTAGAGGAAAGACGAGAGACGAAAGACGAAAGATATTTTTGATTATGTGCGATGCATCATTTTTTCTTTCGTCTTTCGTCTATAGCGAACGAAGTGAGCGTACTTTCGTCTAAAAAACTACCTCGCTCGCCAGCGGATAGCGGTGGTCTTATCGAAGAGGCCAATGTGGAAAACCGGCTCCCCGTGATCGGGGCTGTACCCCACTTCAAAGCGGATGCGATCCAACGCCGGAACAATAAGATGCAAACCTCCATAAACAGCACCTTCGTAATTTTTCCAGCTTGGAGCGCCTTTATCCCAAAGCAGACGGCCATCCAAACCAGCTACAACCTGAAGCCCATAGAAAAAGTTGACACCCCACAGCGACGCAGAACGCCGTTCGAGCAGCACAAAACGTTCTTCAAGCGTGAGCAACACTTCGTTGATGCCCAAGTACAGCGAATCCGATTCGTGACCGCGGAACGTATTCGCCCCGCCGTGATAATAGTAATCGTAGCGTTCCACCTCACCCATTCGCATACGGAGCAATGCGGTAGCCCCCGTCACAAAAGGACCATACGAATAATAAATACGGCCATCCCCCAAAAATTCCGTAAAGTTCTCGTTTGCACTTCCCGAACCCACATGCGTTACGTTACCTTCAAAATAAACACCCTTGCGAGTATCGAGTTCGCTATCACGGAAATCAACAGCAAAACCAAGCCCGAATTCCGGCAAATGGCCTGGGCCGCCTTCAAGATAGCGGTAAGCAGCCTTCCCCAAGATAGACAAATGCGGAAGCATATTCCAATCAATATCCAAACTAAACAACCAACTTGCATCTTGGAATCCTCGAATATCATCCCAGCTGTTCGTCCGCAAAAATTCAAAATTCCAGCCTAGCGGAAGCCCCAATAGATACGGAGAACTCGCGTACAAGGCATATTCGTTGTTTTCGAAGAACGGATTGACCGAAGTACGGTACTGCACTTCGGCACGGATATCTTCGCCTAGAACGTTCAAGTCCGCAAGGGCAACGCCCAGCATGAGTCCGTCTCGGTCTGTTTTTTTACCGGCGGGCGACGGAATCCAGCGGAAGATTTCTTTAAAGTGATAAGTGACTTTGTACGAATTTAGCGAACGCACGGTCGAGAGGTAGCCCTTATCAGACGAGACGGTTTTCGTATTAGAAGAAGGACTTGGCTCAGCAGGAACCGGAATAAGAGCCGAAAGTGCGGCTGTATTAGACGAGAGACGAGAAACGAGAGACGAGAGTGCAGCTGTATTAGACGAAAGATGAGAGACGAGAGACGAGAGAGAATCTGTATTAGACGAGAGACGAGAGACGAGAGACGAAAGCGAGTCATTGTTTGACGAGAGGCTTGCGACGAGAGACGAGAGCGTTTCGTTATTTGACGAAAGACGGGAAACGAAAGACGAAAGCGAATCCGGGTCCGGGTCTGATGAATTCGAAGTTTTTACAGGAACGCTTGGCGGAGGTTCCGGGGAGAGGTCATCCGGAACCGCAAGGATTTCATTAATGGATTCCTTTGTCGGCTCGCAAGTGACCGTAATTTCGGTAAAAAGGTCGAGATCTTGCAACCGCAATTTTTCAGCTTCAAAAGTTTTCTGCGAAAAATTCTCCCCGACTTTTTGGAGAAGTTCCCGCAAGACTACATGCGGCTGGGTATATTTAAGCCCCTTGAGTTCAATAGATGCAATTAAAGCTTCATCCGTACAAGGAACAGAATTGTCAATAATCAGACCAGCGAAAGCTTGCCCAGAAAAACCAAGAACCGCACCCCATAAAACACATTTTTTCAAAAAACTAAACATGCGTGGAAATATAAAAAAGAACACTAGATCTTTGTAGTCGTTTCTATTCAACCATTACGCAACGGACGGAATATCCTTGAGTTTTTTTATCAATATCACCACTACTAGGAGCATGATCGGTTAAACCAGAAACATACGACGAACGTACATACACAATACCTTCATAAAGTTCTTCTTCTGGATAAGCCAAAAAAATCGTTTTCCTTAATCGATCAAACCCACCCTCAGCAGTTCTCAATCCAGCACCGGTAAGGGATAAGCCCGTCGAGTTATAGCCATTAAAGCTATACGCAGAGCGAACCCCTTCTATACCATATTCATTTGTTTCTGCATGCCAAGCGATATAAAAATCTTTATATGTCATCAATCGCCAACCATCCGGGCAAATGCCTCGATGGTTTTCCTGTATTAAATCCGAACAACTTTCGGTATTGCAACGGCTAGGCAGTTGCATCATCTCTGCCCATTGGTAGAGTCCGCCAAATTCATCGCACTTGGTGGTATCGTTATTGTAACAGTATCGTTCAATCTTGGTATCGTCGTTTTGGTCATTCTTGCCCAAAACCATTTCGCCGATGTTCAGATTTTCTGCCATAATGGTTACAGAATCTTTTCGACCAGAAGATCGTTTACCAATTATCTTGATGTAATAGTAGCTACGACCGTTGCGCGGATCTGTAAACTGTTTGTAACGATTTTCACCGACACGCCAATCTTCAGCAAGCGTCTTTGAGTGGTCGAAAGGCACGTACACACTGCTGGAGGAGACCGCACTAGACCCATTCGACTCCACCGACCGTGGAGCCTGTCCTGAGCTTGTCGAAGGGCTCAGGGTGACACTGCTACTGCTAGAAGCCGATCCCGGAACAGAGTCCGGGATGACAGAAGAGGAGGATGACGGACTCTTTGCCGAGGATGAAGAGGACGAGACCTTCTTGCTGCTACTAGAGCCATTCGACTTCGCTGACGAGGAACTGTTACTGGATCCTTCGCTGGAGCTCAGGATGACAGTTTTGGTTGAAGAAGACGATTCATCGTCATTTACGGATGTGCTGCTGTCGTCACCGCAAGCGGTAAGGCTTAACGCAATGGCAAAAAGCATGGATCCTATCAGTCGCCTACGGCTCCTTCCAGGATGACAGAAAGACGAAGTAATGTTACGCACGCCATGGCACGCGAATAAAGCTAATTTAAAAATCATAAAACTCCTACCCTACACACAAGCTATTTCAATATAGCAAATTAACGCACTGCAAATCCAGCGATTCTTATTTGTAGTTTACAATTTCTTGAATTACAGATTTATTTGAAAATATGGGCTTTGGGCAATGAACCATTTTTTCTATATTTGGGTCGTCTGAACCGAATGTTGAGGTGATTATGTTAGACTTTTTTGCAAACTACTGGCCGTACATCCTTATCTTGGTGGTGATCGTCGTTTTGTTTTTTGCTATCCGTGGTGCTTTGAAAGGCTTAAAGGCAAGAAGCCCGTTCAACATGGAAAACATCCGCAAGAGCACTGAACCGAACTTCCTTGCGCTCCAGCAAAAATCCAAGGCTTTGCTCGCCGATGCCGATATGATTTGCGAAATCAAGCCGGGTAGCGACCAAGTCATCCCGAAAAAAGAAGACATCAAATTCTTCCGCCGCGCTGTATCGCAAAAATTCAAATTGGCCGTTTTCCTAGTGCCGGGAACAAACAAGGTGGTCTTCTTCTTCTGCAAGACCGAAGCCGGCATCAAAAGAAGACTCCAGAATTTGGTCATCAACCAGAAGTTCCGCGAAGGCAAGCCGCCCTACATGGACGATGCTACCGGCGAAAAGCTGAGATATCCGAAAGCCTAACGAGACGAGAGACCGCTTCGCTTACAGACTAGAGACGAGAGAATAAAGTCTTTAAGTTTGTGCGAAGCACCATTATAAATCTTTCGTCTTTCGTCTATCGTCTGTAGCCCGCCTTGGCGGGCGTTCTTTTTCTAGTATATATGAGGTGTTGGCACAAGCCACAAAACAAGCTTATCGGAGCAACCACACTCCAAAAAAACAGAGCCCCGCATGCGCACATACAAAGACCTAGCCATTGCCGAAGAAGAAGATAAGCTTGTCCAAGCTATCGAAACGTCAAGGAACTTGTTGATTGAAGCACCCACGGGTAGCGGCAAGTCGTTGTACATTCCATGGTTCTTGAGCAGGCACTGTAGCGGTCGCATTGTCGTGTTGCAGCCGAGGCGCATCGCGGCACTTGCGCTTGCACAGTATTCGGCAAAACTCCACAGCGAACCCTGCGGAAAGACGGTCGGTTACCAGTTCAGGCAAGAGAGTTGCAAATCCAGCGAGACCCGTATATTGTTCCAGACTTACGGAAACTTTTTGCAGGAACTTTTGCACGGAAAGCTCGACGCGGACTGGGTCGTGTTCGACGAATACCATGAGCGTAAAGCGGACATGGATTTGTTGTTCGCGTTTTTGATTAGACGAGAGATACCGCGGATTGCGGTGATGTCGGCGGCACTGAACCGAGACGAACTTGAAAGCGCCCTTGGCGTTAAATGTTTGCAGCTAGGCCACCCGCTTTATCCTGTACAAATTCTGCACCAGAAACCCGCCGCCGGAACAAACATCACATCAGGGCAAGGTCTCGAAAGCGAAGTCGTCCGCGCATTGCGTACGCTGTACCGCAACAACATCTGGCAAACGACACTCGTCTTTTTGCCGGGCAAAGCGGAAATAGCCCGTTGCCATACGGCGGCAAGCGAAGCACTTGGCGAGAACGTCGCCGAATTTTTGGAACTCTACGGCGGACAAGACCGCGCAACGCAAGACCGCATTTTCGAAGAAACGGAACGCCCGCGAGTCATCTTCACGACAAATATCGCGGAAACATCCATCACTGTACCGAATGTGACAGGCGTTGTCGATAGCGGCATCGAACGCGTGAGCGAATACGACGACAGCGAAAAAGTAAATGTACTGCGAACGCTCCCGATTTCGTTGCAAAACGCGATACAACGCAGTGGCCGCAGTGGCCGTACGCAAAACGGCTGTGCCATCCGCCTCTGGACCGAAGATGCCGAAAAGCACATGCCACAAGGAATCGTACCCGAAGTATTGCAAATCGAGCCGTCGGAACTCTTGTTGCAAAAAGCAGCACTAGAACTAGACGAAAGAACGGGCAAAGCCCTACAGACGAAAGACGAAAGAGGCGAGTGCTGCGGGGCTGCTTGCAGACCCATCGCCGAGCCGACCAGTTTTGGCTCGAAGAGCAAAGACGAAAGAGGCGAGAGAGATGTCTTTGCGAGCGAAGCGAAGCAATCTCAAATACAATTGCCTACCGCGATTCCGGAAGCACGAGTGAGAGTCGCGACCAAGCTTCTCGAAGGATTTGGCATGCTCAAGGACGGGTACATCACGGAACTTGGCAAACGCGCTATCCAGACGTCGATTTCAAGCATTCCGCTCGCCCTCATTCTCGCGAAGGCAAACAGTGAGGCAGACCTCCCCGATTTGCTTTTAGCCGCAATGGCGTGGATCCATTCGGGAACGGAATTCGTCCAAAAATCCAAAGTCTCGCTGGACTTGCTTACGCTCGCGAAAGATACGCTTTCGAAGGCTGTGAACGTCCCGAAAGAAGTGAGCTTTACGCTGAGGCAACTTAAGGATTATAGAGACTTTATAGACGAGAGACGTGGTTCGACAGGCTCACCAACCTTGACAAGAGACGAGAGACGAGAACCTTACAAGGCAAGCGACAATCTTGACAAAAACAACACTCACAAAAATGCACTGGATCCTATCGCCTCTTCGAGGCTCCAGGATGACAATCAAACTCAAAGTGTAGCAGCCTCAAAGGGTGCAACATTCCCAACTTCCCATCTCATCGCTCAACAGCTTCTAGCCGCATTCCCGGACAGGCTCGCGACCCCAAGCGGAAGTGCATACAAGCTAAGTAACGGTAACGTGATTCGTTTACAGGTGACAGAACCGCCATACGCATTGCTAGCCCTCACTATGTTACGCACCGGTGGCGGCAGCAAATCGGAACTCCGCGTAAGCCTTTACGCCCCAGTCCCCAAAGAACTGCTCGGTGGCGAAAGCGAAATTGTTCGCTATGAGCTCCTGTGGCGAAGCGGCCAAGAACGCTTTATCGGCGTTGAAATTCACGAAAGCGAAAGTCCCAACGGCGAAGTCCGCGAAATCAGCCGTAAAGAAATTCTCCCACAAGAAGCATCTCCCAAAGTTCTCGAAAAGCTCAAGGAACTCACTGCCGAAGCGTGGCAAGACAAGCTTGAAAAAGAAAACTGGACGGGACGCTACATGACCGAAAACGTGCAGACGCTCCTCATCAAAATGCGTCTTGCCGCAAAACTTTATCCAGAATACGGTCTGCCAGAATTCAACGACGAAGACATGGAACTGATTTTCAATGAACTCACGGACGGCATTTTCTTGCTACGAGACATCAACGAAGACCGTTACAGAAACATCGTCGAAGATTACTTTGGCAAGTCGATGTTAGCTTGGTTGCAAAAAACATTCCCCGACCACTACATGCTCCCCAACGGCAAACGCGCACGCTACAGCTACCAAGAAGTCGCCACCGCCGACGAACAAAGCAGCGGCAAAATTGTGCAAAGCGCAGACGGCGTACTCGTCGAAATTTCCGCACGTATCGAAGACTTCATGCAGCTCCGTGGAGAACATAAAATCGCCGACGGCAAGCTCAAAGTGCGTTACGACATCCTCGCCCCGAACTTCCGAACGATTCAAAAAACATGGGACCTCACAAGTTTCTGGCAGAACACTTACGCAGAGGTCCGCAAAGAACTCAGAGGAAGATACCCCAAGCACCCGTGGCCGGAGAGAATTGAGGTATGAGCACGGAGCTAAAGCTCCTCTGGGCTCGCTTCGCTTTGGGCTATGAGGTCGCTCGTAAACTCGCTTTGGTGCTTTTCAAATTGCAAGACCTCAAGCCTCAAAGGACCTCAAGGTCCGCGCCCATACCCCAGAGGGAGCCGTAGGCGACCGATCCCATACCCCACTACTTCACGCTATACACGGCGAGGGTTTTGCTGTACTCGTAGCCGACGACTAAAAGCGGCTCGCCGCTCGGGCTTTTTTCAGCAGGAATAAACAGAATGCCTTCGGGGCCGCGGTCTTTCGGATTCAAGTAAAAATCAACGATTTTCGGCATAGTTCCGTTTTCGACTCCGGTAATGTCAATCACGGCAACAGCACTTGCGCGTTCCAGGCCAGCAAATGCATAGCGTTTTTTGCCTACAACTCCCGTTGTCACATTCTCCGGCTCGCAGCCCTTATCTTCACTGCGGGCATCCATCTTGACTTTGCCTTTCTTGGAATTCCAGTTAAAGTAATCCGGAGCAACTTTAGCTATCGTTTGTTCAAAAGCATCTCCAGAATCCCAAATCAAACGTCCCGAAGTACCATCAAAAATGCTGACGGAACGCGTTCCAAAGCTGTACATGTAAGGGCACTTGCCGTTTGCTGTTTTATCCGGTGCCACATCACAGCGTTCCAAGTTGCTGACCGTCGCGTTTTTCAGTTCGTCAAGTACGCTTGCAGTAAACACATTCGGATCAAGCACACCCTGCTGCATAAGCATCATCGGAGTCGTCACATCCGTCCATGCCTTGTAATCATTGACCGGAGCACCTTCGTTTGCAGTAAGCACAAACGTCTTTCCGTTCACCGTGAACGAAGAAATTCCATCCGGCTGGCGCAAACCACGCAGTGGATAATTCTTGATATCAATTTTCTTGTCCTTTTTGACATCAAGTCCAAAGCCCGGCTTGGAATGATCGACAAACCCAAGCGGAAAAACATCTAGAATTTTCTTGGCAGTCACATCAAACTTGACAAGAGCATTGTTTTCTTGCAAGCTAATCCACGCCGTCTTGGAATCCGATGCTACCGTGATATATTCCGGTTCGAGCGACTGTACAAAACTCTTTACGCCCGTCTTGCGGACACCTGATGCCATGAGCTTTAGCGAGTCAAGCCCATTAAAACCCACTACAGTTTTCTGTGGCTTAGCCCAAGCTTTCGCAAGTTCAACATTACTCGTCGCCGCATTTACGCCAGCAATCGAAAGCATACCAATGCCGCCTTCCGGGTCTTCAGAGAATGTCTCGTCCGGCGAGCCTTCACAAGCCACAAGCAAATTTTTTCCATCCGGCGTAAACGTAATCATGTCAGGCATGTAGCAAAGTTCGTGCACGCCCAGCACTTCAAGCCCTTTATTGTAACGCATCACCTGCACATGGCCCATCTTCCATTCCGGATTGTTGAGCAGACTCACCGCCACGAGGTCACCGTGAACCGTAACGCTGGAGGCACCTCCCGGTAGCTTGACTTCGCTGACCTTTTTCGGATTCTTGGGGTCCGCCATATCCACGACTTCAAGGACATTTTCGCCGCCGACAACGAACAGCACCTTCTTTTCGGGCATGAACGATGAAATTTCAGCCGTCGTCATAGGGATCGAAGCAATCGGCTTCAGCGCAGAACCCATCTGGAACGGCCCCGCCGGTGCATCCGCCTTTTTAGCAAACGAAATACCTATGCCGAAAGTTGCCCCCAGGAGCAAACTACAGACAAAAGCAAATTTATTCATATCAACCCCCACCGCGGCGACCGCGATTGCCTAAAAAGTTATTTCATGATAAGCCACATGATAAGCATGCCTACGCCAAAACTCGCCGCCATCGACATAGAAGCCATCGCGCGGTCCGAGGCTTGCTTATCCTCGTCCGCCTTTTTTTGCTTTTCGATTTTTTCAGTTTGCTCCTGACTGGCTTCCATTGCGACACCGAGAGCTTTTGCACAAGTTTCGTTGTTCTTCTTGAGTGTGTTGTAGCTCTGCTCCCAGTTTTCGCATTTTGCACGTTCGACTTCGAGTTCCGAACGCAGCGAGTTTTTCTCGACAGTGCAAGAGCTGTCGCGGAGAGCCATCACGCTATCGCGAACGGCAAGTTCCGCAACGAGTTCCGCCTTTTCGGCATCCTGAGCCGCACCTTTAGCACTTTGGGCAAGCACCGGCGATACCGCAAAAGCAACGACAGCAAACAACTTCACAAAAGAACGAACAACAGAAAACATATATCCTCAACTACATCTGAGCATGAATGCGCTGCCAGCCCTCTTCCGGGATTTGCGCTCCCATGACCTGCACAACTTCATTCGAAACGATACTGCCGAGGTTGCCTGAGCGTTCCATGTCCCAGCCGTTCATGTAGCCGTAAAGGAATCCCGACGCCCACAGGTCGCCAGCCCCCGTCGTGTCAATCGCCTTTGCTGCCCCCGCAGAAACACGCGTCACCACGCCATCCTTTGCAATCAAGGCTCCGCGTTTGCCAATCTTCACGACAGCGACTTTCGCCTTTTTCGCCAAAACTTCGAGTGCTGCGTCTTCCTTCACACCGGCATAAGCAAAAGCTTCGTCTTCATTCGCGATGATGATATCAATCATTTTTTCTGCAAAAAGTTCATCGAACAGTTTGCGGCAAGCATCGACCACGCCAAAAGAGCTGAAATCGAGAGCCGTTTCGACACCGAGACTGCGGGCAAGCGTAAACGACTTCTTGAAGCATTCGCCGTTGAACGCACGGTAGCCTTCGGCATATAAAAGTCCAACATCTTCATAGAGAGCCGGCGTAAAATCGTCCGAACCCAAGAAATCAGAAGCACCAAGATACGTCCACATCGAACGCTGCGCATCCGGCGTCACGGCAGAGAACACGCAGCCAGTAGCCGCTTCGGAGAGGCCGACCTTCGATTCCACGCCGTTGTTCTTCAAATGCGCTTGGAAAAGCTTGCCGAGTTCGTCATCGCCCACCTTGCTGATAAATGCAGCCTTGCCACCGAGACGTGCAACGCCCACCATCGTATTGCAAGTCGAGCCGCCCGGAACGCGAATCGGATTTTCAAGCGAACCCAGGAACTTTTCCATCTGCGGCCAATCGACCATGTTCATGCCGCCCTTCTGCACGCCCTGCGCCGCAATCCATTCATCGCTTACGTTAGCCAAAATATCAACAAGGGCTGCGCCCATACCAAGTACTTTTTTCATTAGAATCCTCCGCGACGGCGACGCAACTTGTCGCCCGCTTTCAATAAAAATTCACGTTCCGATTCGCTCAAGGACTGGATGCCTTCGCGTTCCACTTTCTTGAGAATATCGTCCATGCGTTTCTGTTCATCTACGTAGAACACTTCACCTTCGAGAACTTCCGGTTCTTCAACGCTATCGCGGCGGTAAGATGATGAGCGCGATGAACTTGCTCGATTATATTTTTCAGGATTGCGAGAGAACAGGCGGAACAACCCAGACAACGGGGAATTGTAAAGAACATTCGAGCCGTTCTGGTAAATTGCCATATAAATGAAACCGGCGACAACGCCTCCCAAGTGGGCAAAATGCGCAATCATGTCACCTGAACCTGCAAAGAAAATATCCAAGAAAATCATCACCCATATAGCATGCTTGATTTTCATCGGGATGATAAAGAACATGAGGAGCATGCGTTCCGGGAAGAACTTGTAATAGGCGACAAAGATACCCATCAACGCTCCCGACGCACCGATAATCGGATTGTTCGTAAGCCCGAGCAAGCACATGAAGAAACTGAACAACGCCGCAAAAATACCACAAAAGAAGTACATCGACACAAAATGCCGCGTCCCCATCCATTCCGCCACTTCGGAGCCGAACATCCAAAGCATCAGCATGTTGAAGAAGAAGTGCATAAAATCGACATGGACAAACATATACGTCACGTAACGCCATACTTCGAGCGGACTCGTCGGGAAAAACGCCCCGAAATAAACGATATATTCGCGTAAACTACCATAACCGACACCCGGCAAATTCAGAGCAAGACTTTTCCCAAACAAAGCCATCAAAAAAATTGCAGCATTCGCAAGCAACAAGACCTGCAAGGGTTTTGTTAAATATTTAAAGGGTTTCATAAGTTTTCCTATACGCAATTAAAAGCATTCTAACAATATTTTTCGGAACGAATTTCGACAAGAGATTCTTCCGTTCGGCCAAGGATTTTTCTTTGCCGCACTTGAGGAGTTCACGGACAAGGCTACTGCTTACTGCGAGGTGTTCCTGCGCGCTCATCAAAAACACAGTTTCGATATCGCCCACCCCATAAATGACCTTGTTGTTCCATGCAACCGCCTGTTCTGCGTCGAGGTCAGACGCATTGCGGATTCCGCGAACGAGATAACGGGCGTTCACGGACTTCATGAAATCGACGGTCAGTCCATCGTGGACAGCAACCGAAACGTTCGGAATTCCAGAGACAGCTTCCTCCACCATCGCCTTGCGGGTTTCGGCATCGAACATGTTCTTTTTGCTTGCGTTCTGCGCGACAACGACAAACAAGGAATCGAACATCATTGCGGCGCGCTTCACAAGGTCCAAATGCCCGACGGTAATCGGGTCGAACGAACCGGCAAAAACTGCCACGCGCAGACCGCGACGATTCACATCACGTTCATTTTCCGCGACTGCATTTTTGTGTGTATTCAAGTTCCGCACCATGGCTTAAATTTACAAAAAAATGCAACGGCAAGAAATAAAAGAGGAATTAGGCCACGGCTTCACCGCTTTAAATGCGAGACGAGAGACTTCACAGAACGCTTATGGATCCTATCACTCCACTACGTTCCGTTCCAGGATGACAACTTTCTAAAGTTGCCGTCCCTTTACAGATGTGCTAAGTGCTGTAACTCTTCCTAATACCTAACGCCTAACACCTAACCCCTAAAAATTATCAACGAGGATTCGCCGTAGCGACGGACCTGCCCCTGAAAGCCATCTTCTGTGGCCCAAGCAGGCAACTTCCGGCTCGGAGCTTCGAATACCGCAACTCCGCCAGGATTCAGCCATTCGATGAACGGTCGCAAGTCCGGGTAGTCCATATCCTTAAACGGAGGGTCTGCATAAATTAAGTCAAAGCCTTCTTCCGCACAAAGAACTTCTTTCTTGAGCGTAAGCACGTTTGTTTCTAACAATTTAAGTTTGTCAAAAACGCCAACGGCCTTATACGAACGCTCAATCATCCGTACTTGCGGACGAGCCAGTTCAACAGCAGTCACGCTTGCAGCCCCACGGCTAATCGCTTCAAGCCCCATGATACCGCTCCCGGCAAACAAGTCCAGCATGCGGAACCCTTCGACTCCCTGCAATATATTAAAGAGAGCTTCCCTTGTACGGGAAGCTGTTGGACGAGTCTTCATGGAATCCGGGGACTCTATATTGCGTCCCCGCAGCAAACCGCCAGTGATACGTATCGGCATACTAGCGGAGAACGAACATTTCCATACGCATTGATGCGACCATGAACTTCTTTGCGAACTTGAGATCGACCTTGGGCACGCCCATGCGGATCGGGGATTCAGCAAACGCATTGAAGAAGTTCAGCATATCGGCAAAGTCCGTCGTTGCAGTCACATAGTACGCATAACGTTTATACACGCCAAAGTCTTCGACAACAGGCTTTTCAAAGCCCTTCAAAGTAACTTTATTCGCAGAGCCCAAAGCTTTAATCGCCTTGACTTCGGCAGCAATTTCAGCAGAAGGCACAAACTGACGCACGGCATCAAGGCGCGTCTGTGGAACAGAGAACTTGCCAAACACAGAAACCTCCGTCGCCGCTTCAGAAGCGATATCCGACTTGAGATCCTTAGTCACGGCCTTGAGTCTATCCATGAGCGTATGCTGAGAAGATGTTTTCATCGCAATACCACGCAAATAGTAGTAGTTCGGCGCTTGATAAACAACTTCAGAGAACCCAATGTCGTCGGGCACAGCCGTATTGAGGAACGACATGAACTGCGACAAAGAAGTCTTTTGGAACGAAAGCTTTTCAAGCGGCAAATAGCTTTCATATTCGCTTCGTTTGTTATTAAACAACACCTGCGGATTTATTTCGCCCACAAGCTCCTTCACAGGCATCGCCGCACGTTTCTGAGCAGCAGCTCTTTCCATTTCAGCAATTTGTTCGGCAGTCGGACCGGCAGGGGCCGTCGGGGCAGCCTTCTTTGCACCAATCAAATTCAGATAAGATTCCGGGAGAACCCCGTCAAGCGCAGCTGGAACGCCAGCCACTTTCAAAAACAAACTGACAGCGGCAAAGACAACGACAGCAGCAACAGCAGCCGTCATGACTCTCTTCTTATGGCGGCGTTCCACTTCCACCACGTTCGTCACATGCAAATGCTGCGACAAATTGCCCAAAGTGGCGTTCTTTTCAGCCACAGCAATAAGGTTCATGTGAATCATATTCCCTCCACCAAATTCAGTGCGGCACCAACGGCACCGACACAGCAAATCATATCAACCGGGTTCACGCTTTCATCAGACGGGAGTTGCGACAAGCCAGTCACCAGCGACACCTGGTATTCCGGAAGTTTATCCATGAGGATATTCACGAACAATTCGTTCGAAGCCATTTCACCGCACAAACGAACGTCGGTCACGCCCTTGATGGCATTTTCGGACTGGACAAGCTTCATCTGTTCGACAATTTCATTGGCCAAAATCGGGTACGCCGCATCTTCGGTCTTACCGACCATCGAAAGGGTTGATACGCAGCGCAACGCCAAAAGTTCATCGCGACGCATCCAGACAAGCGTCACGCCAGAGAAGTCCGCCTTCACGACGCAAACGGCATCCTTGATTTTTTCGCCCACATCCATCACGTTCATGAGCGAAAGCACATCGACTTCCATCGACTTCGGCGAGAGCACGCGAGAACGGAACCCCTTGCGAAGAGCATCGACCCACTCCTTGCGGACGGCCATCACAAGTTCGTTGTAACCCAACGAATCATCGCCACTTAACGTCTTGGAATCGACGATATAAGCATTAGCTTCTGCGTTGGTAAACAATTCCAGATACCAATCCAAATACTGCTCCTTGCTAGAAACAGCCTCTGGCGGAACATAAACTTTACGGATGATAGACATCGTTGCAGGCATCGTGACCGAGGTCGCTTCAATGTTTTCGATTTTGTTATCATCGACCCATTGCTGGAGCGTACTTTCGAAAAGAAAGATGTCGTAAACAGGGTTGCACTCCGTCGGCAGGACTGCAGCCTTGAGAACCTTTTTTGCGGAAGGATCCACAAGAGCGACTTTCATGGAAGTGTCGCTGACTTCAATACCTAGATATAGCTTCGTTTCACTCATAAAAATGCTTATGTAAAGTTTTATATCCTAAAACTAATCAAAAATTATCGATTGTAACATGTTTTCAAGTTTTTTCTTTCCAATTCCATGCACTTTTTTGAGGTCTGAGGGGCCTTTGAACGGTCCAGCGGCGTTTCTTCGCTCGACAATTTTCTCGGCAAGCTTGGGTCCGACCCCTTTTAGGGCACACAAATCATCGACACTCGCGGTATTGATGTGGAGTGGAAGCGAGACTTTTTTCTTAGGTTTTCGGTGATTTTCAAATTGAACCGCCCCCTCCTGCTCAGTCGTATGGACAAGTTCTGTAGGGGTATTTATTTTATTTACAACGCCAGCGGAATCCGCACTAGCCATCGCTCCGGGAGCAGTTTTTTCGAGATTCGCTTTTTCTGGATCTGCATTTTCAAGCGTTCCCAAAGAAGTATTCGCGACAACGATAGCATCCCCCACCTCGAAACTTTCAATAGACGGGAGCCCCCAGGGGAGATAACGGATGACAAGACCAATTGTAAAGAGGATTATTGCGAGTTTGAGTATTCTTTTTTCAGATACGTTCATTGCCTTTTTGTGAATGTTCATCTAGCAAAGGATATAGCAAACGATCTAGCAAAATATTTTCAACCTGCTCGGCGTCCGAAGGGACATCGACAGAGATGCTCGGGTAAGCGCTCTTGACAATGCGGATGGGGCGGCGCCCCAGGATTCGCATTTGCTCCAACGAACGCTCCAGCTCTATTTTATTCTGCGGAAGCGACGCAAACTCATCGCGGGACTCGCGGGAGTAAGCGTAAATGCCTTGGTGCTGGAACCAGTGACCAGCTTCTGCAGGCAACACCGACCGAGTAAAGTCGATTGCCATACCATCGCGAACGAGCACTTTCACGACGGTCTTGAGTTCTGCTTCTGACGGATTAAGCGGGCACGCCACCGTCACCCAGCAGTCGGGGTGTTTCTCAAGCTCTTTTGCAACATCGCGAAGCACCGAAGGCTCCACAAGCGGTTCGTCGCCCTGAAGATTCACGACCAAGTCGAGACCGAGCTTTTTGGCGGCCTCCGCCACGCGGTCCGAACCAGTAGCGCATTCGCCCGTCATCACGCAGTCAAAGCCCGCCGCCGTGACCACCGCTTCGATTTCTGCGCTATCCGTCGCACAGACGATACGTTCGAAGCAACCGGCAAGCATAGCCCGTTCCATGGTACGCACAATCATCTCCTTACCGTTGAGCATCAGGAGTGGCTTTCCAGGGAATCTGGACGAACCCATGCGGGCAGGAACGATGCAACTGACCATGCGAAATTCAAAAGCGTCGATGAACAACGAAAGCACCGGAATGCACCAAATGACACGGGATGTGTCAAAACGCAACCGGAATACGTCGCAAAGGCTTCAAAAGCGCAAAAAAGCGCCGACTACATCACCTTCGGGATGGCAAAATGGTCGTTTTCAACCGCCGGAGCATTCGCAAAAGCCTGATCGAGCGTAAAGCCCTGCACCGGCACATCTTCGCGGAGGATGGTCGCGCCGTTTTCGACGGCGGTCATCGGTTCCACGTTCGAAAGGTCCAAAGCCTTCAAGGCTTCGAGATGGTCGAGCATCTTGTCCAAGTGACCCTTGATAGACGGAATATCTTCTTCTGCAATACTCAAGCGAGACAACTTCGCGAGTTTCAAAACTTCTTCACGTTCAAGCATGATTACCTCATTTTTTACGGAGTGCAAGATAGAAAATTTTAGTGATTAGTGGTTAGTGGTTGGTGATTAGGATTTATGAATTAAGAATAAAAATTTCATTTTTAATTTTTCATCTTTAATTTTTCATTTTTTATCTGGAACGCCTACTTTGACGAAGAGCCTCAAGCCTAGCCTCCATTTCTGCAATTTGCTCTTCGGACATGCCCATTTCTCGTAGAACTTTTTGAGTGTCGGCACAATTTTGAACAATTTTTGCTTCAGCAATTTCAGCTTTTTGATGTTCTGCTTCGGCTCTTTGATCGGCTTCGGCTATCCGTTGGCGAAAAACATCGCCGGCACTGACGAATCCGTACTTTTGTCCAATGCTCTTGAATACCATATTCAACTCCTTGAGAATTTTATCCGTGAGACCATCTACTTTGACGAAGAGCCTCTAATTTGGCTTGCATTTCGGCAATTTTTTCATCGGACATTCCCATTTCACGTAGAACAGTTTCTGTGTCATCTCGATTCTGCGCCAATTCAGCTTTAGCGTTTTCAGCCTTTTGATGTTCTGCATCTGCCTTTTGACGTTCTTCATCTATCAGCTTTTGCGCCTTGGCTTGAGCATCGGCAATTTCCTGGCGGAAAACATCGCCGGCACTGACGAATCCGTACTTTTGTCCAATGCTCTTGAAAGCCATGTTCAACTCCTTCATAACTTCTTTACCGAGATACTCTGCTAAAACCCACTAAGCCGAATGCTGCGGAAAAGCTCGCTTTTCCATTGCTGAGGCGGTGGAGTTTCTAGAAATATAGACTTATTTTTTCGAGCAAACAAGAGCACTCCTTGTCTGGCATTTTTCGCAATTTGGGCTTGAACCGGTTAAATACATCAAGGATGGAATCCTTGTCGTAAGCGTGCGCCATCATCGCGATTCCTAAGCCTGTCGCGACATCTTCGCAAGCGAGGCAATCGCTGTCCGGAATGTCCGACATATTCACAAACGCACAGCGGAACGGCAGCACCATGCCGTGAAAATATGCGGGATAGTCCTTCTCAAGCAATTCTAGCGGGTTCCAGTTTTCACGCCCGTTATAGAATATGATAGCCATCGTCGGGAGGCCGTCAAATAGGCGCCCCTCGTCAAAGCGTTTCATCACGGAACGCATGTAACGCGCAAGCTGATTGAACGTATCGGCATCGCGACCGGACTTGTGCTCCACAAGGATTCCAACAAATACGGGTGCGCCCGTCAGAACATTAACACGGAATGCCAAATCTGCATCACCCGTTTCATAGACCTCAGAATACGAATCCGGAATGCGGACAAGCGTGTCCAAATTTACCGCAGCGAGGAACTCCCCCACATCAATATTTATTTTACCAGCAAGTTCAAGCAAATACCTGAGATGCTTAACATCTGCAAATAGCCAACGGAAAAAAGCATCGTGAAGCTTTTTTGCCGCCTGTTTTTCTTCAATGTCCATGAATTATCCCTTCTCTTTTTTAGAGATGAGTTCATATAGAGAACGATATAAGAAAGGATATAGCCAACGATATAATAAATTCAGTTCATCAGAACTGTTGCCTATAATCTAACAAAGTTATTCAAGAAAAGCAAGAGGTTGTTTTGTCGGGCGTTCATTTTGCAAACAACCGTTTGCACAAGCGTCGCGGCAACCAAGCTTGCTTGGATTGACATGACCGAGTAGCAGGTTGTTCTACAAACAACCGTTTGCAAATAAAATTCATTCAAAAAAGGTAAATGGGATTGTGACGGTTGTTTCACCTGATTTTACCCTAAAAAATACCCAGCTGCCTACTAATTGTTGTATTTCGGCATCAAATTTGCTGTTTTGTGTTGTAGAAGAAACGATGGAAACGTCTGTAATTTTACCTTCGGGAGCAATTGTGAATTTTAAGGCTATTTCACCTTGGAGTCCTGGAATTTTTTTCAAATTTTTGTTATAAACATGACGAAGTCCTGGTGCACGCCTACGAGCTATTTTTATAATATCCGAAGCAGAACGGTTGGCACCTTTTTTATTTTTCACCTTAATATCACTTAATGACGGAATCTTAACATGGCCCCTATACTTAATGTTCTTAGGTCGATTGTCTAGGAGACACTCTATTCCAGGGGAATAACAATCGAAAATAGAGTTTTCCCCTACATCATAACCTTCCCTGAAACAACAATTTATTTTTTCATTTTTACTTTGTGATTTTACCGATTCCTTCGTTACGGTCGAATTACTAGACTCCATCTGTCGGCTAGTTTCTTCATTACAACCTGAAAAAATAAAGGCGACACATGCGATGACAATCGCAATGATAAACTTGTCCATTTTACAAATTTTCATATTCACCATACTTTCTGTATTACAAGCTTTAAGACCTCTGGATATCATTTACAAAGTTAGCAAGCAAATTTCATTCAAAAAAAGTAAATGGGATTGTGACAGTTGTTTTGCCGGATTTTATTTTGCCAAAAGTCCAACAACTTACTTTTTCTTGTATTTCTGCATCAAAATCATAATCTTTTGTTGTAGATGAAAAGATGGAAACATCAAGAATTTCGCCACTAGGGGCAATTGTAATTTTTAACGTAATTACACCCTGAAGACCAGAATTACTTTTCAAACGTTGGTTATAAATATGGCGAAGGCCTGGTGTACGCTGACGAACAACTTTCATAACATCTGAAGAAGAACGATTAGCGTCCTTTTCAAACTTTAAATCAATATCACTAAAAGAAGGAACCTTAACATGGCCCTTTTTAGCATTTTTCCAATAATTTATTCCAGGTCCAGGGAGAATTTCTATCCAAGCAGCACTTCCTATACCACCTTTACCGGAATCCGTCACATACTCCGTTTTATTTTCTTGGGCTACTACCGAACCGTTTTGGCCATTTTCTTCATGGACAATCGTTGAACTGCTTGAAATTTCTTCTTGCCCCTTTTCTTCATTACAACCTGAAAAAATAAAGGCAACACTTGCGACGACAATCGCGATGAAAAAATTTTTCATTTTACAAATTTTCATACTCACCATACGTTCTGTATTACAAGCTTTATAACCACTGGATATCATTTACAAAATCACAAAAACAACGCCAAGCGTTTTTATGAAAATTTACATGTAAGGACAATGCACTAGATGTTTCGCATTCGCTCAACATGACGCGATACGAGAATGGTGATGCCGGAACAAGTCCGGCATGACATTGCAAAGGATAAAGACCGAATCCTATCGGGGGCTGTACACTCTCCAAAAAGACAATGCTCACACCTCAATCACCCAACGATTTCCAATGCGGCATACTTGAGGATAATGGTGCGGTTCATGCTATCGCGGTCAAAACGCACATCGACGCGAGCACCATCACCACTGCCGTAAGCCTTGACGATAACGCCGTTTCCGTACTTGGAATGTCGAACGCGTGCTCCAACGTGGTACGGATTCTGGTTTGCAACTTGGCTATATTCATCATAGACTACACGCGGACCGCTTGGAGCAGCAGGCTTTGGCGAAGCCACCTTAATCGGATTGCGATAAACAATGTGCTTATCGTTTTTCTTGATGGACGCAGGCACCGCCGCCGGACGAGAACCGTACGAGCCTCCGCCATAACTGCCGGAACCGCTACGCGAGCCATACGAATTGCTGCCGTAAGAGCCTCCGGATGAGCGAGAACTTCCGAAAAATCCCGAAGAACCACCATAAGACGGACGGGAACCAAAACTTGACGAGCCGTAAGAACCAAAAGACGGCTTAGAACGAGTATTGCCTACAAAATCAGGCACGCCCGGACGAGTATTCAAGCACGGCGTAAAGTCCACAACCGACGGGTCCAATTCCTTGAGGAACCTAGACGGAGCAAAAGGACGAATGTTTCCCTGGAAAAACCTACGTTCCGCATGGTACAGATAAAGTTTCTTTTCGGCGCGGGTGCAGCCCACGTAGAACAGGCGGCGTTCTTCTTCCATTTGCTCGTTGATTTCGGCCATCGAGAGCATCGAAGTTCCACGTACCAGCGGGAAAATTTCGTCATCGCAACCCGCAAGGTGGACCGTATTGAATTCAAGGCCCTTCGCCATGTGGATTGTCATGAGCGTCACAAGGCCCTTCGACGTATCGACTTTCTTGTCGCCATCCGTCAAAAGCGAAATATCCTGCAAGAACGCATCGAGAGTCGCCCCCGGATGGTCTTCGTCAAATTCGCGGATAGCGTTGATCATTTCGTCCAAGTTCGCAATGCGTTCATCAGCGGTGGTTTCGTCTTCCTTGCGCAAGAAATCCTTATAACCCGTCTCGTTGATAATCGTCTCAGCGAGAATCGGGAGCGGAGTTTCGCCAGAATTCATCATATTTTTCCAGCGGATGACAAGGTCGGTAAAGCCTTTCAGCTTCGGCGCGCCGCGCCCCGTGCCGTTCGCTTCGGCCAACAAATTGTCCCACAACGACCCCTCGCCCGCTTTAACTTTTGCAAGAACG
>JAEEGG010003594.1_pt1 | contig 38552 bp, 37 predicted proteins | sample 9134161 | NCBI WGS metagenome assembly JAEEGG01 (sample SAMN16246543, study PRJNA631951) | gut metagenome | biome: gut microbiome; feature: rumen; material: CR-attached | host: Bos | place: Iran: Karaj | collected 2018-10 | reverse complement strand
AGAACGTCCAGATGGACGGCAGTATTAACTTTCAGACCAACGGCGACATCAATGTCTATCCGTGCCCTTGGGAGGATGAGAAGCAGGTGACTGGCGGTGAGCGCGTGCGCTACCGTGCTGGCATCGAAGTGGATGCCGACGGGCGTACCCGAGTGAAGCGCTACAACGACGGCCTTCAGGGTCCAAAGCACGACGTGCTCTACGAGACACCTCACGGGGCTGTGAAGATTACCCGCCCGCTGTATCGCAGCGATAACGGTCGCCGCCGCCTGAAGGACGAGTATGTCTATGTCACGTTCAAGTTCCCGAAGAAGTACGGGCTGGCACTCACCAAGGCGCTCTACGAAGAGGAGGCCGACCAGATTATGTCATACTTTAAGACCAGAAAGGAGGAAACAATATGGAAATGATTCGCAGGATGATAGCACTCAACCCGCGTCAGATGAAGGAGCAAACCAGGGCATTCGTAACAGAATGCCCGCTCCCTGACTACGATGCGCTAACTCAGTCGCCAAGGTTGAAGCAATTGGCAGAACGCATCAATGCCGCCACAGACGAAGAGGAACAGCGAAAGTTGAAGGGGTATCTGCCTTTCCGTTGCCCGCACTACAGCCGATTCCGTGACAACTATCGCGACCGCGAACATATTGATCCGGAGAGTTTCACTTGGCAAACGTGTGTTGACATCGATGATGCCTCGCTCGTGGAAGAAGCCAATAAGCGTTCGGAGCAACTGGATATTGAGATTGGCGGCGAGTGGCAGGGCATGATGCTGCACAAGGACTACTCGGCTCGCAGGAAACTGCACATCGATATCCGATTGCCATTGGGCATGACGGTGCCCGAAGCGCAACGTGCCTATTGCAAGGCGCTTGGCGTGGCTCCCGATACATCATGTTTTACGCCTGAGAGGTTTATCTACATCACACCAGCCGATTATGAGATTTATCGTGCGGATGGGTGGTATCAGCAGCTTTCAGAGGAAGAGGTGGCTCAGCGTAGAAAGGCTTATACCGACAGAGGTTTGAGCATTGATGGGCGCACCGAAGACGGTTCTTATTATGACCCAGACGATGACAGCCCCACGCCCTCACCAGCGGCTCCGGCTATTGTGCCGTCGGCTCCCGCAGCGGAAAGTGAAAGGAAGTTCCCGCAGGACTTCAAGGGCATTCCCTATACATCTATTATTAGTGAGTACTGGCGTCGCACAGGCGGCGAACCCAGCGAGGGCGAGCGTAATAAGCGGCTGCACCAATTGGCTGCTAACCTACGTGCCATCTGCGACAACAACGAGGAATGGTTGTTGGAGACTATGCCACGTTTCGGGTTGTCGGCTCAGGAAATGCGGGGCATTATCCACTCGGCTTGCAAGGAGCCCACCAAGGGTTCGCGCCTGATGGATCAGATTGTGAACGCCCTCGAAATGGGCATTCCTTCTGATGAAGTCGAGGATGCCGAGGTGGCCCGCGAAGAGACGGGCGTGAAGGTGAATGTGAAGACGCTGCCTATCGGACTTCGTGAAAGTCTCGTTGGCGTGCCGGTTACGATGCACATGCCTGTACTGTGTTCGGTGATGCCGATTGCAGCTGCCTACGCTGACCAGGTAACGGTAGAGTATTGTGACGGAAATACCCATCGGTTAGGGCTGATGTCGATTATCCGAGGTGAGCAGGCTTCAAACAAGAGCGTTTGTAAAAATGCCGTTGACGTCTGGAAGCGCCAACTCGACGAAGAGGATTCCTTAGCACGCAAGCGGGAGGAGGAATGGAAGGAGCGCAAGAAAGGCCGCAAAGCCAATGAAAAAGCTCCCGAAGACCCTCATGTATTGATTCGAGTAGTGCCTGTAACGGTCAGTTGTTCCACGCTGTTGAAGCGATTCAAGAATGCACAGGGGCATACCATTTATAGTTTTGGCGAAGAACTGGACACCCTTCGCAAGACGAATGGTGCTGGCTCGTGGAGTAGCAAATACGATATTTATCGTTTGAGCTTTGACTTCGGTGAGTGGGGACAGGACTATAACTCTGATGCCGCAGAGTCCGGAGTGGTGAATGTCGCATATAATTGGACGATGCTCGGCACGAACGGGGCCATGAGGAAGTGCTTTAAGTCGGACAATATCGAGAATGGCTTATCTTCTCGTATTTTGGTGGCCGAAATGCCTGATAGCAGCTTCTCGAAGATGCCGAAGTTCGGCAAGCGTTCGGCTGAGGATGAAGCAAGGATTCAGGAGGCCGTCACCCGTTTGCGCTCGTTTACAGGTCTCGTTGATGTGCCTCGTTTGCGCAAGGCCATCGAGACGTGGGTAGAGGAAAAGCGCGTGGAGGCAGCGAAGGACATTGACCACGTAAAAGACACTTATCGCAAGCGTGCGGCTGTCATCGGGTTTCGTTGTGGGGTCATCTTCCACATGTTGTCAGGCTGCGCCCGTGAATCAAAGTCTTGTCTGGACTTTGCGCTGATGATGGCTGAGTATTGCCTTTCGCAGCAGATAAAGGTCTTCGGCGAGGCACTCCGCAATGAGTACGTCAATGCGCAGGATGAATGTCAGCGGTATGGTGCAAACCACTCCATCTTCGACCAGTTGGCACCCTCATTCACGATGGATGATCTGCGGGCATTGAAGCGCGGCTACTGCGGTGAGTCTGCCTTGCGCAATATCATCACCCGCTGGCGTCGTGACGGCTGGATTGAGAAAACCGATAGCAAGCATTGGCATAAACTGAAAGTGGAGAACTGAAAAGTGCCACAACGCCACTTTGCCACTTTGCCACAATAAGGAGGATGGTGGTTTCACCACCGCCTCCAAACTTTAAACATGAATCTTGAAACTTTAAACATTATGGAATTAGTTTTAACACGCATAGCAAAACGCAAGACCTACACGATAGGCAGACTTGCAATCGTAGAACGAATCGACGATGAATACCTGGCAGGCTCGCAGGAAACGTACTTCTGTGACACCCTCGAGCCCACTTGGCGCGACTATGCCCACGGAGGCCGCAAGATAAAAGGCTGTTCAGCCATCCCTGAAGGCCGCTACGCCGTAGTCATCTCGTTCTCGCCGAAGATGCAGAAGTGGCTGCCCATCCTCCTTGGCGTCCCCATGTTCAGCGGCATCCGCATCCATGCTGGCAACACCAGCAACGACACCGAAGGCTGCATCCTCGTGGGTCAGAACCTGAAGAAGGGCATGGTGCTCAACTCCAACATCTGGCTCAAGCGCCTCAAGGACAAAATCGTCGAAGCCAAAGACAAAGGCGAAGCCGTGTGGATCACCATTAAGTAAACAATTCTTGCCAGATTCTCAAAATCTCTCTATCACGTTCTATCGAAGAAAAATGTGTAAAAAATCACACTTTTCGACGATAGAATGTGATTTCTCTTTATTTTTGCAAACTGAGAGATTACAATCTTTTCACCATAAAAAGATGCATTTTGTCAAGAAATCCCTGCGCCGATTTTTGCGCCGATTTTGCGCCGATTTTTGAGCCTAAAAGTTGGTCTCAGACCAATAAGTTGGACTTCGTTTTCCTTAAACTAAAAAACCGGAAACCCCTTTGTTTACTGGGAATTTCCGATTTTTCTAGGTTGGGTGCCCGGTGGGACTCGAACCCACGACATTCAGAACCACAAGCAATGAAGCCGATTCTCTCGGACTCCCTTTGTACAGTGCAAAAACACGATAGTCTCAAAACAGCGTTTGCGGCTATTTTGCGGCTATCGTTATTTCGGGATTGAAATTTGCAATTTGGCACTTTTGTTTCTTTAACTTAAATTGTTAAATTTCATTACTATTTCGAAGTAAGGTCATCAAGATGCTTTCTCAATGCTTTTTCAAGCTCATTTTTGCTACCTTTCTCCAGCTCCAGTAAGGAAAGAATCCTGTCGGTTTCTTCCTGTGCTTTGGTCAAATGTTGCTGTGCGTTGGACAAATGTTGTTGCTCATTAGCTATCAACTGATGAGCGAATCCAATTTGTTTTGCAAGCTCGGCCATGGTCTTACCGTTAGTAAACATCTGGTCGATGAGTTTATCAAGTGACGATGGACTAGCGGAAAAAGATGATGGTGCGTCCTCGTCTTCTGTTTGAACACTTTCCTTGCCAAACAATCCCTGCCTTGTATTGCGAGGCTCGCAGATCATCTCACCATCACCTGTTTTGAACCACGTTTCATCGATGTCGTTGTAGATGGCAAGGATTCTCTGGACGGCCTTTTTGGAAAGGTCACGTCCTTCACTTCTTGATTTTCCAATCATCCCTATTGAAAATCCAAGGTCTTTAGTTGCACGATTGTCGTTCAGATGCTTGAACGTCATGTACTCGTCGAATCTGTCGATAATTCTCATATTTCAGTGAAAATATTTAAATTTCTGTTAATCTATCTTTATAAACATAGAATATTTAGCGTTTTACTTTGAAGAATTAGAAGTTTTAACGTACCTTTGCGGCCGATTTCAAAATTCTCCGAACAGGATAACGCAAATTCTGCTGCAAAGATAAACAAAATTTTTAAATTTCAAAACAAAAAGACGAAAAAATGTTGAACTTAGGTACAAAATTTCAGCAAATGAGGCAAAAAAGGATAGAAGATTTCTGCCGTGATTATATCACGTTTGCCCCTGAAATAAAAGCAAAGCAGGTTTCTACATGGAAAGTTGTCTGCCAAATTGCAGAAAAGTATGAAGTTGCGCCAAATACCGTCTTTACTGCTTTGAGAAATAAGAAGTTTTATTGTAGCAAACAGGATCCTGTCTGTCAGGAGGCGATGGATAAGTACATCAAAAATTTATAGAAAATATGGAAATTTCACTCTCAGATTTGAAACGTATCATCACCACAGCTGCTGAAATTGGCGTGGAAAACTATATGAAAGTCAGAGATCCGGAGTCAGACATGATGAAACAGGCTGATGCCAAACGCTATCTCTCGAAACTCGGAATCCAGCCAGTCATGCTTCACAAGTGGGCTGATCAAAAGCTACTCACCCCCGTCAAAACAGGGGATGCTCAGAATGCGCCTGTAATGTATTCTCTTGCTGAGATTAAGCAGGTGATATTCAGTTTGCAGACATTTCAGTTGATACGATAATTCTGAATTATCATGGACCAGATTGATCTTATCTTAGACAAGACCAACGGAGGATTAAAAGTCTTTCAGGAATACCTCGGTAAAACCGTTGCCCCTGGAGTGAAGTTTAAGAATCCGTTCTACGATGACACCAAAGCCAGCTGCAACTTGTATTACGGCAAGAAGTGCGGCAGGTACTTCCTCGTAGATTTCGGCGACAGTACAGTTCGCGGCGATTGCTTCTGGTTTGTCGCCAGATGGGAAAATCTGGATGCTAAGAATGATTTTGATGAAATACTACGTTTGATTGACAGGAAGCTATGCTTGAACATTTTCGACGATAAAAAATCGATCATCGCGTCTAATAACAGTAAGCCTGTGGTTGTTCTCGCCAATGAACATAAGCAAGTTCTCGATAAGGATCTGCCTTTTGAGATTGTGACAAATGCGTCAATGTCACAGTTCGATTTGCAGTATTGGGGACAATATGGCATTGACAGCGAGACGTTAACTAATTATTCTGTCGGAAGTGTGAAAGCATTCCATTCCCGTCGGTCGGACGGAACCCCATATAGTATTCACGAGGATGGTCATCCGTTCTTCGGTTACTTCTTTAATGAGGGAAAGGGTGTGAAGATATACAGGCCAGGACAGCAAATGCGCTTTGTCTATGCCGGTCACCTCCCCCATCCCTACGTCTTTGGACTGAACCAACTTCCTCCAACAGGCGATGTGCTTTACATCACTGGCGGTGAGAAGGATGTGCTCAGCCTGTCTTCACATGGTTTTCATACGATTTGTTTAAATAGCGAGACGGCGAAGGTTCCGGAGAATCTTTTGCCGTCTCTTCGCGAGCGGTTCAGCCACATTGCCATTCTCTACGACATGGACGATACGGGACGCAAGGAGTCGGCAAATCGTGTGAATGAACTGAAAGAACATGACTGTCCGAGTGTCCTTAACATCGAGTTGCCTCTCTGCGGCAGCAAACAGGAGAAAGACATTTCAGATTTCTTCCGAATTGGGCATACTGCCGATGAATTGATAGATTTGACAGAAGAGGCCATCACAAAACAGTGTCAAAGCCACCAAAGAATGCGATGAGCACAGAAAACGGCGAATTAAGAAGGCGGCTTGGGCTAAAACATGCTGTCAAGGTGCGTAAGAATGATAGATTCAGCAAAAGTGATCGTGCTTTGCTGAAAGATTACAATCTTGACGAGAAAGAGGTGTCAAAATACTGTTCGAGCGTTGATTTCGAGTGTATGAACCGCTGCTTTCACGGCATTGGCATCAGGAACCTACACAATGGCCTGGAGTTTTTCAACGATGATGAGTTTGTCACACCTAAAACCATTGGTGTTTCAGGCCTTATTGTTATTGTAAACACCATGTCTCAGCCGAAACGTTCATGCCTGATGTTCATGGACTTCAAGGATCTGCTAGCATACTTGACTCTAAGAAAGCACTATCCAGCGGTAGCAATGACCAGAGTACCCAAGAAATCAGACTATATCGTTCTTAATGAGATTGAGAACTGGCAGTTTCTGTTTGCAAGAATTGGTGAATACGACACTATTTATTGTTTCTTTCCCAATACGGATTTCGGTGGCACGATAACCAAGACAATCGATTCGCTTCATGAGGGAAAAACAGTGGATTACTCGACCCTCTACCCAGGCTGCAAATCACTTACAGACTATCTCCAGTTGCAAAAAGGACGCTTATAAAAACGTATTCACGCCAATACGGAAATTCATATTAGCGTGAATACATTATTATATATTGATAAGAATATTGTAATACGATAATACATTAATATTTCAATATTCATTTATCCTAGTAATAGAACTATATTATATAAAAATGTTTAATTTGGGTGTGTTTTTTTATCCTATGCCCTGTTTTTGCACACCTTTTAGCTATATTTGCAGAAAAATTGATTTAATATGGCAAAAAATCTGTTGAATAAGTATGTTTGGTTGGTGGAAACCATCTATAAGGCAAAAAAAATCTCATTTGATGAGATAAACCGTCGTTGGCTCGATAATGATATGAGCGAGGACAAACCTCTGCCTATACGAACATTTCATAAGTGGCGTATAGCTATTGAAGAGATGTTTGGTCTTATTATTGAAAATGAACAAGGAGGGCAATATCGCTATTATATTCAAAATGCCGATGACTTAAAAAGTGGCTCCATGCGTAGCTGGCTCTTCAATACTCTAACAGTCAGTAATTTGATGATGGAAAGCGTAAGTATAAAGGATAAGATACTATTCGAAGAGATTCCTGATGGAGAACAATATCTTCCCGTTATTATTGAGGCGTTAAAGAAGAATAATGTACTCGAAATGACTTATCAGAGTTTTTGGCGCGACGAAGCTAACACCTTCGAAGTTGAGCCCTATTGTCTGAAAGCCTTTAAACAGCGTTGGTATTTAGTAGCCCGCAGCCCATATTATGATAAGATTATGATATACGCTCTTGACAGAGTTCACCAATTGGAACCGACAGGCATAGTTTTTAAATATCCTGATGATTTTGTTGCTGAAGAGTATTTTGAGGACTGCTTTGGTATCATTGCTGACCAGAATTACGATGTTGAAACCGTTAAATTGAAAGTATCAGCAGGACAAGCCAATTACTTACGTACTCTCAGGCTCCATCAGTCGCAAACAGAGATTGATCGCAATGATGAATATAGTGTTTTTACGGTTCGTCTGCGTCCAACTTTTGATTTCCGCCAGGAAATACTTACCATGGGGAGTGACATAGAAGTTTTATCGCCCAAATGGTTCCGTGATGAGATGGCTGAGATTTCAAAGCATATGTGGAACAAATACAAGAATGACAAATGAGAGATTTTGCAGCAATAGACTTTGAGACAGCAAACAATGAGCGTACTAGTGTTTGTTCTGTCGGTGTGGTAATAGTAAGAGATGGCGAAATTGTAGACACTTTCTATTCTTTGATTCAGCCAGAGCCAAATTACTACAATTACTGGTGTACCCAGGTGCATGGTCTTACTCGCAGAGATACAGAGAATGCCCCTGTATTCCCAGAAGTATGGAAGCAGATAGAACCTCTGATTGAAGGTCTGCCACTCGTGGCTCATAACAAGGCCTTTGATGAGAGTTGTCTGAAAGCCGTATTCCGTTGTTACCAGATGGACTATCCGGATTATGAATTCTACTGCACATGTGTGGCTTCCCGTAAGGCTTTCCCTCAGGCTGAGAATCACCAACTCCACACAATTTCAGAACTCTGCGGTTATACCCTCGAAAACCACCATCATGCCCTCGCCGATGCAGAGGCTTGTGCCTGGATAGCAAGGGAGATTCTTTAGATATTATCTTTTCCACCATATATTAATATCTTCATAGAAAGAGGAAAAGGAAAAGAAAAAGAATAAAATAATAAAATTCTCATAAGGTGTGCCCTCAACTGGCACACCTTTATTTTATCTTTGCAGCGTGAACAATAAACGACGTAAAGATGGAATCAAAACAGAAGAAACAAATGGATCTGCTTACTGCCATTGAGCAGATAGTTGAAAAGGCCAGGGACTCAAAACTCAGTCCCGAGTTTTATCGAAAGACCTCACGATATATTAAATATGTGTCAGACAAGCTCGACCTAACCAAGGATCAGAGTGTGATGCTTGCTTTATTTGTTGACAATAGCGATGACGATGGTATTCGTTTAAAAGATCTAAGTAATTTCTTAAAATGCAGTACTGCCAGGTTTTTACGTTGTTCGAATGAGATCGATGACTTAGAAAAACGAGGATACATTAATAGCAGTTTAGATTATCGCGATAAAAAGAAGTATGACGTACCTTTGGAGGTAATAGAAGCAATTAAAAAGAATGAAGTATATAAGCCAAGGGATATTCATAATTTGTCATGCAGACAACTCTTTTGTGAATTAGATAAGATTTTTGAGAAAAGACGATATGATAATCTGACATATGAGATAACTGTAGAAAGGATAAAACGTTTGCTTTCTTGTAATCAGCAACTGTCATATGTTAAAGAAATCATGGATTATTCCCTTGAAGATGATGACTTAATCTTGCTTATCTATTTTACTCATTGCTTTGTAAACAAACATGATAATGACATTGGGAATTATGAATTGGAGAAACTCTATAGAGGAGATAAAAAAGATTTGTTGAGTGATGTTAATAGTGATTTGGTCTCTGGAGAGCATGAACTGCAAGACCAGGGAATAATTGAATTCTCTAATGTGAATGGAATGATTGATCGAGAATTATACCATATAAAGGATGATGAAAAAAGAAAATTATTTAGTGAGATAGAAATAATTGATAGGACAAGAAGGGAGAATGAAATACAATTTGACCAAATTGTAGCTAAAGAATTATACTATAATGAGATGAATCAGCGTCAGATCACGGAATTAAGTCAATTGTTAGACAATGCCAATTATCAAAGCATTCGTTCTCGCTTGAAATCATCAGGTCTTCGCTGTGGGTTCACCTGTCTATTCTATGGGGATCCTGGTACAGGTAAAACAGAAACCGTTTATCAGTTAGCACGTTTAACAGGTCGTAATATTCTGCAAGTAAATGTGACTCAAATAAGAAGTTGCTGGGTCGGAGAAAGCGAGAAAAACATTCGGGCAATCTTTGCTTCCTATCGCAATAGAGTGTTAAAGGCGGTAAAAGCCCCCATTTTACTATTCAACGAGGCTGATGCAATTATTAATCAGAGACAAGAGGGGGCAGAGAGATCTGTTGACAAAATGGAAAACTCCATCCAGAACATTATCCTTGAAGAAATGGAGAAACTCGATGGTATCCTCATCGCCACCACGAACCTCGCACAGAATATGGATAAGGCCTTTGAACGTCGATTCCTCTATAAGATCAAGTTCGAGAAACCCACATTAGATGCCCGAATGCATATCTGGCATGAGATGATACCTACACTCTCTGAGACAGACACAAAAGCCCTCGCAGAAAGATATGATTTTAGCGGAGGTCAGATTGAGAATATAGCCCGTCACTACGCCATCAACGGCATCCTCTATGGCGACAAGGCCGGCAACATCGAGAGTCTCATGACCTACTGCGACAACGAACGCCTCGAAACAAAACAAACAAGAAAAATAGGATTTTGAGAACCTCTGCCCCAATACGGCGCACCTTCCTTTTATATTTGCAACATCAATTCTTAATTAATAAAATATTTGAATTATGAAAAAGTTAATTTCCTTCTTAACTGTAATTGCTTTTGCATCGATATTATTATCCTCTTGCAAAAATGATTATCAGAGAATGTCAACTGAGTTTATTCGTAGTCTACCAGATTCATGTGAATTCCTGATAGCAGTTGATAATGAGGCAGAACATCTGGTTTACTATAGGGGACCACAAACTAAATCATTTTTTTGCTACAATGTAGAAACAGAATCTGTAGAAGAGATTAATGTGCCAGAGGCAGAATCCCCAGATTGTGTCCCTATTGCTATGGGGGCTGGAATAGATCATATATTAGTAGCATATAGTGATATAGATAACATCAGCTCGGCATCATTCTATAGTGTCGCACAAGTGCAGATGTACAATCTGAAAACACAGACATTCAATAAACTCTTGGAATGTGATGGTTGTGTCGTTGACAATGGTAAGAAGCAAATAACATGTTACTCATTTGAAACTGATAGATATGGTGACGGAACTCGCATTGATGAAGTATATGATTATGACGGAAAACTATTGAGTAAGAATGAGGTAGAGGTGATAAACGATGAGGAGGTTCCTACAGGCACTCTTGCCGCTCGCGAGAGAGAAGCACAACAGGAAGAAGAAAGGGCTATTCAAAGGAATAATTCCTTTTTCAATTATAATCAGTCATCGCAACCTCATTTCTATTGTGAGCTGTGTGGAGCAGAATACTCTAACCCCAAGGATCTCCTAAATAATAGTTGCCTAAAAAACAAAGTCGGATCAACGATAGGCCGTCATGTATTATATGAAGGTGGAGAGAAAAGCATCTACACATGTAGGTATTGCGGCAAGCAATATTCAAGTATAAAAGATATGGTATTTAACAGTTGTCCAAGAAGAGAGTTTGGAGAAAAGCATGCCCCTGCCCGATAATGACACCTCTTTATTTATGGATATTGATCAACACGTTAGAGAATTATTAAAGTCGATGTCGGAAGGTGTGTATGAGAAGGAGCACATCTTGGCCATGTCGTTACTGAGTGCTGTTGCTGGTGAAAGCATCTTCCTGCTTGGTCCTCCAGGAACAGCTAAAAGCCTTGTGGCACGAAGGTTGAAAATGATTTTTAAGGATGGACGCGCCTTTGAGTATTTGATGTCACGTTTCAGTACTCCTGACGAGATCTTTGGCCCAGTCTCTATCTCACTTCTTAAGAATGAAGACAAGTATGAACGAGTTGTTGATGGCTTCTTGCCAACAGCTACAGTTGTATTTCTCGATGAGATATGGAAAGCTGGCCCTTCCATACAAAATGCACTTTTAACAGCTATCAATGAGAGAATATTCCAAAATGGACGCACTACATTGAAGCTACCAATGAAAGCATTAATTGCAGCCAGCAATGAACTTCCTGCAGAGGGCGAAGGGCTTGAAGCGCTTTGGGATCGATTCTTGGTGCGTATGGTTTCTAACTGTATTCAGAGCGAAAGTGTCTTTTATAAGATGATTCGCCAGAAGAACATAAAACCCTACCACGTTCCTGATAACCTTCTCATTTCTGATGAATTATATGATAAATGGCAGCAAGGAATTGAAGAGATAGAGATTTCAAATGAGATTTGCTCTATCATTACTAATATAAGGAAAAGGCTCAAAGCTGAAATCAAAAAGGAGGAGGTGGAAGAAATGGATTACTACATCTCAGACCGCAGATGGAAAAAGTGTGTTCACCTGCTTCAAAGTTCTGCATTCTTGAATGGCCGCAAACAAATCGATTTGACAGACATTCCTATTCTTATACATTGTCTATGGAACAAATCAGAGACTATTCCCACCATTATCGATATTGTATGCTCTAGCATCACATCTCCCATAGATGCTAAAGTTGTCAAATATGGAAAGGATATCGATCAGGCATTAAATAGTATTAGGAAAAAGCCCGCATCATCTAACTCACAAGAGATCGATGAAGACAACTATGTGCAGGTAAATTTCTTCTATTATAACATATTGAAATATCACACAGGGAAAACTCTGTTCTATAAGATGGATTATAGTCATGTACCCACAAAACAAACTTGTGATGGTATTCTTTACTACGATGAAACAAAGCAAGCCCATATTATCCATGCTATATATACAGGACAACTATACGATTATAAAATAAAGAATACACAAGAAGCAAAAAAAGTCAAATTATCCAAATGTTACGGCGGAATTGTTATAGACAATATCCCTTATGCTTTTCAGACAAAAAGAACGAATGCACAACCAACTATTTTCAATCAACCTGGATTTCCTAGTCCCAATATTACCCTGAAAATACTTAATGACATTAGAAATGAGTTGCTTGTTAAGTTGTCCGACCAACAAAAGACCTTTGATTACTATAGAAACCTTTTTCTATCTGATGACGACATAAAGATTGTCAAGCAATATCTTTCTCAATGCGAGAAGAGTTTAAAGGAGATGGAAGTTAAAGCCCAAAATGCCAGTTTGTTGTTATGACAAAGGAAGATATCATATCCCAGAAGTTAGCTGCCTATGATGATGCTTTCGATTTCTACATGGACAGGGGACGAATGCCAGACGGAGTGCCTGCAGACGATCTGTTAGGGGAATTCATGCAGCAGGCCATTAATGAGAATCCACAGTTAAACAGTCAAGATCCAGTATGGAAGGATATTATGAAAGAAGAAATCCTGAGGTTTATTGAGGCCATGCTGAAACTCTTTGAACCTGTGGAAGAGCAATACCGTCAAGAAAAAAACCTTATTCAGGTGTTTGCAAAAGGCAATATAGATAAAAAAAGGGAATTATGGCCAAAGGTTTATAGTACTGTTAAACAGCAATTCAAGCCCGAAGAGGTAAATATTGATGGATATATTCAACAATTTAAGGACTCTGATCCCGAATCAGTGTTTGGCCCTTTGGTAAAAGACTGGTATACTGCCTGTGACAATCACCTGACGGAGTATGAAGCTGCCTGTATCGAAAAAAACAAAGCCTACTGGGAACAGAGCATTCGGGAGCATGGGAATACAGACTATAAAGAAAGGAAGAAGATACAGAAAATGTTCTATAGTTATCCTCAGATGCTAGAGATTGTTAATATGATAGGCAGGGAAAAACCACAAAGAGAGGATGAGAAAGATGAAACCATCAGGAGATACCTCCCCTTATTGCCATCGCCTCCAACTCCTGCCGTAGAAGTTGAAGAAATCACTAATGGTAACAATCTCCAACATCTTTTACCCATAGAGACTGCAATCCTCGCAGACCATCAAACAGAGAGCCTGTTCTATTATAAATACGCAATGAGCCAGCTGCAGCTGTTTGCCAATAAGCCCAAAATGGAAAGTAGGATGAAGGTTGAACAAACCAAAAAGAAAGAGCCACGTTTGGAGAAAGGGCCTATCATCGTTAGCATTGATACAAGTGGCTCAATGTGTGGGCGCCCGATAGAGTTGGCTACATGTTTGCTCAGACAATTATTACAAATGGCAAAGAAGCAAAAAAGGAAATGTTTTCTTATTTCCTTCTCAGTAAGAGCGCAAAGTATTGACTTATCTAAACCTGGTTCATGGAAAAAACTGGATTCTTTTCTAAGTGATTATTATTCTGGAGGTACTGATGGCAACGAGATGCTGAAAGCAGGTATCAAGATGTTGAACTCGGAGAAGTATGCGATGGCAGATATGCTAATCATCAGCGATTTCATATTTGACCCTCCCAATGATCGTATTAGTCAGTTCATGCAAGAAGAACGTCAGAAAGGAACCCGCTTCTATGGGTTGCAGATAGGTAGAGATTCTCATGTATATGATACAATATTAGACAAAGTATGGCAAATAAGAAACTAGAACCACTATTTTGGATAAATCCCAATTTCAGACTCCAATTTCCATATTTCAGCATCAAATGGTATAAGATTGACCATCAGGTGTTGCTTCAGGAGGCGTTACAGGAAGGCATGGATAAGATGGTATATCAGACGAAAAAGAACCAAATGATGATTGTCTTACGCAATGACCACTCTGGACTTGATTTGATTTATTCCGATTTCACGCAGTTTGATAATCTCAGGTTGCAAAGTTGGCTGCGTATCAACATTCGAGACCAAATCATCAAGAGGGCAAACGAGGTGCTACCACAGAGATTCCATGAGATAGAGACCATCAAGCAGATCAAAGCAAAAGGTATAAGGGTGAAGAAATTGAGAAAGGGGGTCCTGGGACAATGTAATTCTTTTAAGATTATCAGTCTGTCACCAGTATTGGTTATCTTTCCTATAGATTTTTTAGATATGGTTATCCTGCATGAGATGGCTCACCTGAAATATATGCACCATAAGAAACCCTTTTGGGCATATCTGTCTGTTCTTATTAATGACGATGCCAAGCAACAGAATGATTTAAGGGATATTGTCCTTTCAAAATATATAGATCTCTATGAATTCATGATGAAATAAAAAAAGCGGAACCTCTGCCTTTGTTTGACATACCTTTCATGTATATTTGCATCGTGAACCAGAAAATGAGATAATGGAGTCTAAATTTAAGATATAAAGTATGAAAAAAGTGAATGAAGTATTTTTCGGAAACCATGGTCTAACATCCACATCCGCCAATCATCTGGCGAATATCGCGAAGGAGAAGATCGTAAGTAATGAGGCAAAGCTCAAAAACCTGAACTTTGTAACCACAACTGTGGATATCGTGGGCTCTCCAGCTGATTCTGGCAAAATCATCAGCCGAGGCTATAAGGAAGAAGAGTTGGCAGAGGTTCGTATCCTGCTTTCTGAGATTGCTGATATGAACGCTTTCTGTGCCTGGATCCGTGAGGCTATCAAGGCCAAGGAAGCTGAAATAAAAGATGTCACAGAGAGAAGCTTTAACGACTGGCTTCAAGAGAATGGCCTCAGTCTTGAAAGACCTGTTCCTACTGCCAAACCTACAGAGGATGACATCTTGGAGGAGTTGAATATCCGTGAACGTAACGAATATCTTCAATTAGAGGCAACGGCGGCCACAATCGGAAAATATATCCACCCTGATGGTGTCTATTCCAAAGCCCGTGAGGAATTGCATAATCGAACGATGAAGCCATATAGTACGGAGGGCACAGGAAAAGAAACGCTCATATACTCTTATGCCCCTTCGATTGACCAGCAGAAGGTGGATGATTTGTTTTTTGAACTTCAGAAATGGCATCGTACCAATGAGCAGCAACTGAATCGCATCAAGTATGAGATTAAACGCAAACTGGGTAAGAAAACCATTGAGCAAAACAGAAAATACGAAAGTGAGTGTGAGGCATATAATGTCAAGTTTCAGGCGTATCATTCACAATTCAAGGCCTGGCAGATAGAGGAAAGTGCGAGGATTTCCTTGATGAAGATTGTCATTCCTGAGGATCTTCAGGCGACATACGACACCATTTGCTCATTGGAAAAATAATCAGGGTTGGCTGGAACTTGCGTCTCAATGGATGCTAATCCAGCCTTAATGGAAACGGCAGAGGCAGTTATTATGATATCTAATGATTCATCTGTAATTAAAGGAAAAGGTTTATTGATGACGGAAAACTGGCAGGCAACTGATATGTATGTGTTAACTGTCGTTTCCGGCCTTGGTCTTAGACCTTGCCTTTGTCTTCGCCTTGGTCCAGCATATTCAGGGATGATTGTTGGACCGGTATGCCGAAGCTGTTTCCACCTTTTTCATTGAAAAACAAAAATAAAAGTGACCTCTGCCCCAATCTGGCATACCTTTTTATTTTCTTTGCAACATGAACAAATATATATTATGTTATGGATAAAAGCAAAGTACAAGACATCTTTAACTCAACAGCAGTCAGAGACGTTGAGATTGAGATTTTGAATACGCAGTATGAAATGGAGAAGAGGCGTTATTCAAGCGAGGCTGGCGAACAGGTCATTAAAACTCTATTAGAAACAAGAAGAACCTTGCTTAATCACATGTTTGTCATGGATGAGCAAAGCAAACAACTGTTGTCAGATTTCAACGAAGCATTGAAAGCCCAAATGATAGAGATGCGCCAAAAAGCCATTACATTGTTTGAATCTACCATTGCAAGTAATGTTCCTGCCTCTTTTGACCTAAAAGCTAAGTGTTTTCTTGGGTATGAATACTCAAAGATACATCCTGTCCAGACGGTAAGGGCAAAAAAGATGTGGGCTGTTATGAATGGGACACTTGATGATTATATGCCACTATATTGGGATGGGGCTTGGGCTTTCGATATGGAATACAGAAACGGTAAGATGGGACATATCCCATCTGAAAACGAAATGCTCTATCTTGATGAAAATTTGGATAACTGGAATGATGAACTGGATCTGGAAATGACAAAGGACATGCACTTGATACATCCTTTCCATAATCTCTATAGCCATATGGATTTCTCCATCTTTGACCTCCTATGGGTACGTGATTTTAATATCGAGATCAATATTGAGTCGGATTATGATACATATTCCTCCGATTCTCTTGGTGACAATCTTGATTGGGGCAAATGTGATTATTACGATTAGTAGATATGACCATTTTCAGTGAAATAAGTAGAATTGATGGGGCTGATTTAAAAGCCGAAGTCGATGAAATAATCTGGCTGCTAACTCACGGGTCGCAGCTAATTCCCATAAAGAGTGAAGAAATAACCTATCTTTACGATGCGTCTTTTATCGAAAAACGTCGATTCACGTCTCTTCTGGGAGGTTACGCGAGAATGGACAGTATCGTTCAAGAAGTTAATAGGTGTGACCCTAATGACAAAGACACTTTTGATCACACTCTTATTCTCATTCAGACTTCAAAGAAGCAGCCTCTCACCATGTCAGAATTGCAAATATTGAATGAAGTAACAAGAGACCTCCCCCCAGAGGCAGTGATTCACTGGGGTGTTGGCACCAATGAAGATTTGAATGATAAAGTATTTCTGATGATTGTTTATAGTAAATTAAAATAGTTAGATTATGGCAACAAAAGTATTAAGCAATGAATTCATGCAGAACATCGCTACAGATGAAGCATGGAAAGAGTTATCAAGTAGTTTCAACTGGTCAGAGGCCTTGCTGGAGAAGTATCAGGACAAAGTAAATTGGGATGAAATCTCAGAAAATCGGAACATCCGCTGGACTATCTCGATGATTCACACGTTCCAAAAGGAAATTAACTGGGATAAGTTCTCTGCATGTGCAGATGAGAGTATACTCACAGAATACTATATCGAGGTTTTCAAAGACAAGTGGAACTGGCACAGCCTCTCTATTAATGGTAACGTCCCCATGACCGATGAACTCTTGGAGAAGTATGCCGATAGATGGGATTGGGAAGAGATAATCGATAGCTATGGCCAAAGCGTCTATGACAGGCGAGCCATTGAGTTCTACGAGAAGTTCAAGGACTACATCCCTGTTTCGAAACTTCAGAACACCTATCTTTGGAGAAGCATCGTCGAGCAGAGAGCCAAGCAGCTGGCAGAGGAAATTACGGCATAAGTGATTAAGGTATAGGGCCATTTGCCTTATACCTTCTTAAATATATTGCTGTTTTCTTGATTATTCTAATAAAAACTTGTATATTTGCAAACGTTTTTATAACTAAGATCCGATGAGTAAGGTATTTCGCATTACGCCAAAGCGTATTAAACGAGCCAATGGCACAGTGTTGACCCCTGATATGGTCATCACCGTCACCACTCGCCAGCATACCACAGACCCATTCTCCAATGGTGCCGTGGAGATCCAGGAGCAATACATTCGCATGTTTCAGTTCGATTACAAACGCGCCTGCTGCTCCAAGTATGATTTTGTTTTCGAGAGGTTGGATTAAAAAGGAAATATAATATGATTATGAATAACTTAGAATTAAAATCTATTGAGGACTTACAGGATATGTCTTTCTATATCCCGGCCTATCAGCGAGGATATAGATGGACTACAAGACAAGTTGAAGACCTACTCGACGATATAGCAGAATTTATCAACAATGGAGCTAAAGGCATCTATTGCATTCAGCCGCTAGTGGTCGTTGAAAGGAAAGAGGGTGATGTAATTGAGCGAATCAAACAAGCGGATGATATAGATACCATAAAAAAGCTCTTGAAAGGCATGTGGGAGGTTGTTGATGGTCAACAACGACTTACGACAATTAAATTGATCCAGTATGGATTAGGCATGTCCTCCTATACCATAGAATATGAGACGCGCCAGGGAAGTGCAGAATATCTTGATCAGATACAAAGTGACACCGTTAGTAAAGACTATGAAAGTAATATTGATTACTATCATATGTGGAATGCGTATCATGCTATCAAGCGTTGGCTTGGTCAACATCAAGATGTAGACATCACTAACGTCCTGTTGAAACAAGTCAAATTTATATGGTATGAGACTAACGATGCCAATCCTAAAGAAGTTTTTACGCGTTTGAACATCGGGAAAATATCATTGACTAATGCGGAATTGGTTAAGGCTCTACTATTAAACAAATCTAACTTCAACCAGTATGTCAATGATGACACCTATATAAAAGCTTTACAGCAAGAGATTGCAATGCAATGGGACATAATAGAATACTCCCTGCAATCCCGTGAATTCTGGCTATTCCTGAACAATATAGGACAAGAACGGGCAACACGTATTGAATTGATTTTCTTCCTGATTGCTAAAAATGACATGTTACATTGTGGTTATGAAGAGGGATTGACAGAAAAAGATGATTACTTTACTTTCAGATATTTCTATAGATTCATGTCAAAGGGGGTTGAGTCTAAGCAATCCAAGAACGAGATCATAAAGATAATCTGGGAGACTGTTATGGAAATCTATCAGACTCTTAAGGAATGGTATGATGATATGGAGTTATATCATTACATCGGCTTCTTAGTATGTTGCCATGACCCGGATTTCTTGTACACTCTTTACAATGAATGGAACAAATCAAAATTCAAATCTGAGTTTAGAAGTGTATTCCTGATTAATGAGATAAAACGTTGTATTAAGAATAAGGACGTTGACAATACCGTCTACGAAGAAGGAGGGAATGGTGGCCCAAAGACAAACTGCCGTCCTATCCTGCTGTTACATAATATACAGACGATTATCAATCAGAACAAAGTGCTGAGCCAGAATGAGAAATACAGGGCCGGAGTCTTTTACAAATTCCCGTTCCATCTGTATAAATCAGAAGGTTGGGATATTGAGCATATAGACTCCAATACTGAAAACCGCCTCAATGACATCCGTTCGCAGCGTGAATGGCTGTTGAATGCTTATTTTGGTCTGCGAAGTGAAGATGATCGTGCTATACGGAACAGCATTAATGCATTCTTCTTAAAGTATCAAGTTAAAAATGATAATGACGTTGACAGGAAGACCGAGAGGGACAAGGATTTTGATACTGTTTATAAGCAAATCGTAGAAGAAAAAGCTGTAATTGGTAGGCAGCTGTCACAGGAAGAGAAAAACAAATTGTGGAACTTTACTCTTCTTGATGCTTCAACAAATAGAAGCTACGGGAACGCTATTTATCCGTCGAAGCGTAGAGTGATTATAGGAAAGGAGCAAGGTAAAAAGTATGCCCCACCCACAATTGATGAAAATGGAATCATCATAGATGCCCAAGTGACAGAGGGGCAATCATCTTTCATCCCACCCTGCACAAAGTATGTCTTTATGAAGTATTATGATACGAAAGCATTTGATCCGAACACATGGAACCGAGACGATGCAGAAGCATATTTAAATGACATTAAGGAAACACTAAAACAATTCTTGTTATGACAAATAATAGCAAACAGACTTCTTTCTGGAATCTTGTAAAAGAGAAGAAGATCGTTATACCAATTATTCAACGTGACTATGCACAGGGACGTTCTGGCCAAGAATATTTGAGGGAACGCTTTCTTAAACAGCTGTTCCAAGCTCTAGAGAGTAACAAGGCACTGGTTTTGGACTTTGTATATGGGAGTTATGAGAACAATATATTATATCCTCTGGACGGCCAACAACGTCTAACGACTTTATGGCTTCTCCATTGGTATCTTTCCTTGTGTACGGGTTCCTTGAACTCAGATAGGGAAGTCCTTTCTCATTTCTCCTATGCAACTCGTATCTCATCAAGGAACTTCTGTGAAAAGTTGTGCTCTATACAGTACGAATACAATAGAAAAACAGGTGAGGAATACAGTAGAGAGGACAATATCGTTGCATTCATTAGAAATCAGCATTGGTTCTACACATCTTATGAGCAGGATCCAACTATTCAGTCAATGTTACGGATGCTTGGTGGAACCACCAAAGCTGACAAAGACGGGAACGATATTGTAGATGGTATTGAGGAAATCTGTGTAAATCTATCACAAGAAACCCTTGCAGGTTATTTGAACCAACTTAAATCCGTGAATTCACCAATCAAGTTTTATACACTTGATATGGAAGATAAGAACCTCCCACTGTCAGATGACTTGTATATCAAAATGAATGCACGCGGTAAGGTACTTACGGATTTTGAGAATTTCAAGGTAGACTTACTCAATTACAAACCAGATGGAGAGACTCTGCTTATTAATGAAGATGGTAAAACAGAAGATAGTTTTAGCCACCTTCTTGATACTAAATGGACGGATATATTTTGGTATAACCGTTCACCTGAGCACAAGATTGATGACATTTTCCTCAAATTCTTGAATCGGTATTTCTTAAATTGGTTCATGGCTCATTACGAAGGTGATGGAAAACCGGAATCAGTCACAGGACACAACTTTTACAAAGCTTTAACTGAGAAGGACGCATCGGGTTATAAGAATATTTCTCTATATGAAGAAGTGCTCAATAAAGAGTGTATAGAGACCCTTTATAAATGCATGAATAATCTTCACGCTCTATATGTTCAGACAAAAGAACGTGACGGCGAAGAAAACTTATCGGATAAGGTTAATTGCCTATTTGCTCCCTATTGGAAAGATGTGTCAGGAACTGGCACCGAGGCACGTCAGTTCTATTTTGTTCCAAAGTATCTTGAAGATGGTTCGATTTCAACGATAACAGTCCAACAAAGAGTGGCTATGCACGCAGTCTTTATATATTTGAAAAACTGCAATATTGTTAGCATGGAAGCCATACAGTCCTGGATACATTTTGTATGGAATATATTGGAGAACAGCTATATTGATAGAGAACAAGCTGTTAGCGCAATTAGATTTTTCGATAAGAACCTGTCAACATTGTCAGAAGACACATCCATCAATATGACGGATGATATTATTGGGTATTTAGCATCCATAGACGAAAACAAACTGCCTGGTGAAATTTTTGGCAAAAAGCAATTGACAGAGGAAATCCTCAAAGCGAAAAAGAGTCATAAGGATGACGAGTGGAAAGGAAAAATAGATGGTGCTGAGAAATTGTATTTCTTCAAAGGTGCTATTGCTTTTCTATTCAATGATGCAAACGGACAGCCAACAGCATGGGATCTCTTTGATCAGAAACTCGAAAGAGCCAAACAGATCTTCGATGCGAATGGACTGAAAGAAGAATATTTAATTGACACATTACAGTGTCTTTATAGCTATTGTGATAGCTGGGATAACCAATTATGGTGGTCTCACAAAATATTCAATGGATTAGGTACAACATGGAAAGAGAATATCTTAACGTTAGTTGATAGAAACTATCAATACGTGTACGCTTCCCCCGTACATCACATCCTAATGGGTGATGAACCGAGAACGGAAATCAATGATGAAAGGATTCGTGCTCTATCTAGCCAACCTCTAATAGAGTACATCCTTAAACGCAATGAAAACAAGAGGGAAATGTATATTCGATGGCCCTATGATGCTTTGTATTTCTGTGGAGATAAGCGTGGAGTACTGCTGTCATATAAGGATAGAAACAAGGCCATTTCCGCTATGCTGAATGACGGAAGGTTCCGACTCAATAACGAAGATGTTTTAATTCCTGGTACGAATCTATTTTGGGGTTTTGATATTGATATGTCATTCCGAATTGAACCAGAAAAGACCATTTATTTCAGATGGTATAGAGAAAGAAACAACCAAACCTATGATATTTATCTGATGGATGATCAGTGGAATTATAGACACAGGCCAAACGAAAAGTTAGAGGAACAAGGTGACAGGAAAAATTGCTATTGTTTCAATGTTGATCTAGAATCGTCAAATGTTGTGGAAACCGTAATCAACAATTTGATTTCCGAACAATCTGAAATTGATTCAATATCATAGTTTCCAGAATTAAATACTTTAACATAGGAAATATGATATCAGCAAAAGAATTAACAAAAGCGCAAGTGGAAATCCACAAAAAGATTGAGATACTTGCAAAAGAGAATGGATTAACAAATGAAAGTGTTGAACCAATTCCAGATGGCGTTTATGATGCAGATAAATACTTGTCTACATCTCCAAGAATAATGTGGGTATTAAAAGAGCCATATGATGATTTCGATTCTGAAGGGAAACCTTTCGGTGGAGGATGGCCTCTTTATGATGCATATGACAATAAAGACGCATGGAAAAATCAGACATGGCAACCCATGATTTATGTATCCTACGGAATAATCCATCATAAAAAATGGGAAGAAATGGATTGGATTCGAGATGACCTTTCAATGAAAGATGTTTTGAAACAGGTCGCCTATATTAATATTAGTAAAATGCCTGCATACAGTAATTCAAAAGATGATCTCATTTTACAACGCTATAATGTATGGCGTGCCATTCTTCTTGAGCAGATTAGTGTATATAAACCGGATATTATTATATTTGGCAACACCTTCAAATATATCAAATGCGACTTATTGGGTGAGGATGCTGAACCAGTAAAGAAAATAGATGGGATAGTACATATATATGAAAAAGAAGGTGTGAAATTATTTGATGCTTACCATCCTAATCAAAAAATCATTGGTAGGGATTTATATGTTAATTCTATCATCGAATCTTGTATCTAATATTACATACAGATGCTCACCTACATCTCCAATTCCGACCACTACATCGAAGTGCTTTCACGTGTGATGCATGTGAAGCAGTCCTTGTGGATTGGGACGGCAGATATTAAGGACTTGTATGTGGAGGAGGGAAAACAGGCTGTGCCTTTCTTGGGTGTACTGGCAAAGCTGATAAAGAAAGGCGTGGCTGTAAGGCTGATTCATGCTAAGGAACCAGGGCCAGTATTTAGGGAGGAATTTGACAAGTACCCCATTTTGTATGATGGATTGGAGAGGGTGCTATGTCCAAGAGTGCATTTCAAGATGATGGTCTTTGACGACAAGGAGGCGTATATTGGCAGCGCTAACCTCACTGGTGCCGGCATTGGTATGAAGGCTAAGGGTACTCGTAACTTCGAGGCTGGCATTTTGACGGATGATTCAGAAATCGTTGAGCAAACCATGAATCAGTTCGATGAGGTCTGGATGGGAAAACATTGCAAAACCTGCAAGCGTTGCGGTTTCTGTTCTGATCCGATAATTGGAAAATAAAAATGCTTATGGAGAAATACATCTTTCTGGATTTTGATGGAGTTCTTAATACCGAGCACTACCAGAATCTTCTTTACCGCGAAGGAAAAGCTTTTCAGGATGAATATGGAGCGTTCTTTGACCCAGAGGCGGTGGAGCAACTGAAAAGGATTATTAATGCCACTCATGCAGACATCGTAATACAATCATCCTGGAAATACTTAGGACTGGAGGCCATGCAAGAAATGTGGAAAGGACGGGACATGCCAGGTAAGGTTATAGATATAACACCTTCATCAGTAAGTGACAGTTGGCTTCTTACTGAAAATCTTGATGAAATCGATCCTTCAATGGGGCATTGCAAAGGAATGGAAATAGCTTCTTGGCTTTCCGATTATGCTAAAACTAAAGAGAGTACAAAATATGTTATCATAGATGATGAGTATGTCATTTTAGATTCGCAACAGCCCAATTTCATCTTGACTAATCCATACGATGGTATCACGGAAGATCTAGCAGATAGAGCCATATCAATTCTCAATAGTTAAAATCCAGTCATTATACATAAAAAGTATATTATTCTCCTAAGGTATGCCTCATTTCGGCGTACCTTTCTGTTATCTTTGCACCAAGAACAAATTAAAAGCATAAAGCTGGAAAAGAAAGAAGATTAATTATGAATAATATAAAGGAGAACCAGTATGAGCAAAAGAAAGCCAAGGTATGAAGGTCCGGCTTATCGCGATTATCAGGATCTTTTCGATAGAATCACTGCCGAACTGGAGAATCTTTATCATACGCTTTGGAACAAGAGAAAAGAGGCTTCTAAATTTCGCACGATGGGGAAACAAGCGAAAACGGCATGGATGTTGTGGAAGCTTGGAAGTATGGAGTACTGGCGTAGAGAGGGCGAAGGTCTGCACTTCACAAACCAACTTGAGGAGAGACGCAAAAATCACGTCATCTATGTAAGAGCCAAGTACGAGAATGATCCTGCAGATTTGGATGAGTGGGACGAAACCTTAGACGAATATCTGTGCAAAGTCAGACACTCCAAGGCCAAAAATTTGATGATGCCCTATCTCGCCAGAACACTCATGGAATGGAGGGATGGGAGGACATTGTATTATAGCGGTCTGCTGACAGCTATGAACACTGAGTTGATGGTAATTCTTGATTTTATAAAATATGGACGAACTCATGCCGATCATCGCCAGACCATTATCGATCTGGAAGAAGCTATAAGATTGTTGCATGAAGCTCAGACCCATATTGGCCAGACTGAAGAGAAAGAAGCCTGGACTGCACTTTTCACACATATTTGGGAACGGCACCCTTGGTGGTATGATTAAACTATATATCTTTGAATCATAAATTAATAACAATGTGTATGAAGAATAGAAAAGAAGAAGTCATTGGGTTAATCAACAATGTGCAAGACATCTTAAATAAGGTCTTGGACATTGTCGATGTTGAAAGTGAAGGTCAGGAACTCAATGTCGAGAATCCAAAACTCGACATTGAAAAGACTTTCCAGAGTTTCATTAAGAGCGAAAGCAATAAACTGGCGCTTACTGCGGGACTCTCTATTGCCGAACATTCTGATAAGAACACATTCAACCCTCTTTATGTCTATGGGCCTTCAGGTTGTGGTAAGAGCCATTTAATCAATGCAATCGGTGTGCACTATAAAGAGATTCATCCGCAGAAACAGGTGTTGTACGTTACAGCCCGACAATTCCAGATGGAGTTCACGGATTCCGTTCGTCAGAATACCACCAAAGACTTCATTAATTGTTATCAATTGATAGATATGCTCATTGTGGATGATATTCAAGAGTGGATGAATGCGCCTAAAACGCTCGAAACGTTCTTTCAGGTTTTCAACAATCTATTACGTAATGGTAAGCAGATTGTCTTTGCCTGCGATCGTCCACCTGTGGAACTGCAGGGTATGGAAGAACGCCTGCTAAAGCGTTTTGCCTGTGGACTGGTTGTTGAGTTGGAGAAGCCAGATATGCAGTTGTGTATAGACATTCTGAATGCAAAGTGTCACCAATCCGTTATGAAAATTCCTTCTGAGGTCATTGAATTTATAGCGAATACTGTTAACAACTCCGTGTATGATCTTGAAGGCATAATGAATTCACTAAAGGTTTATTCCACAGTCAATAATTCCAATATTGATATGGATATAGCAAAACGTGTGATCATGCGATACGTAAAGTTTGATTAAAGACTAAAGTAAAAAAGGCTATGTTTGTATCGGATTCTATGCTGCAAAAGGTTGATATGCCTGGGCTTTGGTTCTTAAAGTCTAATCGGCCATCGTCTGACATTAGTGATTTGATCTATGAATTGTCAGTAAAAGGTTGTGCTCATTTTTTTGTGAGAAGCCAATTCAAGAGAGAGATTCAGAAAGACGTCTTAGCAAAAGTCATGAAAGACTTTCTTGATGAAGCCTCAGATGAGAACGAAAGGAACTGGCTGGAACAAGAAATGTCTGAACATAAAGAACATGGTTTTTTCTTTTATCCTGAAGAGTTGAACGATTACGTCGAAAACGGTTATTTCTGGTGTGATACAGCTCACTTTTTAGATGACTTGCCTTCTATGCCTGATATAATTAATTTCCACAACAATAATATCATTCTCGAAGATATTTTTGAATTAGGATATGACGATGAGAAGGATTTATTGAAGATACTTCAGTTGAATCAGGAAGATGCAATAAGAATAAATACTACTATGATCATCTTTGTTCAAGAAAAGGATTATGGGCCTGCGACAGAATTTATAGAGAATCATTTATTTGAATAGTGTACTATTTTAATTAATTTTTGTACCTTTGCAGACAAATAGGAAAATATGGAAAAGAAGGAGATAGAAGATATTCATCCACTGACTATTATTAATGATAGATATGGTGGTTGTTATTCGGGAGGAGCATTCCTAGCATTCAATCTAGAGCCGTGGGATATACCCAAGGGGGTTGATGGAAGCGACATTGACTGCCTTAGTTTTTGGAAAGATGAAAGTGAGGAGTATGTCATAGGCAAAGGAGATAATATTCAAGAGGCTACAGAGGACTTGGCAAACAAATTGAAACCAGCTATTACAGATGCAAATAAGGAGAAATATCTGTTCCTTGATTTCGATGGAGTTCTGAATACTGGCAGTTATTCCAAGCAAATGAAGCGTGAAGGCATAGACCCATTTGACGAATATGGAGCCTTGTTTGATCCAAAGGCAATAGCAAACTTGAAGCACATCGTGGATCAGACAGGGTGTAAGATTGTGCTTTCTACGACTTGGCGTAACGAGGGTATTATGCGAATGAGGGAACTTTGGGAGGAACGTGAACTCCCAGGTGAAATCTTCTCCATGACTCCGATTTTACTAAGCACTTCATATCAAGACGCTATGACTGGAGAGATGATCGGATTGCCACAACGTGAATCGAAGGCTCTCGAAATCAATGCCTGGCTTTATCAGAATTCTGGTAAAGAATATAGCTATGTTATTCTCGACGATGAGGATTATTTCTTCCCCAGGCAACAAAATCACCTAGTATTGACTGATGAGTTTTATGGTTTAACAGACCGGAAAGCCCAGAAAGCTATTTCGTTTTTGAACAAATAGAGGTTTGTTATATAAGAAATTCGAGAGGTGTGCCCCAATCCGGCACACCTCTTTACTATCTTTGTACCATTATTTATTTTAGAATTATTCGTATGGGAAAAGATTTCGTTCATCTTCATGTGCATACTCATTATTCAATTAATGATGGATTAGCACGAATTAAGGACCTTGTTGAAAAGGCTGTAAAAAACGGGATGCCAGGCATGGCCATTACTGATCATGGGAATATGTATGGCATCATGGAGTTCTCTCAGGTTGTAAACCGTTTGAATAATGAGCGAATCAATAACGGCAAAGAACCATTCAAACCAATCTTTGGATGTGAGATGTATGTGGCTCGTCGAGGTGATAATCGATTGAAGAGTACCTTAAAGGATCTTGGTGGCTATCATCTTATTGTGTTGGCAAAGAACTATACCGGCTATAAAAATCTGATGAAATTGGTGAGTAACTCATGGACGGATGGTTATTATGGTCGTCCGCGTACAGACCATACAGAACTGGAAAAATACCATGAAGGTTTGATTGTCCTCTCAGGATGTATCGCTGGCGAAGTGCCCTCAAAGATTCTCAATGGTGATATCGTTGGAGCACGCGAGGCCGTCGAATGGTACAAGAATCTCTGGGGTGACGATTATTATCTGGAGCTTCAGCGCCACGAGGTTAAGGATCCTGAGATTCATGCCAATCGCGAGCTATATCTTGTGCAGCAGCAAGTCAACGAAGTGATGATAGAACTGGCTAAAGAATATGGTATAAAGTTGGTTTGTACAAATGATGTTCATTTTGTGGATAAGGAACAAGCTGAAGCTCATGACAGATTGATATGTATGGCTACGGATAAGGATCTTGATGATTCGAACCGTATTCTCTATACCAAACAGGAGTGGTTTAAGACAGGTGAGGAAATGAAGGAAGTGTTCAGTGATATTCCAGAAGCATTATCCAATACGATAGATGTTTTTAACAAGGTGGAGTTCTACAGTATAGAGCATAAACCAACTTTGCCATTGTTTCCCATTCCAAAAGAATTTGGGACGGAACATGATTATCTGAAAAGTCTAACGCTTAGCGGGTCTCGTAGAATATATGGCGAACCATTACCCTCAGAGGTGGAGGAAAGACTTAATTTTGAGCTGGATGTCATTATATCAAAGGGATACTCCAGATTATTTCTGATTATTCATGACCTTGTTAACGCCATAAGGAATGATAGTGTTATGGTTGGGCCAGGACGGAGTTCTGATGTCAGCAGTCTGGTTTGCTACTGCTTGGGCATTACCACTATTGACCCACTTAAACATGATCTTTTGTTTGAGCGATTCGTCAGGTTGGATCGTGACAGATTACCTATTTTCTGTCTTGACTTTGACCGTGAAGGACGTCTTCAAGCTATAAAGTATCTTGAAGAGAAATACGGAAAGGAGAACTGTGCCCATATCATTAAGTTCACCAAAATGACGAAGGAAAAAGCAATCAAGAAAGTGGCTCGCGTTGAGAAGCTGCCTATTACTTATTCGAATGCTATCTGCAAAGCGATTCCAAATGATTACAAATATTTCTCTCTAAAAACTGTAATCCAATATGTTCCTGAACTGCAAGAGGCAGAGGCTTCTGATAATCCACATCTGAGTAATACCATTAAGTATGCAAAAACGTTGGAGAATACTATCTGCAAAACAAGCATTCATCCTTCAAGTTTTGTTATCAGCCAAGGGCCTATTTATGAATGGGTTCCAGTTTCAACTATTGCTGACCCTAATGAGAAATGGCAAGTTCTCACCTGTACTCAATATGATGATTTTTCAATAGGTTCTACAGGAGTTATAGAGATTGACATATTGGGACTTAGAACATTATCAGAGTTAAAGGCAGCCATTTCAAACATCAAGAAGAATCTTGGAATAGAATTCAATTTGGATGATATCCCTATTGACGATCCTAAGACTTTTAAACTATTTCAACAGGGACAAACTATTGGCGTGTTCATGCATGAATCAGCCAGTTTGCGGACATATCTTAAGCATCTGCATCCCACAACTATTGATGATCTCGTGGCACTGTTTGCCCTTTATCGTCCTGGCTCAATGGATTATATCCCCTCATTCATTGCAAGAAAGAATGGAAAGGAGACAATAAAGTATGATATTCCCTATATGGAGAAATATCTGAAAGAGACTTATGGCATGACAATTTATCAGGAACAGATCATGCTTCTCTCTCGTCAACTTGCAGATTTCAACAGAGAAGAGAGCTATATGCTTCAAGATGCGATGGGAAAGAAAAAAGGTCATATTATTGAGCTATTGAAACCAAAGTTTATAGAAGGAGGCAGAAAAAATGGTCATGATCCAGAGGCCCTTGAGAAGATCTGGACGGATTGGGAGAGTTTTGATTTTTATCCATTTATGAAAGCGCATGCTGTTTCATATACAAAGATAGCTTACCAGACGGCATATCTAAAAGCAAACTTCCCTTATGAGTATATGACAGCTCTACTGGATAGTCGCAAAGGAAATGAAGTAGAGTACAATCTGTTATTAGAAGAATGTATGAGAATAAAGCTTTATAAAATATTTAAAGACAATATTTAATGTATTTAAGAAGGTCTGCCCCAATCCGGCATACCTGTCTCTTATCTTTGCAACGTGAAATAAAAAAGAACATATATGAAGCTATCGAACATCAATAAAATATAATAAATTAAACAAATGGCAAAATTATCAAAAGAGAAAATAGAATTGCTTGAATCTTATGTAAATAGAGCAAAAGAATTAATGCAGGAAACTGATGAAATGCGAAATCAATTTGAAAGAGATTTTGCAGCAGAATTAAGTGCGAAGGTATATTATGCTTCTCATCTTCATCGTGATATCCGTGATATCGTCTATGATTTTGAAAATCTACTCGGCCTATTTGATGACTATTTAGAAATCAGGAAGCCCTGTAATGTGCCATATCCAAATCCAGAAAATATGGGTGCTCTGAACTTTGAAGAAGCAGTGGATGTAGAGGTTTATTTAAGAATATCAGAAAGTGGAAGTCTTAATCGTAATGATATTGAGAAATGGAAAGACCAGTTGAACTGGGATTTAGTTTCAAAAAACAAAAATATCATTTGGTTCTCAGATATGATTTCAGAATTCGCAGATTTGATTAACTGGAATATATTCTCTCGCACAATTAGCAGTAATGTTTTGAGCACTGACCTCATAGAAAGATTTAAAGATCGTTGGGATTGGAAAGAATTATCATGGAATAACAATCTGAAACTATCTTTCTCATTAATCGATAATTATATTGACCGTTGGGATTGGAATGGATTAATATCAATTTTCCGGTATCCAGATCTTATGGGGTATGAGTTCTATAATCGCTACAAGACATTTATTCCTCAGGATAAAATTCGTAATTCTTGGTTCTATAATAGAATTGTATTAGAAAGAAAAAAAGAATTAATGCTCAAGTAGATTTTAAAAAAATGAAACTGAAAGAACTGTTTGACAAGTACACGTTTGATGAGATCTTGCCTTATCTAAAGGAGATTGAACCAGAAAGGGGAGACTCTATGTATCAATTCCGCGAGGCATTAGACTTGCTGAAACGCATGGAGCCTTCGAAAGAGGACTGCGGAGAAGTAAGAATTGAGTGGTCTCAGGATGAATATGATGAAGACAGATATATTTCAGTGCATCCTCTTGAAGGTGTCTGCTGGGATGCTGGCTTGGCCAAAGAAGTTGTTGTTTCAGAAGAACTCCATCTTGATGAAAAAGATGTTGCTGCACATTGTCTATGGTCAATCACATTCTGGGGGTTCGAAGATGAGCCTGATCCTGAGGATGGGGGGCCGCTTGACTATCCTCCTAAGCCTGGGAATAAATATGACGAAGCACTCTATCGGATTCAGCTTAGTCATTGGAAGCATACCACCCCTCGCAGATATAGATCCAAAGCCTTCCCACTCTGTACTGATGTTGAATTCTGCATGAAGAGAATAAGATGCAACACGAATCGCATTAAACGCAAGCGTGACTATCGCGTGGAATGCAGGGAGAAGTATTTGGAGAGACATAGCCAGCGAGAAAACTTTATCATGAAGCTAACCCGCTGTGGGGCCTTTCAGCGAGAAGAAGTAGAGTATCTGCATCAAGTTGATGAAGGTCAGTATTATCCTTATGACTCTCGCACTTGGGATGAGAGCAAGCGTATTGACTATATTCTGGAATCCATCAACAAGTATCAGGATGTGGATTTCTTGCCATATAATGATGCGATTATCTGTCTACGTGCTTCGTCAGAATACCCAGTTTCAGAGGATGAAAAGAATAGATTGCTTGCAGGATTGCCTACTTCATTGAAAACTTTACCGATTAAGATTGGTATTGGTATCAAAGAGACGCTTAAACAGGAAGTGGAAATGATGTTGTTTTTAAATATAATAAGGTAAAAAATATGTTGATTGAATACAAGAACCACAAGATTTTTGCGTTCTCAGATACGCATGGACTCAACCATCGGCTCGACATCCCCAAGGATGTTGATATACTGATTTGTGCTGGTGATTGTTTGAAAGAGGACAACATGGTATATGTAGATAATGAATTCTTGAAGTTTCTTAATTGGTACTCACATCAGGATGCCAAACTAAAAATCTATGTGCCTGGTAACCACGAAGTGTTTTTCGAAATGAATCCTGAAAAGGCGATGCAGATGATACCATCTTCAATAATACTGTTGGAAGACTGTGGCATCGAGTATGATGGAATCAGTTTTTTTGGAGCTGCCTGCCGTCCTTGGATGTTTAAAGGAACTGAGAATAAAATTCCCAAGGATGTAGATTTTCTAATCACTCATGGCGCAGCCGAAGGGCATCTTGACAATAAAGCAGGGTGCCAGGTTCTAAAAAAAATGATTGAAGAGTCTAAGCCCAAGCACCACATATTCGGCCACATTCATGAGGATGGAGGAAAAATTGAAACGACAGAAACAACCACCTATTATAACGTTTCTATGTATAATCAATTAAAATATCATTATCCTTCTGTGGAGGAGAACAACGAATTAGGCCATTGGGTTATCAAGGGAATAGAGGAAGACATTGTCAATTCATATAATCTTGATGATAATGGATACGAGGAAGGTAAGAGCCTTTTATCGCTTAGAAGAAAACTAATAAACGAGATGGTCTTGTCTCATCAGGAGGACTATCTTGATGAAATTGATGCCTTTAATGACTGCCTAATGGATTCTCTCAGAGAAATGTATGACAGAGCATGCCTTATCTATTCAGACATGATTAAACACAAAGATTATGGAGATGAGATAAAACTGGAGGCCCGACTGTTTTTTAGTAGACAATATCCGGAACACCACCCTATTCAGGGCGGAGACCGTCAAGATCTGTGGGATGCTCTTTTGGATAAAGACTGGAATGAAACATATGATTGTGGGATTACGTGTCTTTCCCTTACCAATGGATCTTATGGTAAACCCTTTGAATCATTCATTGGTATGGACATTCTTTCTAATTGGAACGACGGCTTTAACATAGAAAAGACAAAAGACATGAAACTGAGTCCTCAGTTTAACCATCTCTTTAAACAGACGGAGTTCGCCATTACTGACTTCATCTATGTTCGAGACTTCTATTCTGAGATTAATGTAAATATTACCAAAGGCATTCAAAACAATGACTAACAAACGTATATCTTCAAGTCAACCCCATCTTAGGGAGATTATTGGCAAGCCAGAAAACAGGAGATTTACTGTTTCTGATTTTTTTTATTGTATAGTTGTTTCCGCTAATGTTTTATTTAAGCTGATAAAAAGAAAAGTAGTAGTAAGATGATAATATCAATTATTATCTGGCTACAACCCATTATTCTCATGAGGGCCTGAGGCTGATACCAGAATTGGTATCATACCTATTAGCCATCATCAGAAAAAAGTTATTGTGAGTGTTGATTACTTGCAGAGTCTCTGTAAGTCAATATCAACACTTTTTTTGTTGGCTATTGCCAAAAGGTTCTGCAAATGGTGAACATATAGCACCTCCATATCGCGATAGTGGGCTACTTTGTCAAATATGACTTTGTTACTGTCGCCCAGCAAGGGGTGAATATAGGTTGTAGGACTGGTTGTTGTCTTTTCCCATCCGTTCATTTCCAACAGTTTTGCTGTCAACGGTACAGGTTCCAGACCGTCTGGAATCAACTCCACCACATCCTCCGGCGACGGGTCGTCACCACAAAACACGTTTCCTTCCACATGGATGCCATCCTCCTCCTTATACAGGGCCGTAACTTGCGCGAAGTCGTTACTGCTGCGTACCAAGGCCCCTATTGTTAATTCATTGCAATTTACCATATTCTAACTAAATAATTTGTGTTATTGTTGTTACAAATGTAGATTGTAGCAGGGGTAAACCTACCTTTCCGTTGCCATAAGGCTTCGGAACAATCAGTAATAAATTCACCTAAAAGGGGAAATACAAACTTCAATTAGAGTATAGCAAGACTAGGCATACCTCATGAACGGAAGCCACCTGGCATCAGCCATGAACTGTGGTTTCCATCCCTTTTGATCTGTAACCTTGGATATCTTTGTTATCCTTTCCATACACTATTTTTACTATTGTAATGAGCAGGATCTTCCCGCGTTTTAAATAATAAGCGGGTGCAAAAGTAGTAATTTCTATTGAATATGTAGTCCCATTTAGGATTACTTTAAACTATTTAACTTGAATTAAATAAAAGTACTTAATTTTTCATCAATTTCAAATTTGACATACATCAAGTAACCAAAAGAATATTTTGAAATTTCTACTTGACATAGCATTATTGGAGCCTTAAATGTTAAAATTTCAATTTTTTCTAATAATTCCTGAATGAATCCCAAAAATGTAGTTCCTTTGCAGCCGAAAAGATTAATTATTTAAAGGATAACAGAAAAATGAGCGCATTCGCAATTTTTGCAGTCGTACTGACTTTCGCCTACGCGATATATTATGCGGTGGTGATTTTCATGGACATGACCCGCAACGAAGGTCAGAAAAGTGAAATGGAAGACATTGATATTCCTGGCATGGCATCCAAAGTTCCTGATGAGCCTCCTACGGAAGTTGTTGAAACTGAGGATGGCCGTTATGCTATTCCCAAGTCTGATGAGGGTGCTAATGCCGATAATGCAGGAGAATCCAAAGCGGAAACTGGCCAGAAGCAGCCCGATCAGCAGCCTACTTCAACAGGTACTGGTTCCGATGACAAGCCAGCAGCACCGGCCACATCAGGCAATACAGCCGAGAAAGTGATTCAGAAGCTGGAGAATGAGATGCATCCCGTTCCTGTGGAGTCAGAAGCAGAGTTCTTCACGGATGAGATGCTTGGCATCCTGGCCAGCGGTGGTGTTACACCTGCCGGACAGCAGATTGATGCAAAACAGATGACCTATTGACTATTGTACGGCTATGGCATCAAGAGGAGTAAGAATCATCATCACCTTATTATATATAATATGTGTGACGGCACCAGTATCGGCACAGTCCCTTGTTGACGGTGGTGCAGTGGACTATAACATGGGAGCCGAGGGACTATATAACATGACGGAGTTCCTATTGGTAATGATGCATTACGTAACCCTTGTGGTCTTTTGCATAGGTGCTCTTACTGCCCTCGTTGATGCCTTTCAGATCTATGTCAAGATGAACAATCAGGAAGGTGACGTATCCAAGAGCATCCTGAAACTCTTTGGGGCCTGCGTGTTCCTGCTGATAGCCACCTACGTCCTGCCAGGATTCTTCGGCATAGTACGGTCAGACAATGTGATGTTCAGTTGGTAAGAAAACCACTCCTTCGGGAGTCCCTATATTCGTTTTTTAATCTATAAGTTTTTTCGTTTTTTAATCTATCGGTTTTTTATAAACTTCATTAAATTACAAAAAACAAATGGTTATTAAAAATTTCGTGAATTGTGTAAAAAGAGGTGTTAAATCAGGATTTAACAAGGTGATGGACAGCCGTCCTGTACGTTGCTGTGTAGGTGTCGCTCTTGGCTTGTTCGCCAGTACGTGCAAGGCATTGGCAGACAGTGGCGCAGGCTACGAGGCTGGTAAGAACGCCATCAGCCAGGCATCTGAGCAGATTGCCCAGTACGTCCCCATCGCCACCAAGCTCTGCTATGCCATTGCTGGTGTCGTGGCCATCGTCGGTGCCATCTCTGTTTACGTGAAGATGAACAACGAGGAGCAGGATGTGAAGAAGTCGATCATGATGATCATCGGTGCTTGTGTGTTCCTGATTGCAGCAGCTCAGGCTCTGCCTCTGTTCTTCGGTATTGAAGATGGTGTAATCACAGGCTTCTAATGAATCAATTCGCAAACAACGATTATCCGGAATACCCAGTATTCAAGGGGCTGCAAAGGCCCCTTGAATTCATGGGGCTCCGAGGTCGCTACATCTACTGGGCAGCCAGCACAGCAGGAGCGGCCATCTTGTCGTTCATCATCATCTATTCGCTCATGGGCTTCGTCATCGGCCTTATTGTGCTGACGGTCATCTGTGCCATTGGTATCTCGATGATTATCTTCAAGCAGATGAAGGGGCTTCACACGAAGAAGGTGTATCACGGAATCCTCGTCTATAAGCGGGATTCGGAAATATAGGAATATTCGTAGCAATACGGAAATATATCAATAAGGTAATACAGTAATATTGCAATATAAGAATACGCTATGACCGTTTATGTCGTTTTGGTTTTCCTCTCCGTCCTTTGCGGAATGGCCGTGTCTGTCAAGGCCTTCGGCACGGGAGGCAAACGCTCTAAGGTCTTCGAGGATATCTACTTCTCCGTCGAGGATGTTGATGGTGTCGGCATCATCTACACCAAGACAGGTGACTACTCCGCACTGATGGAGATACGCAATCCAGTGCAGAAATATTCTGCCGATACAGACAGTTATTATGAGTACTCCCAGCTCTTCACGAAGATCTGCCAGTCGCTCGGCGAGGGCTATATCATCCAGAAGCAGGACATCTTCATTCGCAAGAGTTTCGATGCGAAAGGCTTTATGAAAGGTAGTGCATCCTTCTTGTCACAGGCCTATTTCCGCTATTTCAATGGCAGGAAATACACGGATGTCAAGACTGTTCTCTGCATCACGCAGGAAAACAAGAAAAGCCGTCTCTTCACCTATGACAGCAAGAAATGGAATGAGTTCCTTGACAAACTCAGCAAGGTTCATGACCAATTCCATGATGCCGGCATGAAGGCCCAATTCCTCAATGTGGAGAAATGCCGTGACTATGTTGACCGCTATTTCGCCATGAACTTCCGCGATCCAGACTACTCGATGAGTAACTTCAAGGTTGATGGCGAAGACATTTGGATGGGTGATAGGCAATGCCGTGTATTCAGTCTGGTGGACGTTGACAACATCAACCTGCCCACAGTCATTCGTCCTTATTCGCTGATGACGGTCAATAACAGTGAGATGCCTGTTGACCTGTTGGCAGGTATCGACAATATCCCCGGCATTGAGTCAGCCGTCTATAACCAGGTCATCTTTATGCCTAATCAGAAGAGAGAGTTGGGAATGCTCGACAAGAAAAAGAACCGTCACAGTTCTATCCCCTCTCCCAGCAACCAGCTTGCCGTTGAGGATATCAAGAATGTGCAGAACATCATTGCCCGCGAGAACAAGCAGTTGGTCTATGCCCACTTCAACCTTGTCGTTACCGTTTCAAGGGATTCCAGCATGGCCAGGGTCACGAACTATCTGGAGAACTTCTTCAGTAAGATGAATATCCAGATTTCCAAACGAGCCTATAACCAACTTGAACTGTTCGTTTCCAGTTTCCCCGGCAACTGTAGCCAGCTCAGCCCTGATTATGACCGTTTCCTGACGCTCAGCGATGCAGCCCTCTGCATGATGTATAAGGAGTGTCAGCAGAAAAGTGAGATGACTCCCCTGAAGTTCTGGTACACAGACCGTCAGGGTGTTCCCATCTGTTTGGACTTCACGGGTAAGGAAGGTGCCGAGAAGATGACCGACAACTGTAACTACTTCGTCCTTGGCCCCAGTGGAAGCGGTAAGAGCTTCTTCATGAATACTGTCATGCGCCAGTTCTTCGAGCAGCTGACGGATGTAGTCATTGTTGATGTCGGTAACAGTTATCAGGTGCTCTGTCAGGTTGCAGGAGGCATCTATATCTCCTATACCAAGGAACATCCTATCTCCATGAATCCCTTCAAGGTCACGAAAGAGGAGTATGACAAGAACTTCGATGAGAAGAAGAACTTCATCAAGAGTCTTATCTTCCTGATTTACAAAGGTCAGGAGGAATACACCAAGGTACAGGAAACGGTCTTGAACAAGGTCGTCTTCGAATACTACGAGGAATACTTCCATCCCTTCGATGGCTATAGCAAGGAAGAGCGCGAGGAGCTGCGCGAACGTCTGCGTCTGGCCGACAAGACCAGCGGAGCCTACGAGAAGTTCGTCAAAGAGCAGAACGAGAAGTTCCGCCAGGAGCAGGAAGCCAAGGCTGCCGAGACCGACACCAAGGCCGATGCCGAGGGCGATCCCATGAGAGACCGCACGATGGAGAAGATTGAGAAGTTGCGCAACTTGGCCAACGACCCTGCCGCTGCCGAGGGTGAGGTCATTGCTGCCAACCGCCAGATTCAGCGTCTCATGCCAGAGACCATGAAGGATCGTTATCTGATGGAGCTTGACCATCGCATCGACGAGATGGAGGAACGCCGGAAGGAACTGCGTGTTGAAAACCTTAGTTTCAATACCTTCTATGAGTTCTCCCTTCAGCGCATCCCCCAGCTTCTGGAGGAGATGAATCTGGATGCCTCCAAGTTCGACATCCATGACTATGCAGCCGTGCTTTCCACCTTCTACAAGGGCGGCGAGTATGAGGAAACCCTCAATAGCGATATGGAAACCTCGCTCTTCGATGAGCGTTTCATCGTTTTTGAGCTGGATCAGATTAAGGACAATCCCGTGCTGGCTCCTATTGTGCTGCTTATCATCATGGATGTGTTCACCCAGAAGATGCGTATCAAGAAATGCCGTAAGACGCTGGTGATTGAAGAGGCATGGAAAGCCATTGCCACCCCGTCGATGGCC
>JAEEGG010003593.1_pt1 | contig 38554 bp, 13 predicted proteins | sample 9134161 | NCBI WGS metagenome assembly JAEEGG01 (sample SAMN16246543, study PRJNA631951) | gut metagenome | biome: gut microbiome; feature: rumen; material: CR-attached | host: Bos | place: Iran: Karaj | collected 2018-10 | reverse complement strand
AAAATATATCAATACATCTAAACTTTTTACATTTTACTAAATTTAATACATATTTTCCATTAAATATATACTATTTTTATGCACTAAAAAAAGCAGATACACATTTTACTATGTATCTGCTTATATAAAGAATCTGGCAACGACCTACTCTCCCGGGACCCTGCGGTCCAAGTACCATTGGCCCATATGAGCTTAACTTCCGAGTTCGGAATGGGATCGGGTGTGACCTCACAGGTATAGTCACCAGAAATTTTTCAATTTCAAAAACTACTTATAAAGAACAACTTAACTTAATAGACAAATTTTACAACTTTTTTATAAAAAAGTCAATTACTAGATTAGAGAATGTGACCAAGCCAAACGACCGATTAGTACAAGTTAGCTGAATACATTACTGTACTTACACTTCTTGCCTATCAAACCCGTAGTCTACGGGTGGTCTTCGGGGAAATCTTATCTTGGGGCAAGTTTCACACTTATATGCTTTCAGTGTTTATCTTAACCATACTTGGCTACTCTGCAATGCTCTTGGCAGAACAACAGAAACACCAGAGGTATGTTCATTCCGGTCCTCTCGTACTAAGAACGAGCCCCCTCAAATTTCCTGCGCCCACGGTAGATAGAGACCGTACTGTCTCACGACGTACTGAACCCAGCTCACGTACCTCTTTAATTGGCGAACAGCCAAACCCTTGGGACCTGCTCCAGCCCCAGGATGAGATGAGCCGACATCGAGGTGCCAAACACCATCGTCGATATGGACTCTTGGATGGTATCAGCCTGTTATCCCCGGGGTAGCTTTTATCCGTTGAGCGACGGCAATTCCACACTGAACCGCCGGATCACTAGTACCTGCTTTCGCATCTGCTCGACTTGTAGGTCTTGCAGTTAAGCACCCTTCTGCACTTGCACTCTTTGGACCATTTCTATTGGTCCTGAGGATACCTTTGTACGCCTCCGTTACTATTTAGGAGGCAACCGCCCCAGTTAAACTGCCCACCTAACCATGTCCTCTCGGTTGTTTCAAACCTGAGAGTTAGAACCACAGAACTAAAAGGGTGGTATTTCACATTTCCGCTCCACCTAGCCCAAAAGCCAAGCTTCGAAGCGTCCCACCTATTCTACGCATTAAACTCCATAATTCAAGGCTAAGATACAGTAAAGCTCCACGGGGTCTTTTCGTCTAGCCGCAGGCAACCCGCGTCTTCACGGGTACCACAATTTCGCCGAGTCTTTCGTTGAGACAGTGCCCTCTTTGTTACACCATTCGTGCAGGTCGGAACTTACCCGACAAGGAATTTCGCTACCTTAGGACCGTTATAGTTACGGCCGCCGTTTACTGGGGCTTAAGTTCAATGCTTCGCTTGCGCTAACATCTCCCCTTGACCTTCCAGCACCGGGCAGGTGTCAGTCCCTATACATCATCTTGTGATTTCAGCAGAGACCTATGTTTTTGTTAAACAGTCACGAGGGCCATTTCACTGCGACCTATATTGCTATAGGCACCCCTTATCCCGAAGTTACGGGGCTAATATGCCGAGTTCCTAAACGAAAGTTATCTCGCGCGCCTTAGGATTTTCACCCCACCTACGTGTGTCCGTTTACGGTACGTTTACCTTCAGAAGCAGTGTCTAGGTTTTTCTTGGCTCTCCATACGATCAGTTCTTCGGATTGCTCCAAATCCTCCCTCTTGCGAGGCAACATCTACAACCAATGAGATGATGATCTACTAGAAAGCGTAGCTAAACACATTAACCCACTAAAGGTAGTTCAGGAATATTAACCTGATACCCATCGCCTACGGCTTTCGCCCTCGGCTTAGGATCGACTGACCCTGAGCAGACGAACTTTACTCAAGGAAACCTTAGGTTTTCGGCGAAGAGGATTTTCACCTCTTTTATCGCTACTCATTCCGACATTCTCACTTCCCACAACTCCAATGCTCCTTTCGGTACATCTTCAGTGTCGTGGGAACGCTCCTCTACCACTTTATATTGCTATAAAATCCACAACTTCGGTAATATACTTGAGCCCCGGGTGTCTTCGGTGCAGAATCACTTGACTAGTGAGCTGTTACGCACTCTTTAAAGGGTGGCTGCTTCTAAGCCAACCTCCTAGCTGTCTAAGAAATTCCACTTCCTTGTACCACTTAGTATATATTTAGGGACCTTAGTTGGTGGTCTGGGCTGTTTCCCTTTTGCATGTGAAGCTTATCCCTCACAAACTGACTCCAGTATAATACATCTGAGAATTCGGAGTTTAATTAACTTCGGAAAGTGGGTTACACCCCCTAGATTATTTAGTGCTCTACCTCTCAGACTTAACGTACTAGGCTAGTCCAAAAACTATTTCGAGGAGAACCAGCTATCACCAAGTTAGATTGGCCTTTCACCCCTATACCCAGCTCATGCAAGACCTTTTCAACGGTCGACGCTTCGAGCCTCCTTCCCCGGTTAAAGGGAATTCACTCTGTCCAGGCATAGATCACTTGGCTTCGGGTCTAATGATAGGTACTAACGCCCTTTCAAACTTGCTTTCGCTACGGATACGTGACAAGCTTGCACTTAACACTTATCCTTGCACCTACCAATTAACTCGCCGGATCATTCTTCAATAGGCACGCTCTCAGGCTTTCTGGTTGCCGAAGCTTCCAGCATAACCCTCGAACTGCTTGTATGCATACAGTTTCAGGTTCTATTTCACTCCGCTCCCGCGGTTCTTTTCGCCTTTCCCTCACGGTACTGGTTCACTATCGGTCTGAGACATGTATTTAGCCTTAGAGGGTGGTCCCCCTAACTTCCCACCAAGTTTCACGTGCTCGATGGTACTCAGGATACTACTTCGAGTCAAAAAATTTTCACTTACAGGACTATCACCTTCTATGGTCGGTCTTTCCAGACCGTTCGATTAATTTTTTGATTGATAACTCTACTAATGTAGTCCTATGACCCCAATGTGCAAGCACATTGGTTTAGGCTGTATCGATTTCGCTCGCCACTACTTTCGATATCTCGGTTGATGTCTTTTCCTCTAGGTACTGAGATGTTTCACTTCCCTAGGTTGCCTTCCTTGCGGATCATAACAATTACTTGTTACGGGGTTACCCCATTCGGAAATCGCCGGGTCAAAGGTTGTTTGCACCTCACCGACGCTTATCGCAGCTTACCACGTCCTTCATCGACAGTCTCAGCCAAGGCATTCACTATATGCACTTAGTAGCTTAGTCACATTCTCTAATCCCATCCTAAAATGAGATGATTATGTAACTTACTTTTTTATAACTTTGTTATTTTTTAACAACAACTAATTGTGTTTTCTTGTTTTCATATTTTTAAATATGAAGACGCTGATTTGCCTATTAAGTTTTCAATGAACATTACTGCTATATATTTATCAGTATAAAACTGAAAAATTCGTTTATCTTGTGGAGATAGTGAGGATCGAACTCACGACCTCCTGCTTGCAAAGCAGGCGCTCTCCCAGCTGAGCTATATCCCCAATGGTCCAAATATATATAACTGGTGGGCCTATGTGGAGTTGCACCACAGACCTCACCCTTATCAGGGGTGCGCTCTGACTAACTGAGCTATAGGCCCGCTTTCTGCAACAACCGTATCTTACTGCTTTCGCCGACCAGATACCAGCTTTATAATGCCAACCAAATAATATGCGGATGAATGCCCCATATAGGTAGTAATCCCGAATGTGCAATTTAAGTGTATCAACCAATAACATCCCATCAAATTAATGATGTATGTTTACTCCTTATAAAGGAGGTGATCCAGCCGCACGTTCTCGTACGGCTACCTTGTTACGACTTCACCCCAATCACCAACCTTAACTTAGATGCCTGCCTCCTTGCGGTTAGCACAACAGCTTCTGTTAAGACTGACTTTCGTGGTGTGACGGGCGGTGTGTACAAGGCCCGGGAACGTATTCACCGCAGCCTGCTGATCTGCGATTACTAGCGATTCCTCCTTCATGTGGACGAATTGCAGCCCACAATCTGAACTGGGGTCGGCTTTGTGGGATTCCCTCCATCTTACGATATCGGAGCCCTCTGTACCGACCATTGTAGTACGTGTGTAGCCCTGGACATAAAGGCCATGATGACTTGACGTCGTCCCCACCTTCCTCCATCTTGTCGATGGCAGTTTCCTCAGAGACCCTGTATTGCTACAGGTAACATGGGATAGGGGTTGCGCTCGTTGCGGGACTTAACCCAACATCTCACGACACGAGCTGACGACAGCCATGCAGCACCTCTGCTAGCTACCTTGCGGTTCACTGATGTTTCCAACAGCTAAAACTAGCAGTTCAAGCCCAGGTAAGGTTTTTCGCGTTGCGTCGAATTAAACCACATACTCCACCGCTTGTGCGGGCCCCCGTCAATTCCTTTGAGTTTCAACCTTGCGGCCGTACTCCCCAGGCGGCTCACTTAATGCGTTAGCGTCGACGCGGAAGGGGTCGATACCTCCCACATCTAGTGAGCATCGTTTACAGCTAGGACTACCAGGGTATCTAATCCTGTTTGCTACCCTAGCTTTCGTACCTCAGTGTCAGTATTGTGCCAGGAGACTGCTTTCGCCATCGGTGTTCCTCCTGATATCTACGCATTTCACCGCTACACCAGGAATTCCGTCTCCCCCTCACACACTCAAGCCGAACAGTATCTATGTACCCTTCCCAGTTGAGCCAGGAAATTTCACCATAGACTTATTCAACCACCTACATACGCTTTACGCCTAGTAATTCCGAGTAACGCTCGCCACCTTCGTATTACCGCGGCTGCTGGCACGAAGTTAGCCGTGGCTTTTTCTGAGGGTACCGTCAATTTATTCTTCCCCTCCAAAAGGAGTTTACAATCCTAAAACCTTCATCCTCCACGCGGCGTCGCTGGATCAGGGTTTCCCCCATTGTCCAAAATTCCCCACTGCTGCCTCCCGTAGGAGTCTGGACCGTGTCTCAGTTCCAGTGTGTCCGTTCACCCTTTCAGGCCGGATACCCGTCTTAGCCTTGGTAGGCCGTTACCCCACCAACTAGCTGATAGGACACAGGACCATCTTAGAACGCATTGCTGCTTTTACCCCTGTTTGATGCCAAACTGTGGTCTTATGCGGTATTAGCTCCGTTTTCACGGAGATGTTCCCCATTCTAAGGGAGGTTTCCCATGTGTTACTCACCCGTTTGCCGCTAACTCTTACGATACTCTGTAAGAATTCGCTCGACTTGCATGTGTTAGGCACGCCGCCAGCGTTAACTCTGAGCCAGGATCAAACTCTCCATAAAAAAATTTTATAGAGTTTTGCTTAAGCTCTTAATTACATTAATAATATATGTTTAAACATATATAAACTACAAAAAAACAACTAGACCCTTAAATTGCTTGATTGCCCCTTTTACAGGACACTCATCTGCATATTATTCAGTTATCAAAGACCTTTTTGAGAGAGAAAAAAAACCATCCTTCTTTGCATCTCGTCATTCAGCAAAGAATTTTCTCTGCATATTATATATTAGTTGGGTGCTTCATTATTTCCAGAAGACTTGTTTACCCGTACTATTAATTACAACTACTAAAAAAGTCTGCTACTCAAAAACTACTAAAAGATCATCTTGGCTTTACTTATACCACAAATCTAAAAATTTGTCAAGTATTTTTTTCAAAGCCTAAAAGTTATACCATACTTTTTAAAATTTGTCAAGTACTTTTTTTCTTTTGTACTTTGCTTGTATCAAACTTTTAAAAAGAACTTTTTGCAATTCCGATTTGCAATGGGCATACTTATACCACACTTTCAAAAATTTGTCAAGTACTTTTTTTCTTTTGTACTTTGTTATCTAAAATTTTTAAAAGAACTTTTTGCAATTCCGATTTGCAATGGGCATACTTATACCACACTTTCAAAAATTTGTCAAGTGAAAAATTTTGCCACGCAAATTTTGAGGAACAGAATAACAGATGTATGGAGGGATGTAATAAAAATTTGTATAATATATGTGTTATGGAAAAATTTAAATCTGAACTTTTACTACCTGCAGGATCTTTATCGAGATTAAAGACTGCTGTTCTATACGGTGCAGATGCGGTGTATTCGGGAACTCCGGATTTATCTTTAAGAGCAAGATCGTCTTTTCCGTTGGAAGAACTTAAAGAAGGAATAGAGTTTGTCCACAATGCAAATAAAAAAATATATCTTACTTTAAATTTGTTTTCCCACAATAAAGATATAGATAAATTATCGGTGTTTGTAAACACAATAAAAGAATTAAATCCGGACGGAATTATTATTTCGGATCCGGGAGTTTTCCAATATGTGCACGACAGAATTCCAAATATTCCTCTGCATATATCCACACAGGCAAATGTTTCTTCTTATCTCACGGTAGACTTCTGGAAAAAGATGGGAGCAAGTCAATGTGTGTTATCCAGAGAAACATCCTTTAACGAAATCGTTGAAATTAAACAAAAGTGTCCCAATATAAAATTAGAAATGTTTATACATGGTGCAATGTGTATCAGTTATTCGGGAAGATGTCTTATTTCCGCATTTATGGCTTCCCGAAGTGCAAACCAGGGAGCATGTGCTCATTCCTGCAGATGGAAATATAAAATGTATCTTGAAGAAGAAGAAAGACCCGGCAATTTTTATCCGATAGAAGAAGATGATAAAGGAACATATTTTTTTAATTCCAAAGATTTGTGTTTAATGCCGAAACTCGATAAAATTTTACAAGCAAAAATAGATTCTTTGAAAATTGAAGGCAGAACAAAAACGGAATATTATGTTGCACAAACGGCAAGAATTTACAGAAAAGCAATAGATGATTATTACAGCAATCCCGAAAAATGGGATTATACAATATATATGAAAGAGCTTGAAACTTTACAAAACAGAAGATATACTCTTGGCTTTTTTAACGGAATTCCGGACGAATCCGCACAAGATTATAATGACACAACAAGTAAAAGCAATTACAGAAATTGCGGATTTGTAAGAGAAATTAACGGGGACAAAATAACCTTGGAAATAAGACATAAATTATCTAAAGGAGATGAATTCGATTTGTTATCACCTTATCAGTTTGAACCTTACAAAATAAAATTGGGCGATATTCAACTTGCAAATTCAAAAAAAATTGTTGATACGATTTCCCCCGGTCAACTTAATCAGGCTATAATTATTTCCGTACCCGAACAAGATATAAAACTTTTCCCCAAATATACCATTGCGAGACTAAAAATAAAATGAAACAAATTTTAATTTTATTATTTGTTATTATTTTTTTATTTATAACTTTTGAAGTATTGTTGCAACTAAATTTTTATGTCACTTTATCAGCTAATAAATTGTACAACACCAATGCAACTATACCGCAAGCAACAAAAAAATATAAATTAAAAACTTTAGAAACTTTTGTAAACATAAATAAATATATAAGAGACAAATCTATAAAATTGGTGAAATAATGTCTTATTTAAAACTTGACTTGCACGACATTTTTAATAATGGTAAAGAGATAGATAAATCATTGTTTGATATAATACAACAAGCTGTCAATAAAAAAATAGATATTGTTGAAATAATACCGGGTAAAGGAACAGGACAATTAAAAAAGAAAGTTATAAGATTTTTGAATGAGCCGAGCATAAAAAAATGTTACAGCAGATATAAAACCGATAATATAAATTTTGGTAAAATATATGTATATTTTAATCATAAAAAATTGGAGAAAAAATAAATGAAGAATTTTATTGTTGTTATTTTAATAAACACATTTGCTTTGTTTATTGTGTCCGGAATTTTTACCGGAATAGAAATCACCAGTTGGCAAGCATTAATAGTTTCTGCGATAATATTATCTTTAATAAATATTTATTTAAAACCCATTATAAAAATAATAATGTTGCCGGTAAATTTTTTCACTTTGGGAATTTTTACATTGTTTATAAATGCCTTCTTATTAAATATTGTGGAATATTTAGTAAAAGGGTTTTATATAAAAAATTTTACAAATGCATTTTTCGGTGCATTAATGTTAAGTATAATTTATTTGGTAGTTGAAAGATTTGTTATTGTAAGAAACATTGAATTCTACGAAACACAAAAATCTTCAAAATCGGGAAAAACTTTAAATAATGATAATGTTATAGATGTGGAAGGAAAATACGAAGACGACAATAAAGACAATTTATAATTTACAATGTATAATTGACGACAAAAACAACAACGGCAATTGATAATTTACAATGTATAATTAACGGCAAAAAAAATCGGAGGAAAAGAAGTGATAACCAAACAACTTATTGAAAGAATATTTTCGGCAGCAAATATTTTGAGATGGAACGATCATATAAGACCATTTGATTTTTTTGAAATAGATAAACAAGCACATAAAATGATTATTGCATACATAATTGCAAAATTTGATGAAGAAGAAAACAAAAAAATTGATTGGTTTAAACTTATTGAAGGCGGAATATTTGAATTCTTTCACAGAACAATGCTCACGGATTTAAAACCGGAAGTTTACCATGAAATAATGTCGAAAAAGAAAAAAGAATTAAACAAGTGGGTATTGGAAAATCTCATCGAAGATGTTACCAAAATAGGTCCGGAATTTTCAAAAAGATTAGAACTTTATTTGTTTGATGACGAATATGCAAAATATGAAAAAAGAATTCTTGCCGCTTCTCATGAGTTTTCTACAAGATGGGAATTCGGTGTAATCTATCCTTTGAACCAAATGCTTTACGGCATACACAGAACAAAAGAGACCGTTGAAAATTGTGTATCGAAATATCAAGATTTTGTAGGAGTAAAAAATCTTGTAATGAATAAAAAGTATTACGGATTTTTAGATTTATGCGGTCAGTTAAGATTTCAACAAAGATGGGCACAATCTTTCAGACAACCTAAAACTTCGGTTTTAGGACATATGTTTATAGTTGCAATATTTGCATATTTATATTCTCTTAAAATGAATGTCTGCGAAAAAAGGTGTTATAACAATTTCTTTTCTTCCTTGTTTCATGACTTGCCGGAAATTTTAACTAAAGATATAATAAGTCCGGTAAAATCTTCGGTAGAAGGTCTTGAAGATATAATAAAAGAATTCGAAAAAAAACAAGTTGAAAACAGAATTCTGCCTTTACTTCCTGAAACTTGGCATTTTGAAATGAAATATTTTATAGAAAATGAGTTCGCAAACAGAGTTGTAGAAAACAATGAAATTAAATTTGTAGATACAATTGAAGATAAATATGATAAAAATGAGTTCAATGCAACCGATGGTGAATTAGTAGAAGTTTGTGACAAATTGTCCGCATATATAGAAGCGGCTTTAGCTTTAAGATATGGTATTCATTCCGATATGTTAAATAAATCGAAAATGAAACTGTACAACAAATTTGCAAATATAAAAATTGCAAATTTAACTTTCAAAGATGTATTTGATTATTTCAAAGAAGAAAACTAAAAAATTTTTAGAATCCCGTTTCTTCTTCCTCGGGAGCTTCTTCTGCTTCCGCTAATTGTTCATCATAAATATTTTTTTGAGTATAATATAAGGTGGGAGCCGTTCCCTCTAAGAATGCTTCCAAATAAGCATTTTTGGTTTTGCTTAACGCAAGAAGTCCCGTTTTAGGATCTATTAAAGCCCACTCTACTCCACTTGCCGGTTGTGCAAAATCAACTTTCGGATAACCCTTTAATGCTCCTTGCATAAATGTTGTCCATATAGGACAAGCTATTTTTCCTCCGGTAATACTTGAGCCTAAAGATGTTCTATCATCATAACCAACCCAAACTCCGGCGACAAGTTGCGGAGTATATCCCACAAACCATGCATCAACATTGTCATTTGATGTTCCCGTTTTACCGGCACAAGGTCTTTCCAATTGTCTTGCGGCAGCCCCGCTGCCGTTTCTAACAACACCTTGCAACAAGTTTGTCATAACGAACGATGTTTGCGGAGATAACACTTCTTTTTCTATAGGAAGATTATTTTCTAATACTTTTCCGTCTTTATCTATAACTTTTGTAATAAAATAAGGTTCCGTTCTTATTCCCCCGGAAGCCAATGTTCCAAAAGCGGAAACCATTTCTTGTAAAGTTACATCACTTGCCCCCAAAGACAAAGATAATGTATTTGTCAACGGACTTTTTATTCCCATTTTCCTTGCATAATCTATAACCGTTTCAGGACCAACTTTATCTATTACTTGTACTGCACAGACATTTAAAGATTTTTCTATGGCTCTTCTTACAAGAACAGAACCTCTGTACTTTCTGTCAAAATTTACCGGATGCCAAACTTTCATAGGATCTATCAAATCTTTGGCAGTCATTTTTTCTGCTAAAACTTCAATATTTGATAAATTTCCAGAAGATAATTCCCATTTTTTACCGTCAAATAAATACAATAATTGTTCATCTTCAAGTTGTGTTGCAGGTGTAATTTGTCTCGTATCTATTGCAGCGGTATATACAAAAGGTTTAAAAGAAGAACCTGCCTGCCTTTTGGCTTGAACGGCTCTGTTAAATTTGTTTTCTTTAAAATCTCTTCCCCCCACCATAACTCTTATAGCCCCGGTTTTTGGGTCTATAGCCATTATGGCACCTTGAACTTTTTTAGTTTTTTTACCTTGCTTTTTAGCAGCTTCATTATATTCTTTATCAAATTTGTCCAATGCTTCGGTTAATGCTTTTTCCGCAACTTCCTGCATTTTTATATCCAGTGTAGTATATATCGTCAATCCGCCTTTATGTAACACATTTGTTCCGTATTTCGGTTCTAACAATATTCTTAAATATTCAACAAAATAGTGAGCGGATGCCTGTTCCCGAGTATGCTTTTCCGTTGGAACCGGAGTTGCATTTGCTTCTTGTTCCTGCTCTTCGGTTATGTATCCCAATTCTCTCATTCTCGACAGAACCAAAGCTCTTCTTTTTGTTGCCCTTTCAGCATTTTTTAAAGGAGAATAGTAATTTGGTGCTTTGGGAAGAGCCGCAATCATTGCAGCTTCCGCTAAATTTAAATCTTTAACAGACTTACCGAAATAAACTCTTGAAGCAGACTCTGCTCCGTAGCCGCCGGCTCCGAAATATATTTGATTTATGTATAACTGCAAAATTTCTTCTTTAGTATGTTGTCTTTCAAGTTGTATTGTAAGTAAGACTTCTTTTAATTTTCTTTTCATTGTCCTTTCAGAAGTCAAAAATATAGCTTTTGATAACTGTTGTGTTATTGTAGAACCGCCTTGAGAAACTTTCCCCTTTGCCAAGTTTTTTACAAATGCTCTTAAAATACCTTTTGTTGATATTCCCCAATGATTATAAAAATCATTATCTTCCGTAGCTAAAAAAGCATTTTGTAAATCCGCAGGAATATCTTTAAGCGGAACCAAAACTCTTCTTTCCATAAAAAGTTCTGTAATAAGTTTTCCGTTTCTATCAAAAATTTTTGTAACGATACTTGGAGTATAATTTTCGAGGTTGGATATAGACGGTAATTCATCTATAAGTTTTTTTGTATATATTGAACATGCAACCATTGATATTGAAAGAAGTATTGCTAATACTAATATTATTTTAAATTTCATAAGTAAGCACCTTTAGATTTATAATAGGCTATATTATACATAAGAAAAAAATACCTTGCAATTTTTTATTTGACAAAGAAACATAAATCTTTTAAAATCTTTATTTATAAAATGCGCCCATAGCTCAATTGGATAGAGTGTTTGACTACGAATCAAAAGGTTAGAGGTTCAACTCCTCTTGGGCGCGAACGGATATAAAAGCAAACATTAAAATAAGGAGTATCCCATGAAGGAAAAAGTTGAAGCTATTTTGAACCAAGTAAGACCTTCTCTCATTGCAGACGGAGGAAATGTTGAATTGGTAGATGTTACACCGGACAACATTGTAAAAGTAAGATTACAAGGTCATTGCGGCAGTTGTCCAATGGCAATGATGACTTTGGAAATGGGAATAAAAAAAGCTATTCAAGAAGCTATTCCCGAAATAAAAGATGTTGTTGCAGTGTAAATGAAAATCGGTATTTTATCTGACACACATAACAATATAGATAAAATATGCAGGGCTATAGATTTTTTTAATCTCCGGCAGGTGGAATTTGTTTTACATGCCGGAGATTTTTCTTTCCCGGAATCGGCAAAATATTTTTCGAAATTAAAAATGCCTTTTTTAGCTGTATTCGGAAATAACGATTTCGATTATTACGGCCTCACAAAAACAATTGAAAAATTCGGTAACATCTATGAACCGCCTTATGAATTCGTTTTAGATAACAAAAGTTTTTTACTTACCCATCATTTATATACGCCTTCAAAAAAATTTGATTATATTATTTACGGGCATACACACAAACCGTCAATAATAAAAACATCTAACGGAACACTTATAAATCCCGGTGAAACGACAAACAGAAGATATGGAAGAAGCACGGTTGCCGTTCTTGATACAACAGCGAACCGTGCCGAAATATTTGATTTGGATTTGGAATAAATTTTTATTTTATTATATCCGGATTTGATGTGCCGGAGTACGGATCTACAGGCATAATAAAATATGCAATTATATATACAAGCCCTACAGGGAAAAAGCCTGTAAACACAAATAACAAAACCATTATTATTCTTACTATGGTTTTATCTATCTCAAAATATTGTGCCAAGCCGGAACATATACCGAAAATAATCTTATCATTAGGTAATCTTGTTAACTGTTTTGCCATTTTATCCTCCTTTAAAAATCGCTTTGCGATTTTGATGTATGGATGCATAGAAATATAGATGTATTGAAACTGCAAACACAAGATTCCGTATCAAGTGCGGAATGACAAATTCTCTTTTTATCCTTCCAAACTTCTATTCTTCTATATCTCTATTCCTCAAGAAATGATTTCATCATTTCTTATTGTCTGCTTCTCTTATTTGTACTCTTCTTATTTTACCGCTTATAGTTTTAGGCAACTCGTCAACGAACTCAACTATTCTCGGATATTTGTAAGGAGCTGTAACTCTTTTAACATGATTCTGCAACTCTTTTTTCAAATCGTCACTTGCCTTAAACCCTTTTGCCAAAACAACGGTTGCTTTAACAATTTGTCCTCTGTCGGGATCGGGAACTGCGGTTATTGCACATTCCAAAACTGCAGGGTGCTCCAATAATGCACTTTCAACTTCAAAAGGCCCGATTCTGTATCCGGAACTTTTTATAACATCATCAACTCTGCCTACAAACCAAATGTATCCGTCTTCGTCTCTGTATGCGGTATCACCTGTGAAATATAATCCGTCATGCAAAACCTGTTTTGTAAGTTCGGGATCTTTATAGTAACCGTTAAATAATCCTGCCGGTTTTTCACCATGAAGTCTTACAACAATTTGTCCGACTTCACCGAACTCACAAGATTTATAATCATCATCAACTATATCTATATCATAATATGGTGCCGGTTTACCTATTGAGCCGGGTTTCGGTGTCATCATCGGGAAATTTCCGATAATTGAAACCAATTCCGTTTGCCCGTAAGATTCCATCAATCTTACACCTGTAATTTTTTTCCAATTATTGTACATTTCAGCATCTAACGGTTCCCCTGCAATAGTACAATACTTTAAGTTAGATAAATCGTAACTCGGCAAATCTTCTTTTATCAAATATCTGTATATCGTCGGAGGTGCACAGAAAGATGTAACTTTATGTTTAGAAATTTGTTCCAATATATCTTTCGGTGTAAACTTATCAAAATCATAAACGAAAACCGCAGTACCTGTTATCCATTGAGCATATATTTTTCCCCATGCGGCTTTTGCCCAACCGGTATCTGCAACCGTTATATGCAATCCGTTTTCTTGAAGATTATGCCACTGACCTACAATTAAAAGGCCCAACGGATATGTAAAATCGTGTGTTACCATCTTAGGCATTCCGGTTGTTCCGGAAGTAAAATACAAAAGCATATTATCATGATTTGTTGTTGCCTGGTCACCTTGCGGTCTTTCGAACACATCGGATTCTTTTTCTATTTCTTCGGTAAAGTTGTACCACCCGTCAGCACCTTTACTGTTTACACAAACTTTATATTTTAATGTGGGTGTCTTGCTTTGCGATTTATTCACAACATCAATAAGTCCGTGAGCATCTACAACAACTGCCATTTTAACATCTGCGGCATTACATCTGTAAACAATATCTTTTTCCGTTAACAAATGTGTAGCAGGTATACCTATTGCACCTATTTTGTGAAGTGCTACAACGGAAAACCAAAACTCAAATCTTCTTTTAAGAATAAGTAATACGGTATCACCTTTTTTTACACCTATTCTTTTAAAGAAATTTGCTGTTTTATTTGTATATTTTTTAATATCTTCAAACGTAAAAGTTTTTTCCAAACCTTTATCATCGCACCATACAAGAGCCTTTTTGTTTGGTTCCTGTTTTGCCCATTCATCAACAATATCGAAGCCAAAATTAAAATTTTCGGGAACGGTTATTTTAAAATTTTTTACAAAGTCTTCATATTTGTCAAAATGTTTTGTTGTTATATATTTTTCTAACATATTTTTCTCCGATTAATTCAAAATTGTAGCGAGAAATCTAAGTTGCTTATTACCTAAAGCCATCATAGCATGTTCTGTTCCGGAATCAAAGTAAATGCTGTCTCCGGGATTTAAAATAACTTCCTGATTTTTATAAAAGAATTTCATCTGACCTTCAAGAATATAATTAAATTCGTGTCCTTCGTGAGCATATTTATGAATATCAGTTTTTTCTTCTTTTTCAGGATCAACCGTTACCATAAAAAATTCCGCTTTTTTATTTATAAAATTATAAGCCAAATCTTGATATTTATATTCTTTTCTTCTGTCTATCGAAAGACCTTTATCTTTTCTTACAACACTGAACTTTTTTAGTTTAGGCTCTTCACCGGTTAACAGAACGGTCAATTCGATATTAAATTTGCCTGCCATTGCATACAAGAAACTTACAGGAATATCGCATTCTCCGCTTTCATACTCAATATATTTTTCTACATCTACATTAAGCTCTTTTGCCATTGATTCAATAGACATATCGGAAATTTCTCTTAACTCTTTAATTCGCTTTGCAATCAATTTAATATTTTCTAACATAAAAAACTACCTCCCTGCATATAATAAATACCCGTAAATTCTATAAATTTAATTATACAAAAGCAATACAAGAAACTTAATCCAATGTTCTAAAAATTTTAATTTTTTTGTGAAGTTTTGAGGAAATCAACAATGTTTGATTATATTTATGAAAATAATGATGTAACAAAATAGCGGATATCAAACATGCGAAAAAATCCGCAAATGTCGTTGCCAAAAAAACACCGTCAAGTCCGAAAAACAACGGCAAAATTAAAACAAAAGGTATTAGCAACAAAACCTGTCTGGTTAAACTCAATATAGTTGCTTGAACAGGTTTATTTATTGCCTGGAAATATGTACTTCCGAAAATATGCAAAGATATTATCGGCAACATAAAATTAACAAATCTTAATCCTCTCGCCGCAATATTTATAAGTTCGGCATTTGTGGAATTAAAAAGTTTTACCACCGGTACAGCAAAAATTTCGGTTATTAAAAATCCTAATATCAAGACTATACTGCTCCACCTTATTGCCATTTTAGTAGTTTGTATCGCGTTTGAAAAATGTTTAGCACCATAATTATAACCGATTAAAGGTTGTGTTCCTTGCGATATTCCCAAAATTGTAAAGATTATCATTGAATTTACGGACATTACTATACCGATAGCCGCAAGAGCAATATCGCCTCCGTAATGAACCAACGATCTGTTCAAAATAAAATTTAATAAACTTGAAGATATTTGGAAAACAAACTGAGAAATACCTATTGCGCTCATTGCCAATATAATGTCCAATTTTAAAACAAGATTTTTTATTCTGACTTTGTAAGGGCTCTTTTTACTTAAGAAGAAATACAGTATCCAAACTGAACTAAACAACTGTCCTGCAACACTTGCCCAAGCAACTCCTTTCATTCCCCAATGGAAATAATAAACAAATAATATACCGACAATAATATTAACTAAATTACCGACTATTTGAGTTACAAGTGCCGTTTTTGGATACCCGCTTGACCTTATAAAATGGTTCATGCCGGCACCGATACCCCAAATTGTAAAACCTACCATAGCAATATCCATGTACTCTTTTGCATAAGGTAAAACATCGGCACTTGCACCTACAAGAATAAGGGCTTTATCCAAAAAAGCATACAAAAACACGGACACTCCGATAGATACAAGTATAAGCATAATAAGAGTGTTGCCCATAATATTTTCGGCTTTATCAATATCTTTTTTACCTAAATAAATGGAAAAAAGTGCATTACCGCCTACACCCATAAATGCACTGAAAGCCATATACAAAATTACTAAAGGAAATGTTACAGTTATACCTGCGATACCTAAAGGGCCGACATCGTTTCCTATCAATAATCTTGCAATAATGTTATACAATGCACCGGCAATCATACCGGCAACCGCCGGAGCAGAAAACTTAAATAACAGTTTAGGTAAACTCGTGGATAAAAAAGGATTTTTGTTGTTCATATTTTAAATTTTTTCCAAACCTTCCGTTTCATCAAGGCCAAACATTATGTTCATATTTTGAACCGCTTGTCCGGATGCACCTTTAGTTAAATTGTCTTGAACGGAAATTACTATAAGTTTGTTTGTTCTTTCATCTATACAAATACCTATTTCAAGATAATTTGTTTCAACAACATTCTTAATTGACGGAAGTTTCCCTTCATCCAATACCCTTACGAATTTTCTTCCTTCATAAAACTTTTTATACATTTCTATTATTTCGCTGACAGAAACTTTTTTTGCTAAATCCATATAAATACAAGACAACATTCCCCTTTCCATAGGAATAATTTGAGGCGTAAATGTTATTGTTACCTGTTTACCGAACATATTTGATAATTCCTGTTCTATTTCGGGAATATGTCTGTGTTTACCGCCGACTTTATATGCTCTTGCGGTAGGTGCTTCGGTTTCATAATAAGCTTTTACACCTTTTCTTCCGGAACCGGAAACTCCGCTTTTAGAATCTATTATTATTCCTTCGGATTTTACCAATCCGTTCTTTATTGCAGGAGCTGTTCCCAACAAAATTGTTGTGGGATAACATCCCGGATTTGCAATAAGTTTTGCAGATTTTATTTCATCTTTATAAATTTCACTTAACCCGTAAACGGCATCTTTTATATATTCTTTACCTGTATGTTTTACTCCGTACCATTTCTCGTAAGTTTCAAAATCTTTTATTCTGAAATCTGCCGATAAATCTATAACTTTTTTCCCTGCTTTTATTAAATCAGGAACAACTTCAAAAGCAACTGCATGAGGTAAAGCCAAGAAAACAACGTCCGTTTCATTTTTTATTTGTTCAATGTTTAACGGATAGCACTTTAAATTTAAGTCTGCATATTTAGGATAAATATCTTTTAAATCTCTAAGCTCAGAGGTTGCTCTTCCTGCAAGAACAGTTATTTTTGCTTGTTTGTGTTTAGACAATATTCTTAACAATTCTTCTCCGGTATAACCGGTAATTCCTATAATTCCAACTCTAATCATTTCATACACTTCCTTTTTGTTATTTGTTTTTATATTTTGATAATTTTACAAAATTTTAAATTGTTTTTATATAACAAAAAATCAACGGCCGATATTTCTACCAACCGTTGATTTTGATTCTTGTAATAAACTATGCCGCTGCCAAAATGCTTCTCACGGCTTGTGCGGAAATTTCTAATTGTTTTACACCGCGTGCAGGTCTCAAATTTTCTTCCATCAAAACATTTATATTCATAAAATTCGTCTTTGCCGTTTCTTTTTCTTTATCACTTATTTCTTTTATTGCAACTTTATTTGCTATTATCGTTTTTCTGACATCCTTATTCACTTCTGTTCTTATTGAATCAAATAATTCTTCAACCGTTTGATTTGTATCCGGTCTTAATTCTAATAAATCACTCAATTTTTCTCCGGCCATAACAAGCTGTATAGCTCTTATTCTCATATATTGTCTGTATTCTTTATATTCTTTTTTCAAATAATCTTCTCTTTTTGATCCTTCATATTTAGATAATATAGCTTGATCTATTACTTGGTTTACAAAACCTCTTATTGTGCCGATTGCTTCAAAATATTTCCCTTCATCTATTTGAGTTTGCAGTCTCATTTGTAGTATGGCCGGTAGTTGTTTATATATTGAACTGTCGTCTTCAACAAAATTATCCGCAGCCATCTTTGCTTCACTTTCTTCCGTAAATTCTGTTGTTAATATTGATTTAATTTTACCATCTTTCATTAAATCTTCCAACAAATTTTCTCTTACTTTTTCTATTTCTTCTCCAAACTTTTCACCGAAATTGTAATCACTTACTGCAGTGGTTTCTTCTGCTATTTTTTGTTCCGGTTTTTTTGGCTTTAATAATTCATTAATTGTTCCAAAAACATTATTAAATATTTTTGCTAATCTTGCTCTTAATTTTTCCAATTGATTTCCTTTTGCCTCACTACATAATATATTAGCAAGACCTTCATTTAATAATATTCTGTTTATTTCATCTTCTGACTTATCTTTCATTTCATCATCATTATATTGTATTGCATGTTTTCCCGTCATACTTGTTGCTTGTTCTATAGTTACTATCGGCATTATTCCTTTATTATAATATATTTCATTTATATCAATTGATTCTTTTGCTCGTTCTGATACCGTCGTCATATTTACATACATTTGAGTTTCGATAAGAGATGTCCCTTTCATTTCAGTATTATTTGCTGCTAAATCCTCTAATTTATCTAAATCCCCTATTTTTCCTGCTTCTTCAAGAATTGCTCCGTCTAATCTGAAATCAGCACCATCGAAAATACCTTTTCTTTCAAAAGCATCTTCTATTTCATTACTTGTTCCCCTTAATATAAATCTAAAACCGATTGCTCTTAATTTATTAATTTCAGAACCGTATTTATCTAATTGACTTGCTTTTAATATTATTGTTGTTGTAGATTGTCCTCGAATATTTTCGCATTTTTGTTCAAGGGTACTTCCAATATTTTCTATATCCGACAAATCTAAGCTTACTTCAACTTCCGCTCTTTGTACTCCGTTTATAGCTGCATTTGTAATTCTGTTTTGAATATTTACTAATGATTTTTCTATATCTGAACTAACAACTTCTCCTTTTTCCGCAAAAGCTATTACCTGTTGATCGGTAAAATCTAAGTCTTTTCTTCCTTCACTATATGCTGTTTCTATCAAATCTTTTATTTCTTCTACACTTAAAGAAATTCCATATTTTGAATATACAATTAACTCGGACTCTAATTGATTAAACTGTAATCTTATTATTTGATTTCCTCCTATCACTGTACCACCTTTTCTTATTGCCTCCGGTTCTGTTAAAATTTTCAGTGTAACAATATTTATTCCCTGTTCAGCTGCTTTTTCTCTTAACACATCATCTATTACAGTTCCATCTTCCACTATTATATTTTTCCCCTTCATATTATCACCAACTGACATATTTCTCATTTGTTCAATTGTCAATCGTATCAGTTCTTTTAGCTGTGAAGGATATCCATATATTCCTGTCCTTATTGCCATTTCCATAAGTGGCTTAAATTCTATCTTTTCTGTATCATATGATTCATCACTTATTAAAAAGTTTATTATCCCTTTTACTCTTTCTTTTTCACTTTCGCCCAAACCTGAAAACAATGTATCATCAGTTAATGCATCTTTCAGGAAATTATAACTTTCTTCGGGACCGATTATAAAATCAGTATCAGCCTTATTAAATATCTTTAAAAGGGTTTGTTTTTCCCTTGGAGATAACCTTTCTAAGTTCTTTTTTAATTCCTTAAACCATCCAAAAGCTCTATTCGGATTCCACAAAGTAGAATCTTGTTTCCTTTTCACATACGAATCATATATATCTCTAACAAAAATATCATATTTTTTCAGCAAATCTATTTTCAACCTATTAATATTAGCAACCACAATGTTATACTTTTCTGTAGACATGAGTCCCTTCTGAATTGTTTGTATTTCCTGTTTATATTGAGAATCCGGTTTACCTATAGATTTTGTTATCAATCCCAAATTTACAAAAATTTGTTCTACTTCATAAGATTTATAGCCATTGTCTATTAAGAAATCTACTAATAAATTAATGTCGTCATCAATCACTGCAACATTTTTCATGTCACCCAAATCCGTTTCGTTATCACCTAAGTTTATTTTCCCTTTTTCTTGTAACTTTTTCATAGTTTCAAGAAATATTCCTACAACAAATTCTTTTTTTTCTACATTTTCCATGAAAAAGAATCCTAACCATTCTAATCTTTCTCGTAGATTTTTTTGTTTTATAATAAAATCCATTATAATCTTATTAACTTTAGAATCTAATACTTTATTAGAATTAAATAAGTCGACTAAGGCTTCTTTATCCAACAAAGAATTTGTTTTTGTAGTTATCGATTCCTCAATTTCTTTCATAATTTTATCTTCTATTTGTTTCGGCAAGTCTATTCCTTCATTGTAACTTCCAAGACGAATATTATCTCTTGCTAACATATCAATAAGCCTATGTACTATTTCTTTTTCCTTATCAGAGAACTCATACTGATCTGTTTGTTTTTTCTCTTGTTGAACTTGTTCGGATTCTTGACCATGTTTTTGCTCAACCTGCGGAGATGTCGGCTGTGTTTCCGGCTGTTGTATTTCGGGTTTATTTTCAACCTGTGGTGCTGATTCTTGTTTTTGTTGTTGTTCCTGCCCAACTTGAGACACTATTTCCGGTTCCTGTGTTTTAGGCCCTGTTTCAGTCTGTGCCGTTAGTTGGTCTTCCTGTTGAGGTTCAGCTTTTATTTCTTGATTTTGTATTAAGCCCAAATTTTTAAGAATCTGCTCTGTTTCATCATTTTGGTCTTCCCTTAATTTCTTTAAAAATTCATCAAGCCTCTCTTTTCTACGCTCTTTTTCTTCTTCACTCGGAAACAATTTTCTGAGATATTCCATATCAAAATTGTCTATATTATCTATACCCTCTTCTCCCATTAAAACATCCGGTAATAAACCATAATCTATAACACTTACAACTAATTTCCCGTCATCTCTTCTCTTAAAAAACATATTTTCCCCTAAAAGCAAATCACAATGTACCACTCCTGCAGCATTTATCTTCCCAAATGCAGCAAAGATATCTTCCTCTTCTTGTTTTGTTACTTGTATTCTTTTCAAAATTTCGTAATCAGTTTCGTATAAAGATCTGGAAGAAAATACTTCTTCCGTAACAAACCAATATTTCCCTTCACCCTTTATTCCATACTTCCCGGCAAAAGAATTTAACACATCCTGATTATCTTCAACTATTTTAACTGTTTCAAATATGATATTTTCAAATTTTTCGTTTTTTATAGACTCATAAGCTTTTTTTGTTCTTTCTATTTCTTCATAATTATCAGTACTTTTTAAATAAAAAACTTTACCTGTTGTTTTATCCGTAAGTTTAAAAACTATATTTTCATGTCCTCTAATGTGTTCTACTTGATAATCTTTAGCAAGATTAAATACTATTTGTTCATCTTGTTGTTGAGTTTCGGATTCTTGTTCAACCTGCGGCATCGGTTCTTGTTGAGTTTGTTCAAATTTCGTAGTTGGTTCCTTTTCTTGTTCTAATTCTTCTTGAGTAGTTTTCCCTGTTTGATCTTCTACTTCTGTCTGACTTTTCTGTTGAGATTGTTCAACTTGCGGTGCTATTGGTTGTGTGTTCGGCTGTTGTATTTCGGGTTCGTTTTCAATCTGTGGTGTTGTTTGTTGTTGCTGTTCGTCCAAATATACTTTTGTTCCTTCTTGCATATTATCTCGTAGAACTAATATTTTCACATCTTTTATATTGGCTTTTTCCCCTTCTTTATATAAATTGTTTCTTAAAGTTATTGAGAATTGAGTTTGTATTTCTCCCAAAGACATTTCTGATGTTTCACCATTTGATAAATCTGTAACTTCGAATTTTGTATCATAAAGATTAAAATCGTTAGTATAAAGTTGCGGATTTATTTCAATACTGTATTTCTTTCCTTCAGGCATTTCCACTATAAATGTCTGTACTGTATTTTTTTCATAATTAAAGGATAATAACTTAACCTCTTCAAGAAACTTATCAAGACTTAATTTACCTGTCAAAAAGTTCATTATTAAATCATAGTCATCTGTGTATAATTTGTAAGCTGTATAGTCAGAATATAAATTTGCAATATTCTTTTGTCCTCTATCAAGATCACGTAAAGTTCTAAGGAATTTCCTTAAAAAAGACTCATCTTCTTTTGCTAACGAAGCTGGCGAATAAGCTGTGTATTTATTATAATGGTCAAATTTAGTATATACCTTCATTATATGGTTAATTAATTCTTCTTTTTTTAATTGTTCAATTTCCTGATCTGTGATATCTTCATACTCGGCACTTAAATTTTCAGCCGATTCAGATGGAGAGCTTTTATCCGGACGGTTTTCTCGATAAATTTTTCTTAAATCATATAAACTTTTAGATTCTCGATTTTCATCAAAAAATTTATATGCATCAAAAACAAACTCAACATGCTTTAAACTTTCGGGATTGCTTAACAACCACTCTATTTCTTTCTTACTAACACCTTTAGTTTTCATGGCAAACTTTTGTAAATCCGGATTTGCTTCAAAAAATTTTGCAGAACGCTCCGCACTTTCCTCTTCTGACATAACATCAATATTCGTTGCAACAAATACTATTATTTTTTTACCTGTTTGTTCGCTATCGGCAACTAAGTGACTTAGATGATCATCTACACTGGTAAATGTATCATAAAGTTTATAATACTCTCCCCACGGCATCAAATTATCTTCTTCCGATATAGCAGCCACGATATTTCTGCCGGAAAGGCCCAAAGAAAAGCCTCTATACCGTCCTATTCTCTTTTCTTTCGACTCTGATTCTGCTTCTGATAGGTTTCCGGCGTTATAAGGCTCATTTATAATTTCCTTACTATAGTCTTCAAATGTAGAAACTTTAGCACCATGTCCTGTTACATAATCATAAAAACTTTCATCTCCTTTATGTAATTTACCTACACCACTTTCTTCTATGCTATCAAAAAGGCTTCCTTGCTGTTTAGCTTGTTCAACTTCCTGTGCTGTTTCCTGTTTTTGTTCGTCCAAATACACCTTGGTTTCTTTGTCGCCATAAGGTAATATAAATATTGTCCCATTATCAACCCTTAATGTTATTGATAATAATCTTTCTATTTCGCCTAATTCCATCTGTGAGGTTTTTCCCTTCTTTAAGTCTGTGACAGCAAAATTCCAATTTCCTTTGTAATTTTCAGGAAGTATTCCAACACTATATTTTCTACCATTGGATAATTCCACTTTAACACTTTTTGTTTCATCTCCGTCGGGACTCAATTTTAATTTTTTTGCTTTATCAAGAAAGTCCGATATACTAAGTTTGTTCAATATGAAGAACTCCATTATCAAGTCGTCATCATCAGTATATTTTCTATAATCGATATAAGAGCTATAAAGGGTTGAAATATATTTATAATGTTCATCTAGCTTTTTTAAAAATTTCAAATATCTTTTCAAAATCTCTATATCTGCTTCTTTCATTTCTTCTAAGTCATGAGAAACAAAAATCTTTCTATCATATTGATTATTTTCAAATCTTTCATATTCAATTTTTATAGAATTAATTAATTCTTTCTTCTCTTCCGGAATTCCATCCATATCACTTTCTTCATAATTGGCAAGTGAAGTTTTACCGAGTTGAGACGAAACAAAATTTTCTCGATAAAAATTTTTTAAATTACGCATACTTTTAGTTTTTTGAGTAATCTCGTCAAAATATTCGTAAGCATCAAAAACAAACTCAACATATTTTAAACTTTCGGGGTGTTGTTTTAACCACATTATTTCTTCAGTAGTAATTCCAAAGCCATAGGGACTTGCATCCAATCTTTGATACTGTTGTAAATTCGGGTTTTCTTCAAAGAATTTTGCCGATTTTTCAGCAGCTTCTTCCCTGTTTATTCCAAAAATTTCAGTCTGAACAAAAATTCTTATTTTTTTACCGGTCAGTTTACTGTCAGCAACTAAGTGTTTCATATGCTCATCTATATTATTAATACTTGCAATCATCTTATACTGCTTATCATAAAAAGTATAATACTCTCCCCATGGCATTAAATTTGTTTCTTCCGATATAGCAGCAACAATATTGTTGCCGGAAAGACCCAAAGAGAAACCATTATAATTTTTAAAAGTTCTATATCTCTTAGATATCAAGCTTAATATTACATCTTTCAATTTTTCAAATACATTTTGAGATATATTCTCATTTTCTTGCTCATTTATTCCCCGACTAAAGCCTTCAATTGTAGAAACTTTGGCACCATACTTTTGTACATAAGAGAAGAAATCGCCATCATAAAGAGAATCTATTCCGCTTCTTTTAACACTTTCAAAAAGTTCTTCCTCTTCAGTTCTATCTTGCGATTTATCTAATGAAGAATATAATCCTTTATATTTTACATCGAAAAAATCTTTCATAGCTTTAATCATATCACGATCATTATCAGAAGTACTTCCGCCTTTAAAATAATACAGTAAAATATTCTTTACAATATCATAGGTTTTGGCATCAACCGCAATGTCCCCTTTGTTGAGGAAAGAATTTATTTCTCCTACCACATTTAAAACTCTACCAACCAAAGAGCTGTTTTCTTCAAACAAATCTAAAAAATCAGTATATCTTAAAGAACCGTTTAAGAATTCTGTGAGATCTTCCAATGTTAGATCTATATTTTGTTTTAATGATTCTTCTGCTATAGTCAAACAAATTTTAACATGAGCTAATTTTAAATTATCTAATTGTTCAAGAATATAAGATTTTATCTCAGCACTTGTTTTCAAGTTTTCTATTTTTTCTCTCAATTGGGGTATATTACTGTGTATAACAATTTTAACATCTTGTGGATCTATTTTACCCAATAAGTAGTCTTTTATTACTTCCACTATGTAATCATCATATTTTGTAGTATTAACAGCATCTGATATCATATATTGTACTATACCAACATCATCAACTATATTACTACCTTCGTTTTGTATAAAGATATTTAATCTATTTGCTATTTCTCTTGCCCTTTCAAAATTTTTATCTCCTTTAAACCAATCAACAGATATTAATTTCTTTACAGATCTAACTGTTTTCCCTGTTTGCTCTTCTACTTCTGGCTCTGCTGTTGTTTGGTCTTCCTGTTGAGCTTGTTCAACCTGCGGTGCTGTTTGTTTAGGTGTTTCATTTGAAGTTTTATCACCTTGTTCTTCTACGATTTCTTTTTCAGTTTCTCCGGCTTTTTCTGTATTCGGTCTGACCTGCAGATTATTTAATACATTTTCTTCATCAAATGCTAATTCAATATCAGGATCATAACCATATTGTTTCTTTAAATACAAAGCATTTATGACCATTTTCTGTATATCATCTTCACTGAAAATTTCTCTCGTAGAATCTTCGGTGGAAATTTTTATTACTTCTCCATTCAAGCCGTATCCATAATCTTGTCTTTCCGTAACATAATTTAAAATTTTAATACTATTCGGATTTTTTTGAATATACTGTACAATACCTTCATAATCTAATCTTTCTAAATCTATATTTCCATCAATTTCAATTTCTATTGTACTTTGAATTTTTTCACCGGAAACAACTATCTCTCCAAGTCCCCAGGAGCCACTTATAGTTATCCTGTTTCCCTTTACCAACATTACGGCCGACTTTTTGGAATTAACTGCTTTTTGTATCAATGCAGATGGTACTAATTCCTTACCGGTTGAACATTGATAAGCCACACTTCTTTCACTATAAGCCGACTCTAAAACATCCATTAATGCATTTACAACTTCATCTTCCTTCACACCTATTTTTGATTCTCCGACACCTGCTGCAGAAAATTCAGTTCCATCTTCATTTTTGAAAGTAGATCTAACAGCATATTTATCTGTAGCTTTTAAATTTGCTTTTTTCAGTTTTTTCCCTATTATCCTTGCCAATTCTTTTGATAATTCTTGTCTTGACTCTTTTATTATTTCCAACATTTCCTTTGCATGTTTTTGTGCCAACTCTAAATTTTTACTCCTTACTGCTTTTACATATTTTATATAGACTTCTTTAAAATTCTCTTTTTTAAACTGTTTTTCCGTCGGTGTTCCGTCGGGCGTTTGTTTTATATAGACTTCTTTAAAATTCTCTTTTTTAAACAATATACTTAAAAATGCACCATCTCCTACCATCACACCAAAAGGGACAAAGATTCCCATTTTTGACATTTCCTGTAAATTAGTTGCTTTTGTTCCAAAATGTCTTTTATTTACATCTTCATTAAAACTTTTTATATATTCTTCAAATGCAGTTTCGTAAAGACTTTTTATATATCTTTCAATATCTATATCTTCACTTTCACTTGTTTCTCCAATTTTTACGGGTTGTTCTTGTTCTTCTTCACTAATAATAATTTCTTCCTCCGTTTTAGGTACAATTCTTTCAGTTTTATAACTTTTATACTCTGCTATTTTGTCACTGTTTTCCGATGTTTCGTTCACTACATCTTTGTCGAACACTATAACTCTTCCCGTTTTTCCATCGATTGCAATTTCATCCCCTTCCCCAACGATTATCGTTTTTTCCTCAACTTCTCTCACTTTAAAACCATTTATTACGTTTTCTTTATTAGGATCAATTTCTTCCATATAGCTTATTTCTGCAAAAATTTTACCGTCTTTTTCAATGAAATTTACTCCGGATATTATTGTGGCTAATATTCCTTTTTCTTTTACTATTAATCCCTGATGACTCAGCTCCATACCGCTTGTTAAAACTATACCTCTTGCATTTAACGTTCCCTGCATATCATCCGGAGATAAATATTCCTTAAATAAAATACTTTCTCCTGCAACAACATTTTTTGAATCAAAAACTACTCTTCCCGCAACAGATGTTTTTTGTTCACCCATTAATCTGCCGGGTACGGAAATATTTTCTGTTCTTATTTCCTCTTCTTTCAATTCTCTTCTATATGTTTCTTTTTCTCTGTCTCCTTTTAATCTGGGATTGTCATAAATCCTGTAACCTTCGTTTTTAATTACAGACATCAGTCGTTCGCTATTAAACTCACCTTCCGACAAACTTTTTCTTTGTCCGTTTTGCTGTACAAATTCGGTACTTGCATATCTTATCATTCCATTAACAGGATTTTTCAATACTTTTACAAATAAATAGTCACCATTTGATAATTGTAAATAACCGGTTTGATATTCCAACTGTCCGACTTTAACTTTCGTTTCCAAGTTAAGTATCTGTTTGTTTTGTTTATTTAATTCATCTATAATTGTTGCTTGTTTTAAAATTTCACTCTCTTCACTATCTATATCCATTAACAAATCTTCTATACTCTTCATACTGTTATATCCATCGTTTCTAACTAAATTTCCATCTCTTATAACAATTCTTCCTTCCGCAAAAGCTCTATCGAGAACAGCATTAAAATATTTATTTATTCCTGTTTGGCCAACTACTTTTATACCTGTATGCGGTTCTTTATACAACACACTTTCATCTTCAGGTATTTCCGGAAGGCTCAAATCTTTTAAAATTCCATCAAGGTTACTTTTTGTAGTGAAAATTTTATTTTGTCTTACAAAACTATAAAAAGAATCAACAAGAATATGAAAGTCTCCTGCAACATTTTTATCATATAAACAATTATCAATAGATATCATGTATTTTTGGACATAATCTTCCAAACCGTATAGATAATATTTTCTTTCGGCATGGTCCGCTCTTATTGTTGTAAGATAAAACATTTGTAATATCAAATCAAACTTCTCTAATAAATCCATGTCTTCGGTCAAGCCATTCCTTTTATCCAACTTAGCAGATACCAATGGCAATTTAATATCTGTTTCAAATCCCAATTCTTTCAATACTTTTTCTACACTCAAATCTCTATATTCAAAACCATCGTAAAGAGAAAAAGTTATTCCTCTATTTGTATTATCGGTATTTACAATTATTGTTGTACTGTGTCCGGACATCTCACTAATACTTATAACTAAAATTTTTTCATCAAAACAAACCATGCATTTTTTTGTGAGTGGCAATATTTTTGGTAATAACTTTTCTATCTCGGGATTAACATAACCGTTTTTTGAAAAATTCTGAACAACCATATTCTCAGTGTTTCTTCTAACATTATACACAGCCATATTTGTTTTAAAATCCGTTATTGCTGTTTGATGAATAACATTTATCAAATCGTTAATGGTAATATCCGTCAAATTCGCCATAAAAATACTGTTTATATCATAACCATGTAATTCTTTTTGCTTTTTTATATCTATATTATCTTGTTCAAAAAATTTATTTATCAAATCTCTAAGGTTTTTAGTCTCGTCATTATTAATTGCTAAATATTCATAACATTCAAACATATTTTTTATTGTTTTTTTAGAGGTTTCTTTTTTACCTGTAAAGTGACTTACAACACTACTAATAGACTGTTTGAAAACATTAGAATCTATCTCTTCTTCCGATGTCGTTAACTCTTCTTTTAGTATTTCCAAATCTGCCTGAGATTTTAAATTCATTAACAACTTTAATATCTTTAAATTCTCGGTTTCCAAATCTTTATAAACCTGAAATGCTCTTATTTCCTGTTCACTTATACCTTTTCCTACAGATGATATATTGAAAAACATGCTCCTGTTTTCAACTTTTTCCGATACATTTCTTATTTTTGAAATTAACGGGCTATAATTATTATTTCCTATTTTGGTTGTGTCAAAACGTCTTAATCCCTTTAGCATACCTTTAATTTTTAATTTTTGTCTATCCGAAAACCAATCAATAATTTCATAGAAATTTTCGACAAAAGAAACTCTTTTTTCCTTTCCTGTTTTGAAAACATCAGCAAAAAGAATATCACACAGATTTCTTTTTTGTTCAGAATTTAAAATATTTTTCTTTGATAATATGCTTTTCAGTAATTTTTCAATTTGACTATCTGAAACATATATATCTTTTTGGAATTCCAGTTTTTTTATTGCGGAGTTTATAATTTTTTCTCTGAGATCATTATCCAGGATTTTAAATTCTTCATATGGCAATGCTTCTAAAAGTTCCACTATCGAATCTATTGATAATTGATCGGAGACTGAGAGATATTTATTTATATTGTCATAAAGTTTGTTTTGTTGTGTCGAATTTAAATATTTATTTTGTTGAAGTATTTGCACAACAATTCCAATATTATCTCCAATGAAATTATCCTCAATAAAATCTATTGAAATCGTTAAAATTTTATCTCTATATTTTTCATCTAATAAATCTATTTGGGATAAGACAGGAAATATATAACTGCTATCAAAAATGTTCTTTTCAAGTAAAAAGTTTACAAGTTCATTTACCCTGTCTGTACTGAAAGAAGGAATATTTTCCAAGATTCCTTTTATTATTCTTTTACAATCTTTTTCATTTTTTTCAATAAAGATAAAACATTCACCAAACAAATGGTCTATTTGTTCTTGCTCCAAATTAAACTCTTCAAAATGTTCTAAAAGATTTCCCAAAAACTTAATTTTTTCATCTTCAGTAAGAAGAATATCGTTCTTTATCATATTCATAAACTCTTCAAATATCATCCTTCTTAAATCAGAGTTTTTAATATAATCTATTCCAGATAATATTTTGTCCATTTGAGACAATAATTTATCCAATAGTTGAATTTTATTGTTTTTATCCGATTCTTTTCTAACGAAATCAATAAATTTATTGACTATTTTTTCCTTTTGTTCATCATTATATTTAGTAACATCTTTTAACAGCTCAATAAATGCATCTTTATTATCTGCCTGATTTATCGCATTCTTTATTCGTTCTTTTTCTTTTTTTTGTTTTTGCAGTTCTTCTTCTTCTTCTCTATCTAATTCACCTTCGTTAAATTTCCTGTGCCCCTCTGCAAAAGTTTCTCGTGCATTTCTATTTGAAATAAGCTTTAAGAAAGCCCCTATTCTTCGAATAACACTCGTACCGGGAACAGCATATTTTAAATTTTCACTTACAGTTGCCCCGTAGTTAGCTACTGCATACTTCCAAACTCTATCAAAGCCTTTATTAACTTTATCTCTATCTTGTTTCTCATGCATCATTACAAATACGATTCTCGCCACAGGGAAAAATTTCCCTAACATTATTTGCCAATCTTCTAAAAGACTTATTATTTTATTTCTTGCTTTTTTACCTGTTTCTGTTGTCTTCACTAATTTTGAGTCTTTCCCTAAACCTAATAATTTCAAAAGTATTTTGGTTGGAATTGTTATAAGTTCAACATAATAAGAGTCTCTCTTTTTAGTACTCGAATGTCTGTTTTCAATCCTCTTTATGAATTTTTCAATAAAGCTGCTAGGTATTATAGTAGCAACATGAAGAAATCTTTTTTTCTCGTAGCTTATTTTGGATACATCACTTTGAGATTGGCCTGCATTTTTTTTCGAATACTCAATAAATTCTTCAATTAGTCCTTTTATTTCATCATCAACCATAAATATTGTATGATTGGAACTTTGAATTTCAGAATAAAAAATATCTTTAAGTGTTATTTCCGTTATTGAATCGGAACGTGAAGGCGATTCAAGATAACTATTGATTGCATATTCCAAATTGCCTGTGTCACCGGATAAAGAATAACCATATACCATTTCTTTTCCCGCTTCACCAACAATCTGCGGGCTATATTCTATTCTTCTTTTTGTCAGTTCTTCCTTTATCATTTCAGCAGTTTTATAAGAATGGCAACAAGATAAATCTATTGTTATATGTTCCACTGTATTTTTTATGTCTTCTTCGGTCCATCTTCTAATGCCATCCTTAATTTTTTTTCTGATATTGTTTACTTCTTCTTCTATTTCTTTTTCAGTTTTATTTTCTTGTCTCATACGATTCACTGTTTCTTCTATATCTTTTTCCGACCATTTTTCCTCTCTCATACTATCTATTAATTTCTTTATGGATTTCGCGATTTTTTTATCTACTTTTATATGACCGAACATCGAATACGCCCATATTCCTGATCCACCATGTCCATTAAATACTACCAATAAATTTTCATTTTTTTCTCTCTCATATCTAAATTTAGAAATTTCATTAAATAAATCATTTATTTTTTTTCTTAGTTTCCAATCATTTCTCAAACTGAAATTTGATAATTTTTTTTGAAGATTACTAAGGTACTCAGATGTAATAGCCTCGTTAAATTTATAAAATAACTGCTTGGCTATTATTAAGAATAAAGGTATAAACACTAAAGATAAAGGCCATAAAAAAGGGTGAATGAACGGAACAAATGCAGATAAAACACCAAAAACAGTAACTCCTATCGAGATGTGTATTCCAAATTTGTTTAATTTTTCAAACAGATTATTAAGTTCTTTTCTTTTAGCATAAAAATCTTCTTCATCTGTTTCTTCAAAAATATGCAACATTTTTTCTATTTCTTTTTCAATTTCCTCTTCATTAATTTCTTCTCCATCAATTTTTCTTTCATTCGAGAGAAGCTTCCTCAACATTTTCTTATAAGAATTAGATGTAAATCTATATCCATCTCTACCCATTACTATATCTGCTCTTTCATTGTTATTAGCAATTAATATTTTTGTGTATTTCCCAATAAATATTTTCTCACCGGATTTTTCAAGAATGCGCGACATTATATCTATCGCTTTAGGTATAAGAGTTTTTTCTAGATTTTTATTTATGAAATCTTCATTGAAACCTGTTATCGCTATAAACCTACTTATTTTTATCGCTGTTCTATATTGTATTGAAATAGGAAATTCTTTGTATTCCTTTTGGAATTCAGAGGCAACAAAAATTTTTAATGCTAATGCATTATTCTCTAAAGCAAAATGATCAATTTTTTTGTCCGACAAATCTCTTAACAAATCAATAAATCTATCATAATTATTTTCATTTACTTCAATATCAGCAGAAAGCAATTCCAAAAATAACGTTGCAGAAGTCACATTTGTTACTATAAATCTTTTTTCTTTCAAAAGTTTTAAAGTGTTTCTATTAATTTTATCAAAAGATCTAACTATAAAGAACATTTCATTATTGTAAGATTCAGCTGCATTTAAAAGCCTACTTATATTTTGTGCTAAATATTCAACTTCTCCTTCGTCCAAATCTTCTGTAAATAAAAGAAGTTTCCTTAGTAATTCTCCTCTATAATACCAATCAAAATTTTCCTTATCATAGATTTTGTCAACAAAAATGTCTACATATTTATAATCCAAAAGTTTATATTCTTTAAGTTTTTTCTGTATTTTTGTTTTTTTATTTTTTTCCATCCTTTCATAAATTTCACGATATTGTATCTTACCGCTCAAATATTCTTCCATATTTGTTATTATATAATTGTTACTTCTCCTTGCTACAAAGGCGGTCTGCAACAAAAATCCTACATCCATATTGGAAATTTTATTATTGATGTTTTCTCTTTCTACAAATTCATCTAAAGCTTTGCCTATTTTATATATCCTATTAACCAAAGATTTATTTTTCTCCAACAAATTGAAACTTGAATCGCGAAACCACAAATTACCACCCTTACTCTCTTTGGAAGGATTAGTACGGAAATATTTCATTAGCATTTTAGCTTTATCTATGTTTATTTTAAGTTGTTTATATGTTATTTTTCCGCTATAATAAGGTTCAAAGATACTTATTGCAATGCTCGGAATCATTTCTTCTTCCATAAAATAATATAAATCGTTATGAATATCATTTACATTTATACTTTTTCCCTTATTTGCTAAATTTGTAACGACTTCCAAATATTTTTCAAGAGAATCTTTTGTCAACTGCAATAGTTGTTTTTTTGCTTCTTCCGATAGTTTGCCACCTATTGTTTCTATTGACCTCAGGATTTCTTGACTTTCTTCTTTAGAAACGGCATCTACAAGACTTATTGCCTTTTCAGCATCTATGTTCCCTACCAAAAAATCTTCAATTACTTTTATTATGTATTCATCATTTTTTATTTTTCCTACAAAGTCATCCAACATATAAAAATTTACAACAGAAAGGTTTCCTTCTTTTATGTTATCTGCATGTGTTTTTACAAAATCATTTAATTTTTTTGTTATTTCTAGACCTCTGTCTGTTACAATCAACAATGGTTCTATCAACTTAATTTTGGTTTGTTCTTGTTGCTTAATTTGCGGAGCTGTTTGTTGAGATATTATATCCGAGTTTTCATCATCTTGTTCTTTAAAATGTCTGTCATCATAAAAGGCAAAAATCTCTCCTTCATAAAACTCTAATTTTATTAGTAATGTTTCTTCTGTGTCCCTTAGCGACATTTCAAATGCTATACCACTTGTTAATTCTGTAACTAAAAATTCGTCTTGAACAAAATCATCTTCATCATATTTGTCATGTTTTTTTATCTCAATACTATACTTTGCTCCGGAAGGGGATTCAACTATAATTTTGTTATCCTTGCTATCTCTCAAATTCAAACTTTTTTTCGAAGCTCGTCTAAAAAATTCTGCTTTATCAATATTTCCTGATATATAATCTTTTATCAATTCGTTGTCTTTTATATATCTGAAAAAATCAAAATATCTCGTAGATAACTCATCTATATTCTTATAATTCTTATCTATGCTTTTTAATAAACTCAAATATTTTTCTAACAAATATAAAGGCTTTTCTTCTAAATATTCGAAAATCGATTCTCTTCTAATAGGGTCATGAGTAAAATTATTAAATTTGTTATATTCTTTCTCTATTTCCTTCATTATATTTTCTTTTGTCGGATTTTCGTTTTCTTGTTGAGTCTGCGATGCTTCCTGGTTAAGATTCCAAGAGATGTGAGCTTTAGCCAAAGCTATTCGCGTTTTCGGATAAAGCATAATTATCACAAATCTAGCAAGTTTTTGAGCTAAATTCATCGTTAAAACTTTGTCTACAATAGATTGAGAAACAACTTGTCTAATAACATCGTCAACACCTTTAGATATACTCTCTGTCTTTTTTATTTTCTCTTCAGACGACATTCCATCTTCCAAGTGTTCTTTTATAAATTTTTCTCTTACACCCGGAAAGAAAATACCTAATACTATTCTCCAGTCTTCCAATAAACTTATTATTATCTGTCCTGTTTTGCTATTCTCTTTTATTCCTAATTTATCTAATATTTTTTTATTTCCTAGAGTTGTAAGTCTGGAAGTACTTATTATTTTTTCGGTTTCCTCACCTTCAAAGAATTTTTCTCCCAAAAGTTCGATTAATTTTTTTCTAAAGTCTGCATTTGCTTTTTCTACATCCTGCCCTGATATAAATATTGAGTGATTAGATCTATATATGTCTGAATTAAATATGTCTTCCAATGTTAAATATTTAGAAATATACTCATTATTTTTAACCTTATTTGCTAAATACATAAATATTGAATACGTAGCATTACCAAAGTAGAGTACCGCTTTTTTTGTATCTGTTTTATTCCTAAAAAATTTAAGTTTTATACTATATCCTGGTTTAATTTCTTGCCCGGCTTCAGTAACTATATTCGGTAGTCTTATTTCCAAATTCGCTTCTCTTTCAAAAGCTTTTAATCTTTCAAGAAGATTTTCACAAAAATTATAAGAAGCACAAGAACTTAACTCTAAAGTTATTTCTTCCAAATTTGCTCCATTTTTATAAGATTTAAGTAGAGCCTCTGCCAATTCTGTTCTTGATATTTTACAGCTTTTCCCGGCCAAGCTTATATTATAATCTTCTCCGTGCCCGGCTATAACAACAACCAAGTTTGATAATCCGTATTTCTTTTTCAAATAAACATATTCTTCTATCATTTTCAAGACTTTTTCTTTTTTATCTTCGGCATCATCTTCTCCATTAATATCTAAAGGCATTGTAAGTCTCGTTTTATTTTCTATAAAATTAAGTATTGTACCAATTCCTCCGAAAGAGAATCGTCTGTCTCCATTCTCATCTACTTCACCATTGGCGACACCTATTAAACCCGTATTACTTGCCCTTCCTTTATCAACTACAAAATCTTTACCTTCTTCAAAACTTATTTCAGTATCATCACTTTCATCTCCGGAAAAATCACTTTCATCAGAAAACACATATCTTTCTCTTAATAATTCCTTACCCTTAATAATTTCTTTTATACATTCTTCTATTATTTTATTTATATCTGTTTCTTCCAACAAAGATATCTTATCACCCAACTGAACGAATAAATGTTGTGCTGTTACCAAGGCAGATCTATATCGAATCAATGGAGATAATTTCTCATTATTTTTGTTATATTCTTTTTCCAACAATTCTTTAAATACAGGATGGAAATATATCTTCATTGCTAAGCCGTTATAAAACATATACAAATCGAAAATTCCATGATCAACCATATTTTTAAATAATGTTTTCAGTTCACTATCAAAGTTTGAATTATCGTGGTAAACCTTATTGGCATATTTTTCTAATCCGATTCCTTCAGAAAATATAAGATAAGCAATTAATGTTTTGTATGCTTTATCTTTAAAAAAATCTTTATTCCGTAAATAATATTGTAAAAAGAAATTTGATATTTTATTATTTGTAATAATTTCGGTAAGATGTACATCTTCATATTCAACATGAGGCCCTATAACATTCGATAATTGGAGCATAAGATCTAATATTTCTCTAAAATTTTGTTCACCGAACTCGTCATTATAATAATCTCTTGCAAGGTCAACAACAATAGAAACAAATTCCGGATTACCTCTTATTTGTTTCTCATTTTGTTTAAAGAAATTATAGACAAAATCTTTTGAGCTATCACTCAACATAAAGAATTTTTTAACAACATCAGCATAATGTGCTTTTATCTCACCGGTATCAACAAGAACAAGATAAGAAATATATTGTATATTTTCATAAGTTTTTTCAGTTATTTCATAATTTTGGGATTGCAAATATTCTATTGTATGCTCAAAACTATATTCTATAAGTTTAACTCCATTAAAATTTAAATATTGAGAAATATTTACTTTTTTCTTTGGTTGCTGTACTACAGTTTTTTCCTGTTGTCGTTGAGTTGGTTGTTCAACCTGCGATACCGGTTCTTGTATTTCCTGCTGTTGCGGCTGAGAAGATATTGAACTTTCAGAACCGGGATTTTCTTCTTTTGATTGTTTCTGAACCGTATGTTGTTCCAATGACGATAATACATCTTCATTCTCTTTGTTTTTTGAAGATATTATTTTTGTTACAACACCGATGATAAGTGCTGAAATTGCCCCGAAAAAGGCAATAATCGGAAATTTATTTTCTTGTGTTTCTGCTATTTCTTCTTGTGCTTCTGCTGTATTTTCTTCTTCTGCAGATTCTTCAATAGTTTCTCCTTTAACAACTTCCTCTCTTTGAACAAACTCATCCTGAAATTTAAGGTTTCCATTTTTATCTATTACAACATATATTATTTTTCTTTCTTCATTTTTAGCTTTACCGTCATACAATTTAACAACTATTAAATAATCCGTACCATCTTCCGATTTAACACCTTCAATATATCCATCATAGTACAAATCATTAAAATCACAATCAATTCCGAGTTCTCTAAAAGCTTCTGTTACAGTTGCTTGATTCTGTATAATTATTTTAAGTCCATAGTCCCTCATCCAATCTTTATGTTGAGCATAATTTTTAACTACTTCTTCAAAAGAAATATTATGTTCGGAATATTGAGAAAAGTTATCAAATATCGTTCTCAGATAATCCGTAAATGTTCCAACCTTTTCTTTTTCATTTTCGAAATTTGAAAAATTCACAATTCCAAAAGTTGAAGCTATGTGTCCGTTTCTTGTTGCTTCGTACTCATCCTGCAATCTTGACTTTAAACTGGCATCATCTACGTCCTCTTCATTCACATGATGTGTAGTTTCCTGATTTTTATGATGTGTCGTTTCATGCACAATTGTTGAAAATATCTGATGTTCAAGAATAAAGGTACTATCATCATTATAGTTGACCGGAATTATGATAAAATCTTTTCGTTCTCCGTTTATTTTTACGGAATGAGCACAAGCACTTCCCAAAAACTGCGGGTCAGTAGAATCTGTTTTCATAAAAATTATTTCAGGAACATTATCATAACCATCTATTGATTTTAAAACACTTATTATTCTACCCATATCACTTTGAAAGAAGGTACTAACTTTTTCAGATTGTATAAGGGAATATTTTAGTTCATCCTTATCCTTAGGTGCGAACATAGAATTGTTTTCACCAAAACTACTATAAAGTTGATCTAGCATTTCATCGGAAGCTGAAATCTGTTTAATATTTGGAGTTGAATATATGATTGACTGTTCTTCTTGAACGGCAGTAACTTCTTGTACCGGGGCAGTTTCCGGTGTTACAGAATTAAAATAGTTCGAAATATTCAACGAAGAAAAAATCAATACCGCGGTAACAAACAAACTTGCAATTATATTTCTTATCTTCATCTTTTTGCTTTTTTGTACTTTTGGTGCTGCAGGTTTTTGTTGTTGGGTACTTCTCTGCATTTGACTTATGCTTTCTTGTGCATTTCTTAACCTTTTTATTTCTTCTTCGTTTTGCTCGTAAAAACTTCTATTCTCCGGTTTACTCATGGGATATAATCTTTCGAAACTGGAAATAGACATTGCATATATACTGACATCACCGTCATCTGTTTCCCTTTGTACAACAATTTCATTTGAATGAACAGTAACTCTACCTTCTTTTGTTTGAATAATCGTTCGTGGATTTAAAAAGCAAACTTTTACTTTAGTCGGCTCTTTTGTTACTTTGAACTTACCTTTTTTCTTTTTCCCATATACATTTTTAAAATCTTGTTGTGTCATAAATCCTACAGAGCCATCTTCATAAACAACAAACATCGGATCTATAGCATAATCATCAACATCTGTTCTAAACTCATCGGTTATGCCGTCAACACCATCACTCAAAATAAATTTGGAATAATGTTTGGATGTATCTGTTTCTTTCAATTTATAGACTGTTCTTGTCGTTGTCCCACCTGCTGTTTTTATCTCTTCTACTCCGGCATTTTCTACGTAACCATGCTTTATGGCATATTGTAAATCAAAAGCTTCTCTTTCTATTCTTTCACTTGTTACGTATTCCTCGGTAAGATTTTTTTTAAACTCTTCATCTGAATGAGTCAATGCTTTTTTGAAGAAAGAAATATTTTCAAGAAAATCAAAGATATTACTTGCAACTTTTTCGGCTGCTTTTCTGTAAATTTCTTCTTCATCTGCGGTTTCGCCGTGTTCATCTTCCATATCAAAAATATGAATTTTTATTCCATGTAAA
>JAEEGG010003590.1_pt1 | contig 38560 bp, 36 predicted proteins | sample 9134161 | NCBI WGS metagenome assembly JAEEGG01 (sample SAMN16246543, study PRJNA631951) | gut metagenome | biome: gut microbiome; feature: rumen; material: CR-attached | host: Bos | place: Iran: Karaj | collected 2018-10 | reverse complement strand
GAGTGCCCGGCGAGCCTCTGCGCCGTATTTGATCTCTTTAGCCATTTTAAATGCGCCTCCCGTTATTTAACTATTGCAAGAATATCGCTCTGCTTAACAACGATGAACTCCTCATCATTATCAAGCTTGACTTCGGTGCCGGCATACTTCTGATATATGACCCTGTCACCCTTCTTAACTTCCATCTTTACTTCCTTACCGTCGCTGGTGATGCCGGGGCCTACAGCAACTACATCTGCCTGTGAGGGCTTCTCCTTACCTGCAGCGCCTGCAAGGATGATTCCGGACTTGGTGGTCTCTTCTGCAGCAACTGCCTTGAGGACTACTCTGTCACCTAAAGGTACTAACTTCATATCATTGCCTCCTTCTTAACGCATATGAATGCGTTTTATGCTTTCTTTGTTAGCACTCGATTTATTTGAGTGCTAATTGACATTACATATATTAGTATTTCCACTTTTGAAATGCAAGAAAAAATATCATATTTTCCAAAATTTTTTATTTTCCCGGAAGGAAATAAAAAACCGGCCGCATAAAGCGGCCGGCAAAAGTCCTGTCCGTAGCCTGTCAGATCTTGATCTCAAGATATCCCAAAAGCTTGCTCATGTCATACTCTTCCATGATACCGAGATTGGGATCGTAGTATTTTCCGTCAAAATAGAGAAGATAATGGCTGAAGCGTCCCATCTTCTCCATAAGGATGGCACATTTGGGAAGGACCACCTTCTCTCCCTCAGCAGGATATACGATGATATCGGTATGGTCGATGCCGTAGTAATTAAGAGCGGATATCAGTCTTCCCATGGTACCCTGCCACTCACGGCAGTCCATGACTGCAATGACATCGGCAATGGTAACACCGGCGAGCATTGCGATACAGGTCTGTCCGCAGAGTCCGTCTCCGGGCTGGATGATAAGCTCGACGGAGTCGATCTTCCTGATGGGCTTATCAAAGCTGTAGGGTGAATTCTGATCCATCCTGATCAGGGAATCCTTGATATGCAGCAGAAGCTTGTGTGAGGAATCATAGTCCACCTTAAGCTCTGTGCCTGCAGGGATCACGATCTTATAACGTCCCTTTTCAAGAGGTATCAGGGTGCAGTCGATGATCTGATTGTCCACCACGATATCTGCGCTGATCTCCTCACGCTGCTTGCATACTTCCCAGATATTGAAGGGTATCTGGATCTGAACCTCTCCGTTTTCCTTTTCGATATTGGATGTAAAATAATATCTCATATCCCCGTTAACCCCCGTAAAAGATTTACAGTTAAATGTATTTTTAACCGGCTTTTTTCTTACATTACAGCCGTTTCTTTCATACAAAATTTAGTATATATATCCTCAAAACAATTGTCAATGCAAGGATGTAAGTGCTTTCATGATATTTTAGTAAAAAACCTTTTCCCCGGATGTCGCAGAGGCTCTTCCGCCTGTCTGGTCCACCACCCTCTTCATAAGCATCTCAGCCTTTTCCTCGGGACCGAGCACGTTCAGGGTAACCTTCTCGGTATAGCCCGCATCCTTAAGTATGAACTCCTCCGCATCAAGCAGCCTCCTGATACCGCCCTCATCCTGATAATCACATACTATGCTCAGATACATGCCGGGCCTTATTGGTGACAGGCTGCAGGAAGACAGTGCCTGTGCGGCGGCATCGGTATACGCTCTTACAAGCCCTCCGGTTCCCAGCAGCACTCCTCCGAAATACCTTGTAACGACGCAAACGGCATTAACAAGAGATGCCCCCTCCAAAACAGCCAGCATCGGTCTTCCCGCGGTGCCGGAGGGTTCTCCGTCATCAGAACACTTTTTGACCGGTCCGTTTTCGCCCATTATGATATAAGCCCAGCAGTTATGCCTGGCATCATTATATTTTTTCCTGACGGAAAGTATGATCTCCTCTGCCTCCTCAGCGGTCCCGGCGGGGGCCAGCAATCCGATGAACTTCGACTTTGTGACAACGATCTCAGACGATCCGCTTTCTTTTATTATGTTGTATGTTGCAGGTGTATCCAATCTTATTCCTTTTCAAAAACGCCCAGTGGCATGACACGTACTTAAAACCTATGGGTCTATGATATAACACCACGGCCAATAGGTAAAACTTTTATAAAATTTTACACTGCAGATGGCGAAGGGGAAAATATATGTTATAGTAATGAATATTAAAAAGAAGCAGTCTTTAGCTTCAGATAAATCAAGCATGAAGGAGGCGTTTGCAATATGGACGTTTTCGAAAAATTAGGTGAATCGGTATATATGGCCGGCATGCAGGTTAAGAATAAGGCCAAGGAAGTTGCGGATATCGCCAGCCTCAAAACACAGATATCAACCTGCGATGAAGTCATTCGCAAGAACTATATCGCCATCGGAAAAGCTTACTATGAGAAGTATAAGGATTCCGAGGACGCGGAATTTGCCAAGCAGTGCACCGCAATAAGGAATGCCGAGTCAGGCAAGGAAAGACTTCTCAAAGAGATCGAGGACAGAAAGAACGGTCTCGATCCCGAAGCAGAGACAGATGCAGATCCCGAAGATGAATAACCTGATACGGGCATACGCACACTTGTCAGATCAGACTCAAAAATAAACGGCGGAAGAAATCTTCCGCCGTTTTTCATTAACCTTTTATCACGTCAGATCAGCCGTCCTGGGATGCCACATCTCCGTTCAGAGCAGCCATGGCAGCAGCTTCGTTGGCAAGCCGCACAGCTTCAAGCTCTGCCATCTGGGTGGCAAGTATCACATCATATCCCGGGGTTATGAGCATATCATCCGTATGCTGACAGTAGTGATCCATATCGGGAACGGTGATCAGCTGGGTACCGTCTTCATTATCGATGATGACTGTATTACCGGCCATAAGTGAAGGATCACCCATGCACAGTTCAGGATTATATCCGTCTACCTTGGGAAGCAGTGTCACGCCCTCGTATGCAAACGGACAGTTGGCACATGCGATCTTATTATCATATGCACAGAGACGTCCCGCATAATGAAGATCACAGAAATACTGAGGTTCCGTCCCTTCTTCAAACCATTCGGTTATCACGCATGCATCACACAGTCCCTCAATGGGAAGGAGTCCGGATTCGGCACATACGTCTACCTGTACAAGACCCTCGGGCTGATCGAACTGCTTGAACTCAAGATCAGAATGAACCCTGCTCATTATCGCATGCCAGAGCATCTCTGAGGTATGCATCTCATCCCATGTCTGCTCGGTATTGTCATCATATCCGGTCCATACGCCCGCTGTGTAATAAGGTGTCATGCCGACGAACCAGTGGTCCCAGCCGGCGGATGTGGTACCTGTCTTACCTGCTATATCCATGTTGGCGAAGCGCACTCTCGTACCGGTACCGTAATTGACGCAGTCTCTCATCGCACTTATGAGAAGCCATGCTGTTGTGGGCTTGAATACCTGTCTGGACTTAGGGTTGGTATTATCCAGTATCACATTACCGTATGAATCCGTAACCTTCGTGTAAAGATGGGGCTTTATGAAGGATCCGCCGTTAGCGATACATGCATATGCTCCGGTAACATCCTCATTGGTAACACCGTAGGTAAGTCCGCCGAGAGCAAGCGACTGCGTGACATCCGAGTAGATCTGTCCGTTTATCTCCTTGCCTGCTGTCAGGGTGGTAAAGCCCAGATTCTGAAGATATGTGAATCCGGTCTCAGGCGATATATATGTCAGGTTCTTGACCGCAACAATGTTCATGGAATATGCGATGCAATACCTGAGAGAAAGATTTCTGTAGCTGCAGGTCTTGGATGTGTTCTGAACCGGTGCTCCGCTGTTGTAATTGAAGGGAGCATCCAGATATGTGGTGGCAAGGTTGACCATTCCCGTATCGATACCGGGGCCGACAGATGCAAGAACCTTGAATACCGAACCCGGAGAACGGCTCGATCCGGTGGCACGGTTAAGAGTTCTCCTGCCCTCCTTGTCTCCTCGTCCGCCTGCGATGGCAACGACCTCACCTGTTGCCTGGTTCTCAATGACCATGGACATCTGGGGCTGGATGGTGAAGGTTACCTTCTCGACGAAATTATCATCGGTCTGAACAAGTCCGAGTTCCTCAAAGCATCCTGCCCTGTATTCTTCGATGGCAAGAAGTCCGCTCTCCTGTGAGCTGTACAGGAGCTTATACTTGCTGTATCCGTACTTATTCTTGAACCATGTCGCCATATTCTCCTTGGAGAAATTATGGGTATCACCCTTCTCGTCATAGATGGTGAGTGCATAGTCAAGAGCCCATCTGTCGTTGAACTTGAAGTTATCGGGATTTGCGAACTCCTCGTCAACGATCTGCTGGATATAGGGATCCATTGTGGAATAGATCCTGAGACCGCCGCTGGTAAGCATATGCTCCGCCTGAGATCTGTCATAACCCGCCACATGGATCAGATCGTAGAGTACATCATCATAAAGTGAATCGGAAAAGTAGTTACCCTCCTGGGTATTGCTCTCCGCAATGGATGTATTGTGATACTGGATCCTGTCGTATACCGCTTCGGTATCGGCAATGGCCTCGTCATACTCTTCCTGTGAGATGAATCCCAGCTCAAGCATCTTATTGAGACAGGTCCTGCGTCTCTTTACATTGTTCTCGGGATGAGAAATGGGATTGTACCAGGAAGGATTCTGGGTGATGGCCGCAAGCACCGCACACTCGGAAAGATTAAGGTCAATGGCAGACTTTCCGAAGTATCTCTGGGATGCAGATTCAACGCCAAGGGTATTCTGTCCCATGTTGATGGCGTTCAGGTATCTGAGAAGCACCTCATCCTTGGTGGTGGATTTGGTAACCTCAATGGCAAGATACTGTTCCTGTATCTTACGCTTGAGCTTCTTGATCATGTTGTCGCCTTCTTCGGTCCACTCGGTAAAGACGGTGTTCTTGAGAAGCTGCTGGGTGATGGTGGATGCACCCTGGGTCTCTTCTCCGTGGGAACGGATGAACTCATATCCCGCACGGATCATACCTTTATAGTCAACGCCGTTGTGCTCGAAGAATCTCTCGTCCTCGCAGGCCACGAATGCAAGACCCAGCTGCTTGGGAATACCGTCCCAGGTAACCTCTATACGGTTGGCATCGCGTCCCACGTAATGATCGAACTCATTGCCCATGGCATCATACACGATGGTGGCCTGGCCGTTGGCGATGATATCCGATATGTGAATGACCGGTGTTCCGGCCAGAATAGAGTTGAACAGACCTATGCCGCCTGCGGCAAGGCACACTCCAAGGCCGATGAATGCTGCAATGACAACCTTAATGACAAGAAGTATTATCTTCCTTACGATCTTGCCGCCGTATGAATTTAACTGACGTCTTCTTGCTATGACGCCGCTCTTACTGTAATTCATCTTATTCTCCGATATCTTGCGGGGATCACAGATAATCCACGGGATTCTTCTGGGAGATCATGCGGATCTCAGGATCATCCTCCCCGAATATGTCATAAACTATATCTTCCGCTTCAGCCAGACTGTTCTCGTTCACGCAGAAAATGCAGTTGAACTTGTGACGGTCGAAAAGCTTTCTTCGCGGAAAACTGATGTAATATGAGATCCTTGCCTTCAGAAGTGCCTGTTCAAGCAGCACCTTGGCCTCCTCCGAATACACATTGCAAAGCTCATATTCATTGTTGATCTTAAGCGATGAATAAATTGTCTCCATATATGATTCTCCGTCCGCACAGGGCGGATCAGCTTCCTTCAAAACAACCGGTATGCCAAATGATTATTATACACTAAAAATGACTATTTTGAAAGCAGGCACACCCTGTCGCCATGAACCCCATCTTCCATCAGCACGGTGATGGAGGTAAATCCGTACATGCTTCCAAGCTCCGACATTACCCTGTCCCTGTCAACTCCGATACCCTCTATCACGATAAGATCGTGCTCTGCGCCGATGCGCTCATCATATACGGAGAGCTCATCTTCCTTAAGGAGCAGACAGTTACTGTAATTCATAAGCTCAGGAACATTTCTGTAAAAACCGGTCCCGTCATATACCACCAGGGCATCATGGGATGCGTATCTTTCGGAAAGACTTATCTGTGAGGAATACCCGGTGAACAGATAATCCGGCTCCGATACAGCGGCAAGCACAATGCACATCACGCCGCACAGTATCAGTGCAAAATTGTAGACGCCCTTTCTGAAAGCTTCCGTTCTGATGAACCTGTCACCGATAAAGGCAAGTGTAAAAGCAATGCCTATGGAAAAGCACATGCTCACAATGGGAAAAACAGGCATCATATACCTGTCCACCGTATAGGGTGATATCTTACTGACCACAAGCAGATATCCCAGAGCCGATGTGCAGAGCACCGGAGCATAGGCCTTCATCCTGCGGGTGCCCAGAGCGATAAGACATCCTGCCGCCATGATCATAAGGATCACACATACTGCCTGCTGCGACCATGCAGTCTCCTCAGCAAGTATCAGGGCAAAAGCCTTAAGCTTATCGGCATATCCTCCAAGTCCCGACAGACTGTCCCTTACAGAGTCCCCTATCCTTGTTCCGAAGAGATCGTGATACACAAATGGATACAGGACAAGCCCCCATACAGCGGAGATCAGCATCACGCGGATAAGATTCCCCACAGTCCTCAGTTTTTTCTTTGATGACAGGTATATCACAAGGGATACGATAAGGAAAAAGTAATAGATGCATACAAAGTACTGGGTCAGAAATCCCAGGACCGTCACAAGGATAAGAGTCTTGTTCTTCTTCGTAAAGTCATCCTTATCCTCAAGCTTTTTAAATACGATGTAGGTAAAAGCAAGACAGAAGAAAGCCGTCATGGCATACATCCTGATAAGGAGGACCGTATCTATCCCCGCAGGTGAAAGTCCGTAGAACAAAGCACAGGCCGGTCCCAGATATCTTCTGTGAACGATATCCCGGAAAAACAGATTGATGATCACAAGAGAGCCCGCCATAAAGATCATGTTAAGAATGCATCCGGGCCATACAGAAAGCGAGCCGAAGGAAATAAGGGAATAAACCGCAGAGATAACATTCAGCAGCATGAAGTAAAGGGGAGGATGATTGTCGGTGGTGGTGTTGTAATATGCGGAAAGCGCGATGACCGAATCCTTGCGGTAGAAAGTGACATATTCCGTCATATCCTCCGAAGTCATCCACTGGGGAGTATCGTATACATCAGCCGTATAATTCGCCGCGGTGGAGGCCGACCTTCTGGTGACCACATCCTTTACCTGGGACCGGAGATTGGACAGTAAAGTCCCGAAACTGTCACTGTAGATCTCCGCACGGTAATACTTCTCGAGCCTTCCCTCCGGCTGGGTCGGAGTGATCCATGGGGTGAACTCGGAATTGGAAAGCTCATAGCTGAGTATCTCATCCATGTGATAGCCTTCCTTACGGGATACGAAAAAGACATCAAAGGCAAGCACAATGATGACAGAAAGCATGGCAAGTATAAAAAATTTACTGTCCTTTTCTTTCATGACCGGATCATTTACAGACATAGATGTCATATCCTGCTACAGATGATTTAAATTCAGCGCCGGCAATGCTCCTCACATCAGTTCCCTCAGGAAGCGCAAGGAAATCCCCGTGCGATACCTCCTCACCATAGAAACGCTGAGGAGTGGACCACAGGAAAAATCCGTTAAGATCACCTCTCAGGGCTCCCACCTGAAGCTCCCCGTCCGAAAGCTCAACCAGGATATTGGAATCGTCATACAGTGTGTATCCGTGGGTAAGTCCGTTGTCCATCAGATATCCGGCAACTGCCCTGCGGGCTTCATTCTTATCGTTGGTTGCAAGGGAATATGATATCTTGAGCACGCTGAGGGCAAGACAGAAGGCAAGAGCGGCCAGATAGACCTGCCTGAATGCCGTATCGCTTTCCCTTGTAAGCCATATGACAAGCATGGGAAGTGCCATATAGATACAGGAGGAAAAATATCTCGGTGTAAGTGTTGTATCGGTAAATGCAAGGAAGAATGTCATTATTGCAAAGCCGCACAAAAAAAAGTGGACAAAGAACAGATCCGACATATCGGACACAGTGAAATTGTCCAGCCCTCCAAGAGATCCCGTTCCCTGTGACACATCCCCGAAGATCCTCTTAAGCAGTACAAACATAAGGAAGATCATGACAAAGGCCGCCACGGTGACCACTCCCCTTAAGGAAAGAACGCTTCCTCCCGGGATGTATCCGAAGATCTCAAGAAGGCATCCGATGACGGAAGCAATCCTCTCATACCATATACCGTTATTGATAGGTACGAAGGATACAGATTCATATGTGGTAAAAACATATGATGAACGTATATAGACAGTGTTATATACATATCCGACAAGAGCTGCAGCCGATGAACATGCAGCGATTACAAACAGCCTCATATTGGCACGCCATTTTTTCAGCGCTCCCTCAGAGATCCCGCATATCCTGTACATTCTCCATATACCCGTAAGGATCAGCGGAGCATAGATCATAAGGAAATACCTGACACCGGACGCACCGCATATAATGCTTAGTACCACAAGCATCACGCACCATGCACTCTTCATATTGCGGGAGTACTCTCCCACATCTATACGCCTTACAAGCCCTATGCAGAGGAACATGAGTATCATGTGTGACATATAGGTATTACCCAGCTGCATATGCTGGGCTATGGTCTCAGATATTGGAAGAAGGAGCACCGCCGAAGAAAGGGCCACATATTTTCTCTCATATCCGTACATCATGAAAAAATATGACAGCACAAGGAATGCATAGAAAAAGATATTGGTGATCACACGTACAGCCGCCCAGCTGCCCATCATCTTAAGAAGAGGCACAAACAGAAGCTGGGTATAGGCAATACGGAATTCTGTCGAATAATACCATTCGGGACTTGCGATATAATGCCCTGTATCCCCGAGAAGATCGGAAAAGACCATCTCCGCGGACATATCGGAATCGATCCAGTTCTGTCCCCATACGATATTCAGTATGAGCAGCAGAACGAAGGAAGCCGCAAGCGGTATATAGTATTTTAAAGCAGATCTGTCATCAGCCGAAAAGCGGCTGTTACCGGTTTTCAAAATCGTATTCATATTTTATTTTGTCGCTCACGCTTATCTCATCACCATTCTGAACTTCAATGAGTTCAAGTCTGGTCTTCGCTATGATCGTATGCTTTACGCCTGCAGGCAGCTTTATGACATCACCGTCGCTAACATCCATCTTCCTGCCGTCAACTACCACCGTGCCCTCACCCTCGGTAATGGACCACACCTCATCTCTTCTTTCGTGGGAATGGTAATACATGTGATGACCCGGAAGAAGCGTAACCTTTATGGTAAGACTGGTTCTGGTCGAATCCAGGACCTTGAAGGATCCCCAGCTCTTCTCGGAGTACTTGATCTCACCTGCGATGGAATCCACTATAGGCTTAATATAACTTGACTGATGCTTGTCGCTTACAAGTATCCCGTCGGGGCCGGCAGCGACCACGACATTTTTCAGTCCCATGCAGACGATGGGGATATCCAGATCGTTGATCGCCGAGGTATTCTCCGTATCCCCGCCGATCACCACATTTCCGAAGCTTGACTTCTCCATGGTCTCCGTAAGCGTATTCCAGGTTCCCACATCCTTCCACTGTCCGGAATGTCTGAGTACCCTGATATCATCAGCATTCTCAAGTACGGCATAGTCAAAGCTTATACTTTCAAGTTCCTCATATCTGTCATAGAGATCATCATATCCCTTATATCCTATGGCATCCCTTGCTATGTCCAGAACTGTCCGTGCCCTGAAAGCAAAAACTCCGGCATTCCACAGAGCTCCCTCTCTGATAAGTTCCGCAGCCTCTTCTTCCGAAGGCTTTTCCTTGAACCTGGTAACTCCGCTTATCTCTTCCCTGCTTTCCGGAATGATATACCCGTACTTGGCTGTGGGAAATGTAGGTTCTATACCAAGCAGGCATATGCCCCCATCCTTACTCCTGACCATCTGCTCAAGTGTTATGAAGGATCTGAAATACTCATCATCAACATAAGGATCCACAGGGCATATTATCACAGGCTCTTCGGGATCAACCCCTTTTTTGTCCACAAGGAAAGAGACTGCGAGGACGATGGCCGGGAATGTATCCCTTCTGCAGGGTTCAGGCGATATTCCCACACTGTCTCCGAGCTGATTGACAATGGAGGAAAGCTGGGCCTTTGATGCCGCAATGGTAACATCGGCACCGGGTGCCTGCGAGACGATCTGTCTGTAGACCCTCTGTACCATTGATTCCGTTTCACCGTCCGGAGACCTGAAAAAACGGATGAACTGTTTACTTCTCACTTCATTGGAAAGCGGCCAGAGCCTTCTGCCCGAGCCGCCGGAAAGCAATACGATATTCATTATTTCATTTCCGCTTCTGATGAAACCTTGGCCATATCAGCTTCCATCATCATCTTAACGAGTTCTTCGAAGGATGTTTCCGAAGGATCCCATCCCAGTTCTTCTCTTGCTTTTGAAGGATCACCGAGAAGATTGACCACATCGGTAGGTCTGAAGAAATCGGGGCTCACCTCAATAAGCACCTTTCCCGTAGCTTTGTCGATACCCTTCTCATCTATTCCCTCACCGGTAAATTCAAGCTCGATGCCGGCGTAACGGAATGCCAGAGTGCAGAACTCTCTTACCGAATGCTGCAGACCGGTTGCAATGACATAATCATCGGGAGTATCCTTCTGAAGCATCAGATACATACACTTTACATAGTCACCCGCATATCCCCAGTCACGAAGTGATGAGAGATTCCCGAGGTAGAGCTTGTCCTGGAGTCCTGCCTTTATCCTTGCAGCTGCCAGGGTGATCTTACGGGTAACAAAATTCTCACCACGTCTTGGTGATTCATGATTGAACAGGATCCCGGAGCACGCGAACATTCCGTATGCCTCGCGGTATTCCTTGACGATCCAGTACCCGTACTGTTTTGCGACAGCATATGGAGAATAGGGATGAAAAGGTGTCTTCTCACTCTGGGGAACTTCCTCAACCTTTCCGTACAGCTCCGAGGTGGATGCCTGATAGATACGGCAGGTCTTCTCAAGTCCTGTTATCCTCACTGCCTCAAGTACCCTGAGAACTCCGGTGGCATCAACATCCGCTGTGAACTCGGGGACGTCAAATGATACCTGAACATGGCTCTGAGCCGCAAGATTGTATATCTCATCAGGTCTCACCTCACCTATTATCTTGACCAGGCTTAGAGAATCGGTAAGATCACCGTAATGCAGGTGAAAATCCGGTCTTCCCTCAAGATGGGCAATACGTTCTCTGTATTCGGTGGAGGATCTGCGGATAATTCCGTGGACCTCATAGCCCTTCTCAAGAAGAAACTCTGAAAGATAGCTTCCATCCTGTCCGGTGATACCTGTGATAAGTGCTTTTTTCATAACTTTTCGTCCTATATACAAGGCATTTGATATGCCTTATATCCCGTGATCATTTTCTGTAATATTCCGCAAGCTTTCTTACGGCGTGTATGGTATCTTCCACATCCTTATCACTCATCCTGGGATAAAGCGGGATACTCATGATACCCTTGTAGACCTCCTCGGCATTGGGGCACATACCCTTTTCGTATCCCAGATGTCTGTAGTAAGGGAACCAGTATACCGGCACGTAATGAACCTGGCACTGTACATTCTCGGCGCTCATGGCATCGAAGAATTCCCTTCTGGTACATTTAAGCTTATCAAGATCAAGTCTTATGATATACAGATGTCTGGATGTATCCGAGTTCGGTATCTCCTTCTGGACAATGATACCCTCCACATCTGCAAAGGCCTCGTCATATCTCTTTACTATCTCCTTGCGTCTTGCGATAAAATCATCGATCCTGTCCATCTGGCTCATAAGGAGCGCAGCCTGGAAATCAGTCATCCTGTAATTGTATCCGAGGGATATCTGCTCGTAATACCAGATGCCCTCATGAGGTGCATCTTCCATCTGCTCCTCATCATGGGTGATACCGTGGGCGTGGGCAAGAACAAGCTTATTATAAAGCTCATCGCTGTTTGTCAGTATCGCGCCGCCCTCACCTGCCGTAACAGTCTTGACGGGATGGAATGAAAAGCAGGTCATATCGGCAAGATTGCCCACCTTCACTCCGTTGTATGCAGAGCCTATGGAATGAGCCGCATCCTCGATAAAGATAAGTCCGAACTCATCGCATATCTCCCTGATCTCCTTCACCCTGACTACCTGTCCGGTAAAATCAACCGCTATGACAGCCTTGGTCCTGGGAGTGATATGAGCTCTTATACTGTCCGGATCGATATTGTATGTCTCAGGATCGATATCCGCGAAAACAGGAGTTCCCCCACAATAGAGAACACAGTTTGCGGAGGCCGCAAAGGTAATGGGAGTTGTGATCACCTCGTCCCCTTCACCGATGCCCGCTGCGATACATGCACAGTGAAGCGCGCTTGTTCCGCTGTTTACCACAACGGCATGCTTCGCGCCGGTATAGCTTTCAAGTCTTCTCTCAGCCTCGCTTACCTTGGGACCGCATGTGATATACGGACCCTCCAGTACCTTTCTGACTGCTTCTATATCATCTTCATTGACCCACTGTCTTCCGTAGAAGATCTTGTCCTCCCTGACAGGGGTTCCACCCAGTATTGCGGGTAATTCCATTGGATATTCCTCCTGAAAAACAGTATTGCTTACTGTTCTTCGCTCTTTTTCCTGGCGGCGTTTCTCAGCCTTACGAACTTCCTGAAGTTCCTCTTTTCCTGAATCCTTGAGATAAAGTAATTCGACGTCTTGAGCTGGCATGCTTCCTCAAAGCTTATGACATGGTACAGATTGGTCCTGAGGAAATCGAATATGGTCTCTCTGCCGTCAAGATTCTCATTGTTGGTGTAGATACACATTGTCAGCACACCGCTCCTGCGTCTCTTCCAGAAAGGGGTGGCAGGAATGCACTTTACTCCCTCCAGCATATAAGGGTTCTTGCTGAGTCCGTCGGATATGTAGTTAAGTCCCAGCTTCTTGCATGCCCTTAATGTATTCCTGTCATAGGAATGATTGGGCGCTGCGAAGACCTCTGTATCGCATCCGTTCTGGGCAAGAAAATGCTTGCCCTCTCTTAATTTCTTAAGCTGTGCATCATACGACATGCCGGCATATTCCGTGGGAACATCACCTGAGATTATCCCAAGGCTCTTACCGGTAGCAAGGTGATATGTTCCGTGCATGGCAATGCCCCAGCCTTCCGCCTTCAGTTCTCTTATAAGTGACCAGAAATCCCTGTCAACGGTGCTCTTTACAAGCTTGGGATCTCTGTTTTCGGGAATAACACACAGCAGGGGCTTGATCCCCATCTCGTCGAAGAATTTCCTGAATATATCGAACTTCTGTCTGTCCATGGTGGGACAGATATCCTCAAGACGTACGACAATGGGATGATTGTATTTTCTGCTCATAATATGCCCTTTCCCTCATACGTGGACCGGCCGGTCCACAGCCAATAAGAAACAATTAACGCAGCATTCGGGTAAACGAAAGACAAATTTACCCACAATTATATGTATTATATGATTTTTTGGGGATTTAGGCAACTTTCAGAGCCATCCGAAGACACATTTTACGCAAAGATCATGGCCGGAAGCACAAGCATATGAGAATAAAAAAAACGGACCCTCATTCAAGGATCCGTATCTTCAAGAGCTGATGACCAGAATCGAACTGGTGACCTCCGCCTTACCAACGGGTAAAAATGCTTTGTCCATTTTTTCATAAATTGCCGCAAATTCATGTTTTATGCTGTCTGCAGTAATTCATTGTTTTATCCCGTTTTTTGTTTTTTTATATGTTTTTACAATTTTGTTAGCCAAATGTTAGCCAAAAACGAACTGCCGAACTCACATTTAAAAACTGTTAAGCATTGTAATCTTTATGCTGATACAAAACAGTCAGGTTATCCCCCAAAACCTTTGTCTTCTGCATCCAGTATAAAATATCTCCGCCATAAACCGCTTTGTCCTTCTTGAAAAAAGACACCACGCAACAATACTCAGGGTTCTCTTCCCTATGTTTTAGGAAAATATATACCGTATCCGAATCTCCCTTAAATTGACTCTCTATAATATAGTCGGCATTGATCAGTGATGCCATATGTGGCTGGTTTCTTGTAGTAAATACTCTGATAATATTGTCAGTATCTATATATTCCTCCAGAAACCTTAGTGAGCTTATTCGACTTTGAATGTCTTTATCTGGAACCGGATTCACATAAAATCTGCTATTCTCAAGTCTTGAATCGGTTATCCTTTTCTTATAAATGATATCATCCAATGTCTTCTTTCTGTTTCGCGGAATATCAATATCCTTTAAATACTGTAATCCTGTCAGATGATAAAAGTCTTCATCACGGAAATCTACTCTTAACTCCAATAGTTTTCTATTCCTCGACAGTATGAATTTGTACTCATATCTTGATAAAGCAACATATTTTGCAGCCGCTTCATATATTTTATCCATGCTATAATATCCTTATCATGACAAAAAGCCCTACATTCCTGCAGGGCTTTGTCATCACTCTAAGCAACTTTCTTTCGCCGAAGCTAAGATGGGCTATGGTAAGTTGCCACCTTTGTAAACCTCCATGTTCACCGCTTCCCATCGCGGATTCCACTTCATCGGCATATAAAGCATTTTTACGAGTGTGCTTCTCGGGAAGTCACCTTCCGATAATATTATCGGAAAAACACTGCAAAAAGTCAATAGTATTCAAATTTGTTTTTTCATCCGAATCAGATTAGGAACTAGCTGCAAAACAAAATATTCCTGAGAACATCCGCAGCGACTTTATCCATACTCTTTAAGGCATGCCCATATATATCGAGTGTAACACTGGGATTTGCATGTCCAAGCCGCTCTGCTATAGTTTCGATATTTACATTCCGGCCTATAAGCATTGTTGCATGAGTGTGACGCAGATCATGAAGCCTAATAATTGGAAGCTTTTCCTCAGGGTCAGAAACGGAAGAATTATACAGTTTTAAGAAATCAACAAATTTCTTCGACGGAGTATCAATATACATAATTGATCCAATCGAATCATCGGTTCTGATAAAGATATAATTCTTGTCGAATTCCTTACCACGATATCCCGTCCATTTTGAACCAACAGAAAGCGATAATTCCCTCTGCTGATTTTTCCATTCTCTTAACATATCAAAGCATTCCGGAGGAAGAGTAATCCTCCTGATTGAAGCCTTTGTTTTAGGTTTTTTAATGATTATTCCACCCGACCTGGTCTTTGATGCAGCTTTATTTATATCTATCTCATATTTTTCAAAATCTATATCCTTCCAGGTAAGCGCAATCATCTCACCCCGTCTGAAGCCGGAATTCAGGGCTATCATATAAAAAACTTGAAACTGATAAGGCAAGGTTATCGGATACTCATAGTCGGGTACTGTATATTTCTCTCCGGTTTTTCTCAGAACCCTCGTATGACCTTTTCGCACAACCATATATGTACGTGGTAAAGCCTCCATAAATCTTTTGGCCTCATCATATTCAAAGTATCTGATTTCCTCATCTTTTTGAATTTTCGGTAATCTTACGCGGTCACAAGGATTGTTCTTGATCAATTCCATACGAAAAGCATAATCCATGACACTGTTTATTGCCGTGTGTAGTTTTTTCATTGTTGCCGAAGACATTCCGTCTTCTTCCATCTCATTATAAATAGCCTGAAGATGTACTGGGGATATTTTTCCAATAACAAGGTTTCCAATAACAGGCACAGCCCTCCGTTCAAGATTATACTCGTAATCTTCACGAGCACGGATTGTCAGATCTTTATATGTTTGGTCACATTTCCAATACTGTATCACATCGCAAAACGTCAGCCTATCTCCCTCAATGTATTTTCCTTCTTTTATCTTATTCTCAAATTCAACAGCAAAGGCCTGCACCTCCTTTTCAGCCTTTGACGGAGCTGATGAAGTCGGCTTAAATGTTGTCGTTTTAATAATCTGTTTTCCTTTTTGATCTCTTCCGAGAGAAACAGTTATCTGATAGTTATTTCCTCGTTTTTTTATGCTCGCCATCTTTTATCCTCAAAAAATCAGATCAGTTTTGGTATAGTATCACTATCATCACATGAGGTCCGTATTACCTTCTCATCTAATACAGTCATCTGGGCAGGATCAACCAAGATTATAGATACAAACAAATTAAGTATCGGAAATGATTTATCTGACAATTTCCTGAATTTCTGCTCATCAGTAGTTACAAAAGATATTTTATCCCCCGCATTTTCCATTGCTCGAAACACAATATGGGAACATTCCTCTATCGAAGCAGGTTCTTGATAATGTATTACCGCAAATGGCTTCTCAACCATATATATGAATGCCCAACGCTGAATGGGTTGCTCATATATGGATACCAGAAAATCCAGTTCAGAGGTATTGGGAGTCGAATTTTTATCCTCTCCTCTCCATTTATATCCATGCATTGCAAGAGCATTTGTAATCGTCCCGGTAATACGATTTATATTCTGTTCTACCAGCATGGATTTTCTATCATAAATATCCGTCACTGAGTCATAATATCGCACCATACGTCCGTCATAAGATCGAGTTAGTTTTTCTTCTTCACTTAATCTTCGTATTAATTTTTCATTCCATACAAAGTTTTCCGGATTATATCCGGATGCTAAAAGCAGCTCTTCAATAGTGACTCCATTAGCTGATACCAATGAAATCTTGAGTAAAGTAGACGGAGTAAGCGGATGATCCATCTTCCCGCTTAAATAGCAATTCAAATAACTTTTGTTCATTCCTATTTCTTTTGCAAATTCGTTCTGTTGACGATCACCCTTAGCCTTCGATAGAACCATTGAAAATTCGCGACCATCAAATCCATAATCCGTTTCAACTTTTCTGCTCATAATGATCTCCTTATTTGAAATCGATATTTGGATTATAACACGTTAATTCAAATAATGAAACATAAAATTACGCAATAATAGATAAAAACCTCTTTTGAAAGTTTTATTTATATGTTGACAGTTTTATTTATAGATAATAAAATAAATCTGAACCAAATAAATGAAACATGTGATCATTCAAAGAAAGCGAGGTAAAAAAATATGATTACAGACACCATCCCCGAAATGCTTACCATTAAGGAGACAGCTGAACGTTCAGGGTTATCCTACGACTCCATTCGCAAAAGATGCCTAAGAGGAGAAATCGTCTGCATACGTAATGGCAGGAAATTCTTCGTGAATTGGGAAAAATTCGTCGAATATCTGAACACCGGCATCACAGTAACCGATAATATCTAAACAAATGAAAGGAAAGATATGAACGATACAAAAGAAAAAGCTGTTCTTGATTCAGCTGCGGCAACAGCTGAAGAACAGCTTCTTTCGTCTAACGACAATAGTATTATAACAAAATCTCATTATGGAGACAACATAAACCAAGTTGTCTCTTCTTCATGTCAGTCAGCCCTGGAAACATTTACTGTGTCCGAGTTACTAGATATGTCTTTCAAACCTAAAATCCCGGTTGTAGATGGAATAATCAACCCGGGAACTTATATTTTTGCCGGCGCTCCCAAAGTAGGAAAATCTTTTCTCATGCTTCAGTTTGCATATCATATCGCAAAGGGAATACCACTTTGGAATTATCCTGTACGTCAAGGATCCGTACTATACCTTGCATTGGAAGACGATTACTCCAGACTTCAGCAAAGAGTTGCCAGAATGTTTGGAGAGGAAGGAAATGAAAACCTACATTTGGCTACAAAATCCAAAACTATCAAAGATGGCCTGATAGAAGAAATGACAAATTTTGCGCAGAAATACCTTGATGCCAGATTAATAATTATCGATACCCTTAAGCGTGTCAGAGAATATGATGATGCTCCCATTAGTTATGCCTCAGACTATGACATCATGAAACCTCTAAAGGATTTTAGTGATCAGACTGGTATATCGATAATAATAGTTCACCACACCAGAAAAATGGCCGCTGATGACATTTGTGAAACCATTTCCGGAACAAATGGGCTGTTCGGAGCTGTAGATGGAGCACTAATACTTCACAAGAGCAAACGCACTGACACTGAAGCTATTCTTAATGTTATCGGAAGAGACCAGCAGGAACTTGAATTGACTCTTGAAATGGAATCCGAAACATGCATATGGAACAAAGTTAAATCCGAAACTGAATTGTTTCCTGTAAAGCCTGATCCGATTCTTGTTGAAATCTCGCAATTCATTACTATTGAGAATCCATGCTGGGAAGGCACAGCATCAGAACTTATTGAAGCCATACCTAATATCCAATACTTAATAAAACCAAATACACTTGTCAGAAAACTTAACATCCATCGTTCTGTCCTATACAAGGATTTCGGAATTATCTACGAACCTTTGCAAAGGTCCAGCGAAAGAAAGATTTTCAGATTATCTCTTACATTCGATGATTCCTCGAATCCATCATATGACTAATATGTCGATTATGACGATTGTTAAGGTTACGTCATTAAATACTGATATATCGTCATACGTGCGGTATAAAAGTAATCGTCATCATCGTCATTACAGTCACTGTGCATTTCAGAATAATCAAAAAAGCAGGAGGATATGTTAGTGTATCGACATAATAAGATTACTAAAGAAGATATTGCAAGTAAAATCCGCCTCAATGATCTTCTTACAAACGAGAATATCAGTGAAACCGATCGAATAATCATAAGAGCATTCATCAATATTATTTTCGACATGCTTAACTGCAAGGAAGAATTAATACACTTCGAATTATTTCACTGTTATGTACGAGCTGAAGGAGTAAAAGAAAATTTTTCTTTAATCGGGTATAAAGAGATCCTATATTCCCTGGATGAAGTTCACAAGAACTGGTCTTCTATCACAAATGAGACTTTCTTCGAATATGCAAAGAAATATCTTTATGACTCAGTTGGTTACTTTATCCGAAGAAGATATCGATAATAGCGGAGTATGAAATGGCAAAAAAACGCGTAACAAACCATACCGGCAGAGTTTCGAAAAAGACCGGTAAGCCCTATAGTCCCAAACATAATGACAGGGATTTTGATACAGAAAATGCAAAAAACATCATTGAAGAACGTACATCTGAGAACATAAATTGGAGATGGACAGATGAACTGACACAGGTTCAAAAGGATCGTATTTCTCTGGCAGTAGGTAAATGTGTTTCCGAAATGAAAAATGAAGATGTAGAGCAACTCTTCTATGAATTAAACTATTCGGAGTGGCTCGCCGATCAGAACGAAAAACACATCAAATCCCGTCACACAGAACGTATTAAAACCATGGAACAGATCAGGACAAACAAAAACTATTGTCCTGAAGAAGATGATCTTCAGATCGGTAAATTATCAGATGAGAGAACAGATCCTGAAATACATGATAAATGCATCGAAGAATATATACGGTTTCTTAATGAAGAATACGGATCTCATCTTCACATACTTGACTGGAATACACATAAGGATGAAGCCGGAGTAACACACACGCAGGTCAGGTGGGTATGGGATTATACAGATGAAAACGGGTTACTGCGTATCGGTCAAGACAAAGCCCTTGAAGCTCTCGGATTTGATCTTCCAATTCCCGAAGGTACAATATTAAAAGATCAAGACGGAAATATTCTTTATGAAAGGGACAAAAAAGGTAATATAAAGATCGACAAGGAAACTGGAACTCCTATACCACAAACTGCAAAGCGAAGCCGGTTCAATAACCGCAAAATGCCCTTCTCTGCAAAAAACAGAGAAAAATGGCTAGATATATGCGAAGCCCACGGTATTGATGTTGAAAGGGAAGCTGACAAAGAGGCAAAATATGGCCGCGATCTTGAAGAAGTCATTAATGAAAACAAAACCATCGAAAAAAAGAATGAATCTCTAAAAAAAGAAGAATATTCTCTGGAAGAAAAAATACAAAATCTCGAGGTAAAAGAAACATTTCTAAATACAAACATATCATCACTTGAAATTCAGAAAAAAGATCTAGAAGATGATGTAAAAAGGCTGTGGGAAATCGTCGATATAATTGACAAACAGACTGATAAAAAGAGTAATGACAAAACTACGCCAGAACTACTTACGGAAGAAAAAATCAAAGCTATACAAATAGAGGAACCTATAGTAGGACACAGATCTCAAATTCTGATACAAAAGGAGGATTTCAAAAACTTAAAACACACTGCCCTCCAAGTTCAAAAACTAAAAAGATCGATCATCAAACCGCTTCAAGATATTATAGATTCTCTCAAGAAAAAGATCAGTGATCTTATTGAAAAATTAAAAATAAAAGATAACACTATCGATAAGCAGAAAAAGGAAATTTCCACGCTTAACAAACAGATTAATATTTTAAAAGAACACAGCGCAAATGACAGTTCAAGGACAACAAATTATCAGAGATATACCGATTACTGCAGAGGTATATGCCGTGAAGCAGGCATAAAAATTTTGACTCCGAATGAATTCATATATGGTCATAAAAATGATAGAGATCAGAGTCTCGGCAGGTGACCACTCCAACAAAATACCTTGGCGGTCTGTGTCAAGTAGTACCCCGTACTCCTTGTCGCAAGCGACAAGGGTACAACCGGGGCTCTCCGAGGGGTCTCTTAGGGCTTGCAGCCCTGCCGACGGCAGCCCGCTCCCAGTGAAAAGAACACAAAAATCCCTCAACGGGATTTTAATGTTTTTTCACCGGCGCAGAAGAATAGTCTTCTGCGAAAACCATCCTCGGGAAGCATCTTCCCGACATCATGCATTCCCTCTCAAAAAATGGGGCTGTCGCACTAAAACGTGTGACAGCCTCATTTTTATGCCTAAAACACAAAAACCGCACTTCGAAAAGCGCGGTCTTTGCTGTAAAATATATTTATGCTACTAAATAAAATCTTACAGGGAGATTATACTCTTTCTACTCTGTATCATCAAATCAAACTTCCACTCGACATAGAAATTTCTATCCCATCGGACGATCCGGTACGCCTTTTAAGCGCATTCGTGGAGGGAATGGACCTTTCTGACCTGTATGCTACCTATGACAGGATCAGAAAAAATCAGGCTTCGCCGCGTCAGATGCTAAAGATAATGATCTATGCCTCTATGAACAGGATCTATTCAAGCCGTGATATCGAATCCTCATGCCGAAGAGATATCAACTTCATGTATCTTCTCGATGGTGCTCCTGCACCGGATCATTCCACTATAGCAAGGTTCATATCGATGCATCTGTCACAGTGTTCAAGGCAGATAATGTCAGAAGTCGGAACGATCCTTCTTGATCTTGGTGAGATCTCAGGCGAGAACATATTTATCGACGGGACAAAGATTGAATCCGTCGCCAATAAATATACTTTTGTCTGGAAGAATACAGTATCGAAAAATATGATCAAGCTTGGTGAGAAGATATCTGTATTCTGTGCGGAATGTGAAGAACTCTATGGTATAAAGGTAGTCTACGAAGATAAGATTACTCTTCAGACACTTAATAGACTCAAGAAGAAGCTGTACAGGCTGGGGAAAGAAGAAGGCATCGAGTTTGTACATGGCATCGGTAAAAGAAAACATGCTCTCCAGCGTTCGGTAGAAACTCTTGAGGAATATATCAGCAAACTCAGAGAGTATAAAGAAAAACTCAGGATATGTGGTAAAAGAAACAGTTATGCAAAAACAGATGCGGATGCAACCTTCATGAGGATGAAAGAAGATGCCATGCTCAACGGTCAGCTCAAGCCGGCATATAACCTTCAGCACGGGGTTGATTCCGAGTATGTCACATGGCTTGGCATTTATCCTAATCCGAATGACACAATGACGCTCATTCCGTTCCTCAAGGAAATGGAACAATATATGTCATTCAAATATAGAAATATCGTTGCAGATGCCGGATATGAAAGCGAAGAGAATTATGTGTTCGTAGAACGCAACGGTCAGGTCGGATATATAAAGCCTCAGAACTATGAGCTGTCCAAAACAAGGAATTTCAAAAAAGACATAAGCCGTCGTGAAAACATGGACTACGATCCTGAATCAGATGTCTATATATGCAGGAATGGAAAGAAACTTTCAGCGGTATCGACAAGAACAGTCAAATCATCCACAGGGTATAAACGAAATGTAACGATATATGAATGTAAAAGCTGTCGCAACTGTCCTTATAAAAAAGATTGTATAAAGGGAAACAATTGCAAGACCGCTTTTAAGGCCAGAAACAAAACATTGACCGTATCAAGAAAGATGGAAGAAAAACGGGCAGAGTGTCTTGAACGGATAACCGGAGACTTTGGAACACAGTTAAGGATGAACCGCAGCATACAGGCTGAAGGCTCTTTTGCAAATGTCAAAGAGGATATGAACTTCAGAAGATACCTGTATCGCGGAAAAGAAAACGTCCTGGCCCAGAGTACTCTGCTTGCAATCGGATTTGATATAAACAAACTCCATCACAAGATTATGTCCGGGCGGACAGGAACACACCTGTTTGAACTGAAAAAAGCATCATAAATTTAGAATTTTAAAATCCGGATTTAACTTCACTGCCGATGACATGATTGGCTTAATAGAGTACTCTTCAATTTCAGAAGGTGGAGACAAGGGTCTCAAATATACATATGTAATGGCATAAAAAAGGGGCTTCACCCAGATGATTTAATCATCTAAAGCGACAGCCCCTTCATATCATCCTTATCCCGGATATCAGCCCTGTCCGCTGGAAACATGCTCGATATCGATCCATGTTATAGTCTTATTCTCATCCACGGGCACATCAGCTATATCCTCGAAAACATCGCCGCTTACAACCATCGCACCAAGATCTTCAAGCCGGGAAACAAATGCTTCCTCCTGCTCCTTGACTGCCTTGTTATCACTCCATGAGGTTGCTTCGATCATTACATCGTCGCCGGTCTTGTACAGCTGGATCTGAAGAGCCGATTCATCAGTCAGATGAGGTCTGTCATTGTAGTTCATATCCTCATCCAGCCAGTAGGATATCTCATCGCACCATGTAGCATAGAGGTGAGCTGATTTGTAGATATATCCTGCCGACGAATCGGGAGCGATCTGCATACAGTCAAGATACTGTGCACCTGCTCCGCCTGAGCCTCCGCAGAGAATGTATCCGTCATAATAAAGATCGAAGAAGGATCTGTATCCGAAGGTTGTGGTGTATTTCATGGATAACTGTCCGTTATCATATGCGGCAAATCCGATCCAGTTATAAAAACTGGGATCCTGATTCTCAAAATACAGAACCAGTATGTCGTCACCCTCGGATCCGCTTGCAGGCTGGAACATCGCATACTTTACATCGTAGTCGCCGGGATAATCGTTAAGCACTGCATCCTTCAGCTCATCGTATGTATAAGTACCGGCAGCAGGAGTCATGTAATCAGAATACTGATCGGCGGGATCTGTGATGACCTCCACACTCATCTCCCCTGCAAGGAACTTCTCATATGCATCAGAGCGGGGCATGCTCTCAGTCTGAACTCCGGAAGTGACCGTCTCTCCCGGATCCTCTTCGGGCTTTACGGGATCGGTCTCTTCGCCTGAGTCTGATCCTTTATCGGATTCCTCATCGTCCTCTTTATCGTCACGTGAATTTCTGTCATCATCGTCATCTTCTTCAACAGAAGGCGAAGCTCCGTTTGTATCGTTTCCTCCGCATCCTGTGATCATGGATAGTGACAGCACAGAACACACAAGGATCATCAGTAGTTTTCTTTTCACAAATTTCCCTCCCTTGTCTGTTTATCAAACCAATACATGATACCACAGTTTCGGAAAATTACAAATTTCAGGGAATTACTGATCCGTATATGTGTAGACGATCCTCTTGGCATTGTCCGGTGTCACGCCGCCTCTTTCGAACAGTTCCCTTATGGTGACAAACTCAAATCCCCTGCCCTGAAGTTCGGGAATTATGATATCCAGGGCTTCTACGGTATTTTCATTACCCTCCATGTCATGCAGAAGGACAACCGCACCGTCCCTTGCTCCCTCTATGACACGTCTTGCTCTCTCCTCGGCGCTGACCTCCGGAACCCAGTCCTCGCATCCGTATCCGCTGATGAAGATATAGGGAATGGTCTCGAACATAAGGTCGTTGATATTAATATAGGGAGGCCTGAAAAATACAGGCTCCTTACCGGTGACAGCCACGATCCTGCGGGTGGTCTCCCTGATCTCACTGTCTATCGTCTCCCTGTCAAGAGTCCTCATGTCGGAATGTGTAAGCGAATGATTCTCTATATCACATCCGTAAGCCATCTCCTCCCTTATGATGTATTCTCTTTCGGGAGTGATGTTATTGCCTATCAGGAAAAAAGAACCCTTTGCATTATACTTCTTAAGCTTCTCCAGTACCCTCAGGGATGTGGTATCTGACGGCCCGTCGTCAAAAGTCAGTGCCATGTATTTCTTTTCACTCATGATGATCCCTTCCTTATCGGTCCCTTCCCGGGAAAATAAGCGTACCCTCCATTCAATCGCCGGTAACGGTCTCGATGATCTCACGGACCCTGCCGCTTTCAAGCGGATCGCCGGATGTGGTAAGGGAGTAGGTAAAGTCTCCGGATGTCCATACTGCAGTATTTACGGTTCCCTCATCATGTCCGAAGAAGGTGCCTGTTACAGAATCGGAGTCAAGCTCAGTCTCGATCTCGTACTTGTTATAATCTCCGCTTATATCTGCGATATATCCCTTTCTCAGTCTGAACACTTCTTCACCGCCGCTGTAGAATATCACCTGGATCAGTGTATCCTCAATGGCGCTGATATGGACATCATATTCATCCATCAGTTCATCCGGTATATCAAACTTAAAGCCTGCGATCCTCGATGCCATCTTAAGCGAATCACATTCTTTATAAGGATTTGCTATGTTCACTTCCTGTTCTCCAAGTGTAGCCGGTGCTGCTTCCATGGCTGCATTATCTGACTGCTCAGCGGTTCCGGATTGTGAGATCGCGTGCTGGCTCCAAAGATCAAATACCGATAATCCTTCTTTATCCTCATTGTCATAACTGTAGGTATCCGATGAAGCTTCGCTCTCCTCTGCTGACGCACTTTCATAGTACGTTGCGGACTCAGCTGATGAAGGCTCTGCAGAATTGGATGCCGAATCGCTTCCGTACTGCCCCACTCTCATTGCCGATCTTATGCATACTATGGCGATGAGCAGTCCTGCCGCTGCGGGAATATAATATTTGAGATATCTGACGACTCCGCGCTTTTTCTTTTCTGCCTTAAATGACACGACAGCACCTGCAGCGTCCTCCTGCAGGATCTCGGCTACATATCTGTCATCGATATCACCTATCGCCCTGAATAAACTGTTCTTATCCGTCTTCATACCGTAACACCTTCTTCCTCAAGGCAGGCCTTTAATCTTTCCCTGGATCTGGAGAGGCTCATCTTGACCTTACTCTCACCGATACCGTAGATCTCTGCGATCTCTTTGATATCACTTCCGAAGAAGTACCTTCTGACAAAGATCTTGCGGGCCTCGGGCTTTTCTTTTTCAAGAAATGCATTCAGTATCTCCTTAAGCTCCATTCCCTCACCCGGGACGGGAATCCTGCTGTCGGCAATACATTCCTCGAGTTCGTCAAGCACTGCAGGTATCTCACCTGCGCCTCTCTTGGCAGCATTCGCACTGTCAAGCCTGTCGAGTGATACATTTCTCACGATTTTGGTCAGGAACGCGGAAAAAATATTTGGTCTGGTCGGCGGTATTGAGTTCCATGTCTTCATATACGTATCATTCACCGCTTCATCTGCATCCTCGGTATTCCTCAGAATGCGCATCGAAACAGACATAAGCATTCTTCCATACTTAGTCTGGGTCTCACTTATCGCGCTTTCGGACCTTGCAAAATACAGATCGATTATCGCAGAGTCTTCCACGTCCGATCCCTCCTTCACTTATATAGACGGATTATGATCGCCAAGGTCACAAATTAATGTAACCTGCAACATACCAAGTATACCAAAACAGTGTTTAATCGAAAACCCTGCATTAAAAAGAGGACGGCCTGTAAGGACCGTCCTCTAAGGGTTAAGCTATTTAACATAGTCATCTGTCATGGCATCAACCAGATCCTGGTGTACGACATTGCCTGTTGCTCTGTCGATGAACCCGAATGATTCCGACAATACCGAGCCGGTATTGTTCACCACATTGTTATCCCATGCGATTATGGGGATGGTGTACAGAGCGGAGCACTCACCCATGAACTCATAGTAATTGACCCTGTCGATGGGATTGCACTTGTCGATGCATCCATACTCACCGATGATGACAGGGATGCCGTTTGCGACAAATCTGTCATAGAGGGAAGAAAATACCTGTTTGTTTTCTCTTTCTTCCTTATCGCCGAAGGAGGATGTTCCCGATACATCTCCGGCAAATTCATAAGGTCTGTAGGAATGTACACTCACAATGATCTTATTATCCGCCGTGTCATAAGGAAGACTGAAGTTCTCGGAGACGGTGGATGAAGGGATATGGCAGTATCCGCACACCATCAGATATCTGTCCGCATTGTTTCCGCCCGTATCCCTTACGGTATCAACGAAGCGCTGGTTAGCCCTCATCAGAGCATCATATGCATCCAGAACCGTGTCATTTTCAGAGGAGAACCACCACTCATTATTGGTCCCTTTCAGCCTGGGCTCATTGATACATTCGAATATCAGCTTATCGCTCCGATCCCGGAAATAATACGCAAGCTGTCTCCAGATGGTCTCTGTGTACTTCAGGGTATTATCCAGATGCTCGGAATCCGGATAAAAATATTTCTTGTCTACGTCATGATGAATATTGATTATGACGTACATGTCCTTGCTCAGGGCATAGTCAACGACTTCTCCCACTCTTGCAAGCCACTCTTCGCTGATATTGAACTCAGAGTCCACATGGTTATGCCATGAAACAGGAACACGGAGCACATTGTAACCCTCTCTGCAGAGAGAATCGATGTAGGCTGTTGTGGTCTTTGCACCGCACCAGGCCGACTCATAATCCATCTCATTGCTCAGCCATGTACAATCCGATGCATCGAATGCGTTACCCAGATTCATTCCGCCGTTCATGCCGAGTATGTACTCAAATGCCTCATTATCGGGGATGGGCTTTACAGTATATCCGTTGAGAGTGGTGGTGCCGCAGTCGGTGATGAACTCAAACGGAGCGGGATCTTCAGGCTCCGGGAGAGGTTCGGGTTCCGGCTCAGGCTCGGGTTCAGGGTCAGATACGGGCTCGGCTGCAGTATTATCGGATACATCCGTGACCACTTCCTGAGACTGTGTCTGATCGGCAACTTCAGTACCTGTTCCGCCGCCCTGAGGAGCGGTTCCGGTATTTGATACGCAGGCCGTAAGGGCCAGCGTCAGTGCCATGATAATGGCGATCCTTCTAAATTTCATAACGATACCTTTCTTTCTGGAAAAATAAGTGCCTTATTCGGATTTTATCACCAAAAATCCCGGCTATCCCGGTTTTAACGGAAAATTAATATTATGGATATTGTCAGACTATTTACAGATATCCTCCAAGTTGACTAACTAGAAAAACCTCTATCTGAATATTAAAAATACGTGTGAAAAATGAATATTCTGCATTTTTTACCAAAACATATATTCGTGGTTTCCATAAAAAACAGGGGTAAATAATGTTATTTTTTTGTGGATAATGTGTCTAACTGCGTGAATAACCCCTTTTTCCAACATTTCTATAACGTTTTCGGTGGAAAACTTCTTCGAAAAAAAATCCTAAAGAAGCATTGACAACCGCCGCATTGGTATTTTTTAACAAAAGCATGTTAATAAAGGCTCCGGTAGACATAAAAAGAATGCTGAAAACTGTGATCTGAAGCACTCTCATCTGGCCATAAAGCTCTCCGCGCTCTCCAGACTGTCATATCCGTATAATCTTGCGGTATTCTGCATGGTCTCATAGGCAAGATTACGTCCCTCCGAGTAGAGTCCGACTATGAATCCGGCATAGAGCTCCAGCATCTTGTCGGAATATGTGCCCAGTTCCCCTCTCAGATAGGTCTCATATGAAGTGTCATATGCATAATCCTCGTAGGTATGGATCCTGCGGGCTCTGGCACCCATTGCAGGGTATTTTTCGGCAACCTCTTCCATCCACCTTACCTGGATCCCGGCGATCTGGTCGATGATGGCTTTCTTCTCATCGGAAAGAACGGGGAAATTGTCCTTTATCTGAGCATACCTTTCGGGAGCGGTGGATTCCATCATACGCCCGTATTTTTCCGTTATAAGATTGTGTCCGAGCTTCATCTCCCTCTCAAAGTCGTAGAGATACTGAAGCAGCATGGTCTTGTTCCAGGTAAGATACTGGCTTCTGCGCATGATATTAAAGGTGGGCCAATCATCCTGACAGGAAGCCCTGCCTCCCTCATTGGAGACCTTGTCGAATGCTTCGAACTCAAGCTTAGCTATCTTCATCGCAAGGTCAGGGACGGTCTCGGTGGACCACAGGGACTTCTGCAGGAGTTCCTCTGTCTGATGATCCAGGTATGGATCTATGTCACTGATATAGTGCTTCCGGTACATCTCCATTGCAAGGAAGGCTCCGACCTCTTCGGAAGATGCGGGGTCAGATGCCATTTTCTGAAGCAGTACTTCAAGCTCAGCTCCGCCTTCAAGACCCGCAAGGCCCTTCCTGAGCCATTTATCGTGGGGATAGTATTTTCCCTCTATGAGATACTGAAGCTTCATGGCCTCCCTGATGGCATCATAGACGAACATCTTAGAGGTTATCTCATCGCCGCGCTCAAGTACCCGTCCGGCATTGTACTGCCCCTCACGTGAAAACCTTGCACAGCCCTCAGCCAGGTTAAGGAGAAGTATCTCCTCCGGATATCCCTCACCAAGCTTCTTCCTGAACTCCGTCACTATCCCTTCATCATCCCGCCATATCTCACCGTTAACCGCGGCGGCAAGGTGGCTGCTTTCCGTATTTCTCCAGTCTATCTTCTCATACACAGGCGCACAAGTAAGTCTTTCGAAAAATGAAGGGATGACCTGGACGCCGCGCCTGCTCTTACCCTGTACATAGGGTGCTCTCTTATATCCGTCTATCTCATCCGGCAGTCCGCTGTAAGCCTTTCTCAGGCTCTCACCTATGGCAGCGTCGGTCTCTTCTGTTATCCACAGGCAGACAGAGGGGCCCCAGTCATGGTCTCTTGAAAGCTCATCATCGTATCCGAAGGCATCCGAGCCCTCTCCCGCAAGTCCCGCAGCAATCTTAGATGCATACTCCGGGAAGCTTTCCTCTATCATGGGACGTACGAAGCGCTCATAATACCTTCTGCATATATCAATTCCCTTTTCGCGGGGAGTATTCACATTATGCCTTGCCGTATTACCTTCACCCCGGCTTCCTGCACCTGTGCTTCCTGCACCCGGGCTTCCTGCACCCAGACTTCCAGCACCCCGGCTTCCTGCCCCCGGACTTCCTGCACCCGGGCTTCCTGCATCCGTGCTTCCTGCACCTGCGCTTCCTGCATCCGGGCTTTTCCTGCCGCAGGCAGCGCTGTCCGCAGGCACATTTTCTTCCTGGGCTTCTGCTTTACCTGCTTCCTTCATTGCACGCAGGCTGGCATTATAGTTCTCAAGGAGCCTTTCGTAATACCCGTTTTTGCCAAGCACGCTCTCCATTATGTCACAGCCCTGCTTAAAGCACGCAGCAGCAGCCTCGAACTTTCCGTTCATGAAGTAATAGCTGCCCATTGCGGAAAAAGCGGCACACAGATGCTGGTCCTTTACCCCGAGGCTTTCAAACAGAGCAACAGAACTCTCTGCCGCCTTAAGTGCGCCTTCGGATTCACCTGTCCTGATCATCGTGGCTGCGATATTGGCGAGGGAAACAGCCTCCTCATATTCTCTTCCGTTAGCCCTGTCTATATCGAGGGCCTTGAGAAGAAGTGCCTTGGCCTTTGCAAATTCTCCCTCCTCCTGATACAGAAGAGCCTCGTTATTGTAAAGACTTGCATAGAGCATGTCATCTGCCTTAAGTGTCATGGCATATATCTGCTCCACCTCATGATATATCCGCCTGGACTCTGCAAGCCTTCCCGCAGCTCTGTACATGGAGGCCACATTAAGGAGAGTGGTCGCATAGGGAACGGACTCCTTCGGAAAAACATTACCGGCCACCATCACAGATCTTCCTGCAATCTCAAAGGCCTTATCCCATTCTCCCGTTTCCCTGTAATGCCCTATCAGTTCATTGAGGATCTGCAGGAGAAGATAGTCATCCCCCTCCTCCATGGCAGAACCCGCCGTAGAGATAAGGACCTCTTCTGCTTCAGCAGACCTTCCCTGCGAGTACAGAGAATCTATTATCTCGCGTATCTCATCGATTCCCATAAGCATTCCTTTCAAAAAAGCCACGCCCCTCAAGGCGCGGCTCTTATTTATTTACCGTCCGATCCGGTTCCGTAGAACAGATCCCTGTACCAGCTCAGTGACTTTGTATACGAGTCATAAACAGCCGTATCATCGCCTCCGATAAGCACCAGCTGCCTTGACACCTCTGACCAGTTGGCACTCTCATATGCATTTATGAATTCAAGTATCTGGGCATATTTTCCCGTGCCGTCCAGAAGAGCACCCTCTATATCCCTGGAAACCCTGACCATCTCCAGCGCTTCCTTCATCGGTCTGTCAAGCATGGCATCAAGTACCGAGAACAGTCCCATAAGGAAGAGCTCCGATGAAGACGCTGCCATTCCGAAAACAGGTGCCAGGAGTTCTGCAAATCTTGCCCTTATCAGTGACACCCTTGTGATCTCACTGGGTCTGTCCGCACACAGCTCCCTGGTCACGGCGGTATTGATCCAGCGCTTGAGCTCTCTCTGACCCAGCATGGCAGCCGCGTGTCTTACGGTGGAAATACCGGAATTAACGGTCATGCGGTTTACCATGGCAAGGAGCGATATAACAAGTGCGGTATCATGCTCTATAACGGATGCCGCCTTATCAAGATCAAAATCGGGATCGTTGACAATATTGAGAAGCTCCACATATGTGGCCTTCAGAGGACTTACATCCTTGCTGGAATTGACAGCGGGAAGCTTGAAGAATTTTCCCTCATAAAGATCGTATCCCCCATCGGATGTAAGAGCATCATAATCCTCCTGGGTATTAACGTTAACAGCAACCAGAGAGACATTAGGATACACCTTTTGGAAATAGATCCTGGCTTTGGAGATATCTATCTTCTTGTGATCGAGAAGCACATAATCCACAAGACTGAGCACACTCTTATATTCCTCGAACTGTTTGACCGCAAGCTTTCTTATGGCGAGCTTATAGCCGGAAGCCTTAAGGGCCTTAAGCCTTTCAACGTACATATCCGTCGGAGTGACATTGTGGTCGAAAAGAAGGACCAGCTTGTCATGGGAGTCTGTGAACTGCTCATCGATATCGGAAAAAATAGAAACAGAATTGACCTCAACAAAGACCGTCTTGTCATCGGTAAGGCTCTGTATTCCCATGCTTTCAACTATATCGATACCAAGCACCGAGCCTGAACCGTCGAGCCAGCCGGTACCGAGATAACTGGGATTGGTATACGAATTGTACTTCTGGGCAAAGATCGAATAGGCCTTAACCCGGGTCTGGGAATCAAACAAAGGTATCAGAGTTCCAAACATAGGCTGCTCCTTTTTCCTTAGGAAAAACGATTTCATTATCAGAAAAATTTTACAACAAAGCAGAGAAAAATACAATTTAATAAAGCTGTACCGGATGCAAGTATCTTAAGTTTACATACGGAAAACAGGATTCGGTGCACAGAATGCAAAGATCCCCCGGACAGATATATCCGGGGGATGATACATTTGAGCGAAAAATATGTGCGGATCGCCTGATAATGCCGGCACAATACCGCAGACTGAAGTTCACAGCCGTCCGGCGCACAGACATGTCAGGTCCAGCCGCCGTCCAGGGTTATAACCTGTCCCGTCATGTAGAGCGGAGCCTTAAGGAGCAGTGATGCAAGTCCTGCCACCTCCTCCGGCTTTCCGATGCGGTCAGCGGGGATCTCCTTCCTGAGTGCCTCCATATCCTCTTGGGAAAATGCGGAATTCATATCCGTATCGATGACTCCGCAGGCTATGGCGTTCACTGCGATGGAGCTGGGAGCAAGTTCCTTGGAGAGAGCTCTGGTAAAAGCATTCATGCCGCCCTTGGATGCGGAATATGCAGTCTCTAAGGATGCGCCCACATTTCCCCATACCGAGGAGATATTAAGTATCCTTCCCGAATGCTTCTTAAGCATAAGGGGAATAGCCTGCCTGCAGGTATAGAATGCGGAAGAAAGGTTGGTGCCTATGACATCGTTCCACTCCTCATCGGTCATATCCTGGAGGAGTCCTATGTAGGATATCCCGGCATTGTTCACCAGAACATCAAGATCCGTGATGCCTTCGAACAGTTCTCTCACATCTGAAGGGGAGGACATGTCAACACGCTCCGCACATACGCTTATACCGTATTTTTCCTCAAGGGATGAGGCGTAGCTCTCCAGCTCTCCGATAGAATTCCTGCAGGTCAGTATCAGGTCGTAACCGTCAGCTGCAAGTGCCTCGGCGATCGCTCTTCCGATACCTCTCGAAGCACCTGTGATAAGTGCATTGGGTCTTTCTGAATCAACATAAAACTTCTGTGCCATCTTATGCCTCCTTCGATCGATCTGAATACCATTACGCCTGCTGCCGCAATACCTGCCCTGCTCTTACATCCTGTCAGCCATTGCCTTTACGGTGCCGAGTCCCTTCTTAACGGGAGGAAGCAGGATAACGATAACCGTGATCACGGCTTCAGGTAAGATATATGCAAAATTATAGCAGATAGGATATATAGCCGCGAGTGATGAAGGGAAGTTCTCGGGCATATAGTCCATCCAGTAGATATATCCGCCTATGGTGTGGAAGATACCTCTGAGCAGAACCGCTGCGATATATCCGATGACAAGTCCGTTCTTTTTTCCCTTGAAAAATCCGCTGGCACCGAGAGCGGTAAAAGCGAAGAAATAGTCACAGCACACCTGGAAAGGTGTAAGCATGTATGTTCCGCCGCTCTGGATAAACTGGAGAATACTGTAGACAAATGCAGCCGCAAAACCGACTCCGGGTCCGAACAGATAACCTACGAATGCCACGAAGAACATGGAAAGAAGTGTTACAGAACCGCCCCAGGGCATCTCATAGATCCTGATGAATGAAAGAACATAGGCAAGTGCGATCGATGCACCTGCGAAAGTGACAGTGGTGACGGGAAGTTTCTTACCCGACTTACCGTCCTGACTTCCGGCAGCCTTCCTGCCGCGGAGAACATCTATGAGGATCATCACCAGAATGGCAATGACTACCAGAGCCCCATAACCGTTCTCATTCAACACAAAATAGCCGTCTTCTGAATTCCAAAACATCTTAGCCTCCTTACGCCGGTATTATCCGGATCAAGTACCGGACCATCAAGGTCCGTGGGTTCCGGCCTTCCGCCGGTCTCAGCCTGCCATGCAAGCACCCCTGTTATTAAGTTATGCCGGACTTTTCAAAATCCGACTTTTCAATACTATCACTGTTTTGGAAAAAAGAATATAAGAATTTTTACGAATTACTGTTCAGAATTTGCTGTGCTTCCGCCTCAACCTGACTGAGCATGCGGATAAGCTCCTGGTGATCCTCCATCACATCAGCCTTCCTGGATTCCCTGGCAGCCCGTTCTATCTTCTCAGCAAGGTCTCCAACTGCCAGTGCACCCACGCTCCTGGAATTGGACTTTACCGCATGAACCCTGCGGATGTAATCCTCCATCCGGTTATCAAAAAGTGCCTCGGCCAGTATCTGCCTGCTTTCAGACACAAGCTCGACATACATACCGAGAATATCCATGAAGATCTCCTCGTCGTCTCCGCAGTACATTATCCCGGCTACTCTGTCTATAAGTGCCATACAAATCCTCTCTGGTAAAAATGTGCCTACCGGTCACCATCTGCCTTTAAAGGCGTATTATATGTTAGCATCCATGGCCAAGCAGTGCAAGTTCTTCATCCGTAAGCCTTCTGTACTCTCCGGGCTTAAGGGATCCGTCCAGGCACAATCCCCCCATCCTGAGCCTCTTAAGGAAGGTCACCTTATTATCCACGGCTTCAAGCATGCGCTTTACCTGATGGAACCTGCCTTCGGTAATGATAAGATGAAGCCCGTCCTCCGCCTCATACGCACGTGCCGGAAGCGTAGGGCTATCATCTCCTATATCGACGCCTTCCTCGAGCTTTCTTATATCCGCTTCGGAAACAGGCTTTTCCGTATGCACCAGATACTCCTTCTCAACATGCTTCGATGGCGATATCAGATCATGGAGAAGCGCTCCGTCATCCGTAAGGAGCAGCAATCCCTCGGTATCTTTGTCAAGACGTCCCACAGGTGAGAGATTCTTAACATTCTCGTCTGCAAGAAGCTCCACAACCGTCACGGAAGCCCCCTCCCTTGTTGAAGAGACCGTCCCCGCAGGCTTGTTGAGCATATAGTAATGGAATCTTTCGTATTCAATGACCCGCTCATCCATTGTGATGATATCCTTCCCGGGGACAATGTGCATCCCGGGGTCAAATGCAGTAACACCGTTTACGCAGATACGGCCGGCCTTTACGATCCCTTTTATCTCCTTGCGGGTACCTATTGAATTGTCTGCAAGATATTTATCTATTCTCATGTCAGTAAATATACTCCGGTATATCTCCTGCCATTAATGCATGTTCGCACTTTGCGGCTGCGGCCCTGTCACCTGCCAGGGCGTGGATGCGGACACCCCGTGATGCGGCAGTATGGGCATCAAGTCCCTGTGCAAGGAGCCCCGCTATAATGCCGGCAAGAACGTCTCCGCTTCCTGCGGTTCCCATTCCCGAATTGCCGCAGTCATCGTTGCATATTATTTCCCTGCCGGGGGTGACGGTATATGTAACAGCGCCCTTGGCTGCAACGGTACAGCCAAGATGCTCCGACACAGCCAGGGCGATCTCAAGTCTTGAAGAGTCAGAGTCTGCCCCGGACTTATATACCACATCGGAGATCTCCTCAGAAATCTCTTCCCTGATCCCACTTGGAAGAATATGTGTAAGGGAAAGCAGTTCGCCTCTGTGGGGCGTGAGTATTATCTGCCTTCCTTCAGATGCCTGCTGCTTTATGATATCCGCTATGTCTTTGCCGTCTCCAATGGACATGATGGTTATGGCATCCGCGTCAAGGACAAGGGGCATCTCACCGCTTCCCGTGATAAGTGCCCTGAGCCGGTCCTCAGCATCCTTATCCGTCCCTATACCGGGACCCGCCAGAAACACATCGCTCCATCTGCGGATCATCTCCATCCTGTATCCCTCAAAAGCTCCTGTATCGTACAGGGCCTCGGGCAGGGCAGTCTGTATGATCACCCTGTTGCACTCCGGAGAGGATATCTTAACCATGCCCGCTCCCGTCCTGTATGCGGCCCTTCCCGCAAGCAGGGCGCAGCCCGCACTTCCGTAGCTTCCGGAATATATAAATACTTTTCCGAAGGTGCCCTTATATCCGTCAGATCTGCGCTCCGGAAGAAGTTCTCTTATGCTGCCCGTAATATGTGTGATATTCCTCATATTATCCCCGTTATCCCATATCACCAGTCGGAATCCCAGCTTGAATAGTCCGAATCCCATGAATCATACGAGTCCCATGAATAATCCGAATCCCAGTCATAGCTGTAATCGCTGCTGTCATAGCTTGAGCCCGAGCTCGAACTGCTTCCGGAGTCATACCATGATGTATCCTCAAAATCCATTCCGCTGTGATCGTAAATGCGGTAATCGTCATCAGTCTCATCGTAGATGATATCATCGAGAAAATCACTGTCTGACAGATAATCCCAGGTATCATATCCCTGGTTGTATGAATACCACGATCCGCTCTGATAATAATAATCATTTCCGTCATAACGGTAGTATCCGCGGGAAGGAGAGTGATCCGCCTTCGCGAAAATGAATACTATCAGTAAAACCATGATAGCATTGCCCAGCTTCGTTAAAAGTAGGAATCCGAGGATCCTGCCGATGACCTTTAAAAAACCGGCCGCCGACTCTCCGGCTTTGTGCACATTACGCTGCACTTTTTTCCTGCTTGCCGCACGGCTCTTCTGATCGGCTATCTCAGCTCTCAGCCTCTGATACAATTCATTGACCGCGTATGCTTCATCAGATCCCTGATACCTTACAGTTCTCTCTCCGTCAGCCTTGTTCTTATATACTACATAATCTCCGGTCTCACTTTTATAGATACCGAAGGCCTTAGGCTCTTTTATATCTTTCCCAATGAAAAATCTTGTTACATTCTCGGGGGGAAGCTTGTGTGCAGTGTACCAGTCCTTAAGTTCTTCAATAGTCTTCGGCTGATCCGAAGCGGTGCGGTTTACTGTTGGCATCGATCCGCCGCAATTGGGACAGTACTTAAGATTGTCATCGATAAGCTGGTCGCAGTAATTACACTTTACCTTCATTATCTGCCTCCTTTCCGAAGGATTCCTTCCTGTGGAGCAGATCTGTGACGTTTATCTCAAATCCATCGCCTTCATTTATATCGGTCGTGTCCCATTCGATTGAGGCGTCCTCCTTATGGATCTTTATAAAGATGACTACGGATATAGCCGTCACAGCGATCATATATACTGCAAGGATCACATAGAAAAACGCGGTTCCTGCTTTTATGCACATCGCATAAATCCCATGAATGGCGATGGGGACCAGCACGGCCTCAGCAAGATACACTTTTTTGTTCTTCGTATCGTTCTTACTGTCAGCGATCTTCCCAAGCCCGTAAGAGTATCCCATGAACACCGATATGATGATCTGCGCAAATACCGGAAGCACCAGAGCAGCAGGCTTAAGTGCAGATCCATACTTTATCACATATACAACGTTCTCCGTGATCAGAAATCCCACGGACACCGCCACACTGTAAACAATGGCGTCGAATGTATAATTGAATTCTCTGTCCTTCCATGTCAGAAGCTTAAGCACGATAAATCTTCCGCCCTCTTCGATAAGTGCGGTAAAGATAAAAGCATCGATAAATGTGTAAAACAGGATCGATGTTCCGCCGTACGCGCTTTCAAGAAGCTTTAATCCCAGCGTACGAAGAAGAATGTCGATAAGCATCACTGCAGCTCCTGCACCGAACAGTTTTAAGAGCAGGATCGGTGATTCCTTTTCAATGGTGTCCAGTTTCCATACCGTAAAAAGCAGAACCAGTCCCGGTATAAATGCCAATGCCAGCATGTTGTCCTCCTTATGAGATAATTTACAAAACGAGGGGACAAGCCCCTCGTTTTAATATATCATGTCAGATTTTACAGGTGAAGCACTCTTTCCTTGATTTCCTGAGTCCTGCCCTGATTCCAGAACTGGGTTCCGATGTAGCCACAGGTACGTCTTGCAACGTTCATCTTGTTCTGGTCACGGTTTCCGCAGTTGGGGCATTCCCAGATGAGCTTTCCGTCCTTGTCGCTGACAATCTGGATCTCTCCGTTGTATCCGCATACCTGGCAGTAATCGCTCTTGGTATTGAGCTCCGCGTACATGATATTTTCGTAGATGTACTGCATTACGGAAATGACCGCATCTATGTTGTCCTGAAGGTTGGGAACCTCAACATAGCTGATGGCTCCGCCGGGGGACAGCGCCTGGAACTGGGATTCGAACTTAAGCTTCTCGAAAGCATTGATGTTCTCGGTAACGTGTACATGATAAGAATTGGTGATGTAGCTCTTATCGGTAACACCGGGAATGATGCCGAATCTCTTCTGCAGGCATTTTGCGAACTTGTAGGTTGTGGATTCGAGAGGAGTTCCGTAAAGTGAGAATGCGATATTGCTCTCGCCTCTCCACTTCTTGCAGGCATCATTGAGCTTCTGCATAACCTCAAGCGCAAAGGGTGTAGCGGTGGGATCGGTATGTGACTTGCCGGTCATATATCTGGTACACTCGCAAAGTCCCGCATATCCGAGGGAGATGGTGGAATAGCCGTCATAAAGGAGCTTGTCGATCTTCTCACCCTTCTGAAGTCTTGCAAGTGCGCCGTACTGCCAGAGGATGGGAGCCACATCGGAAAGAGTTCCCTTGAGACGGTTGTGTCTTGCCATGAGCGCTCTGTGGCAGAGCTCGAGACGCTCTTCGAAGATGCTCCAGAACTTATCGATGTCACCGCCTGAAGAGCATGCGATATCCACAAGGTTAAGGGTTACAACACCCTGATTGAACCTGCCGTAGAACTTGGGAGTCCCGTCCACATTCTGGACACCGGGCTCGTAGGTAAGGAAGCTTCTGCATCCCATACAGGTATATACATTGCCGCCCTTGAGTTCCTTCATGGCCTTGGCTGAGATATAATCGGGAACCATG
>JAEEGG010003589.1_pt1 | contig 38566 bp, 26 predicted proteins | sample 9134161 | NCBI WGS metagenome assembly JAEEGG01 (sample SAMN16246543, study PRJNA631951) | gut metagenome | biome: gut microbiome; feature: rumen; material: CR-attached | host: Bos | place: Iran: Karaj | collected 2018-10 | reverse complement strand
TCGTGCCGGTAACGTCGGTGGTGCGGAAGTAGAACTGAGGACGGTAGCCGTTCATGAACGGCGTGTGGCGGCCACCTTCGTCCTTCGTGAGAACGTAGATTTCAGCCTTGAATTCGGTGTGCGGAGTGACAGACTTCGGAGCGGCGAGAACCATGCCACGGACGATGTCCTTCTTTTCAGCGCCACGGAGGAGGAGACCAACGTTGTCACCTGCCTGAGCGTCGTCGAGAAGCTTGCGGAACATTTCAACACCGGTGATGACGTATTCGGTGGTTTCACCGAGACCGATACGTTCAACCTTGTCGTTCAAGCGAACGACACCGCGTTCGATACGGCCAGTAGCGACAGTGCCGCGGCCAGTAATCGTGAACACGTCTTCGATCGGCATGAGGAACGGCTTGTCGGTATCGCGCTGCGGGAGCGGGATGTATTCGTCGCAAGCGTTCATGAGTTCCATGACCTTGTCCTGGTATTCCGGATCGCCTTCAAGAGCCTTGAGAGCAGAACCGCGGATGATCGGGGTGTTGTCACCGTCAAAGTCATACTTGGACAGAAGTTCGCGAACTTCCATTTCGACGAGGTCGAGAATTTCGGCATCGTCAACCATGTCGCACTTGTTCATGAACACGACGATCTTCGGCACGCCAACCTGGTGTGCAAGAAGGATGTGTTCGCGAGTCTGCGGCATCGGGCCGTCAGTAGCAGCAACGACGAGGATAGCGCCGTCCATCTGAGCAGCACCAGTCACCATGTTCTTCACATAGTCAGCATGCCCCGGGCAGTCGACGTGTGCGTAGTGACGATTTGCAGTGGTGTATTCCACGTGGGAGGTGTTGATCGTGATACCACGAGCCTTTTCTTCCGGAGCGTTGTCGATTTCGTCGAAACGCTTTGCAGCGGCAAGACCCTTAGCAGCAAGGGTGGTGCAGATTGCAGCGGTCAAAGTGGTTTTACCGTGGTCAACGTGGCCGATGGTGCCAATGTTGCAGTGCGGCTTGCTTCTGTCAAAATGTTCTTTTGCCATTTTTTCCTCTTCTTCAGCAGAAGGTTTATCGCTTCAAGTTCAAGAGAACTACACGAGTTCTCCGTATTTTCGCAAAGCATAGGAAGCGGTACTCTGCGAAATTGGAACACAAATTTAATAAATGCTAGGTAATTTGCAAGTATTTTTCTTTTGAAATTGCGCTAAAAATGCGGATTTTCGGACTTATCCACAATTTTTCGGGGTGTTTCCGGAGCGTTGAAAACCCGCTCATTTCCTAGGATAAAAATGCCCTTTTTCGCTTAATTTTCAAAGGTATAGCAATTTATATCAACGATAAAACCAAGTTTCTAACATCTTATCAACATTATTTATAAACCCACCAAAATCGATTTCACAAGTGCACGCATTAAAAGTAAAAAGATTTTTACATTTGAAAATTTTACAAAGTTTTACCTTTCCAGACTTCCCAAACCATTGACTTTCAATATTTTGAGATTTCCCGCCCCTTTCAAAATAACAGAATTCGCGTCTCCAAAATCACCCCTATCGACCACCGACAAACTACCAACAACCACTAACGAATGACCAACGGCTAAAGACCAATTACCAAATTCCGAATTGTTTTATATCACGATTATCACGTGAAAAGATTTTTTACAAGACATTATATATAATATTGCTATCTTTAAACAAAGGTGTTTGGGGATAATTTCGAGGAACTTCTATGAAATACCCCCTTTTGAGACCCCTGCTTGCGCTTGGGGCACTCGTTTTGGCTTGTTCGTGTTCAGACAAATCGCCCAGCAGTGGCGATTCTTCCGTTATACCTTGTGAAGACGCCTTGTATATGCCTTCTAAAGGCTACCTGATTTATACCAAGGACAACAAGGTCACTGATCTTTCTGGCAACCAGATTGGAAAAGCCGTTGGTGTCACAACTAATGTTATTGTCCTCAAGGACATGGCTGGTCAAAACCTACTCGGAGACCAACAAACCCTAAACATCAATGACCATAGCATCGTAACGCAGCTTATCGGCGACCCGGCAAACTGCAACGTGGGCAAATCCGGTTCCCAGATTTCCACTTGCGAAGACGCCCGCCTGTTGACCGCAGACAAGAACTACCTCATCTACGCTGACGGCTCAGTGACTGACGAAGCAGGCAATCCAATCGGCACGCTCTCCCCCATCCTGGGCACGACGCTTTTTAACATGGTGGATTTGTCCGGTACACCGATCATGAATAACATCGATCTCAACCTGTACCAGCAAATTATCCCTGGCGATGGTATCCGCTATAAGATTACGGAACCCGCCTACCACTGGAAAGACGAGAAAGGCAATTACGTCATCTATAATAGCACGGTTGTCACCGATCCGTCAGGAAAAGCAGTCGGTGTTATCGATTTCTCCACAGGCATCATCTTCAATCTCGAAAGGACTGCGCCGCTTACCGTGGTCGACATCGCAGTGCTGATGCAACCTAAGTCCATCCTGCAGTTGAATTCCAAGTGCGTGGACTATGACGCTCCTGTCGTTTCTTCTTCAAGCGCATACGTACCTCCTGTAAACAGCAGCTCCTCGACATACGTCCCGCCTACCCCGAATAGCAGTAGCGCCACCCCGAAGAGCAGCTCCTCCAAGCCAAAGAGCAGCAGTTCCGCACCTCCTCCGAGCAGCAGCTCTGCCGTAGTCACGAACAAGTGCCCGACAATCAAGACTAAGAGTGGCGGCAAGACAGGCTCCGGCTGGGCAACCCGTTATTGGGACTGCTGCAAGCCCCACTGCTCCTGGCCAGAACACGCACATGGCAACTATTCCAAGCAGTGCACCAACAAGGGGCAGAACGAAAGCTCCGACTGGAGCGGCGGAAGCGTTTGTAGCGGTGGCGGCCTCATGACCTGCACAAGCCAGATTCCGTTTACAATTGATGGCTGTACCGAAATGGGCTTTGCATTCGCAGCTGTGCCTGCAAGCGATGGCGGCGACTGCGGCAAGTGCTACCAGCTGACCTTCACCGGTAAGGGCAAGTACTCGACCGACGCAAACCACCAGGCAATCAAGAACAAGAAACTCATCATCATGACGACCAACATCGGTGGTGACGTTCAGCAGGGCCAGTTCGACATCATGATCCCGGGCGGCGGCGTTGGCATGTTCAACGGATGCTCTTCCATGGGTTGGGGCAACCAGGGTGCTCAATACGGCGGCCTCCTCTCCGACTGCGAAACTGCAAAGAACTACAAGCCGGCTGCAACTTTGACCTGCCTCAAGGAAAAGTGCAACAGCGTGTTCAGCGGTGATTCCAAGGCAAAGCAAGGCTGCCTCTTCCTCGCCGAATTCATGCACGGCGCAGGCAACCCCATGCACAACTACGTCGAAGTGGAATGCCCCGAAGTTCTCAAGTCCAAGTATTAATCAAAAGGTCTAAATCGGAACTAAACGCCCCGTAACGGGGCGTTTTTCTTTTTGTAAGTCTTTGATAATAAATAGGTTGTGCTTATTTTCACATAATCCTATTGTATAGTTCTTTTTACTCTTAATTATGAGCATTTTAGAGGAGAAGATTTTATCTTTTAGCACGGATGATTGGAATACAGGGTGTGATATATTTACAAGGGCTTATTATATCATGAAGAATAAACTGTTTAAAACCCTCACAATTTTCGGACTTTCCTTTATCGCTTGGAACTGCTCCAATGACCCTGCATCTCCTTCGGGAGCAACCTCTGCCGAATTACCGGCAATCCAGACAAAGCAAATGCTTGAAGTGGATCAGCAAAGCTGGTTGCTCAATACCGGAAGCCAAGTTTTCTTGATTGTACCCAATGGTACTGGAACGTACGCTGTCACGGATGCATTTAGCAATCCGGTCGGCACGTTCAATACGACAACAAAGTCCATTTCAGACGCAGCCGGAAACACGACTGTTGTCAACGTCGATCTTTCTTCGCTCCCGATTGTCAATCCGGACAAGACCATCACCTACCCCGATGGCTCCAAGACGACTCTCACAGGTGAACCGATTTCTAGCGGTGTAGTAGTGAACAGCTCCTCGGCAACAGCCCCAGGCACCGTTGTTGTAAGCAGCTCTTCCGTCTACAACCCGAGCACAAATCCGGTCGTGAATTCCAGCTCCGCCAAGGCTACCCCGGTCGCTTCCTCCTCTTCGAAGAAGGCTCAGCAGCCTGTAGCAAGCTCCTCTTCGAAGCAGCAGAACAACTCCGGCACCTCCGACAAACAGTGCAACGGTCAGTGCTATGACAGCGCTTCGGGCAAGTGCGTTGCCTATTATGACCAGATGACTGGTTCCAAGGGCGAAAAGTACGCCTACGACAATGATTGCAAGGTAAACTGCTACTACGATCCTGAAAATAAGAATTGCCAGAACATGACCGGCTCAACACCTTCTCAGCAGCCGAAGTCCAGCTCCAGCGTGAAGTCTTCTTCTTCACAGCAACAGCAGCAGGCAAAATCTTCTTCGTCTCAGCAGCAGCAACAGCCGAAGTCCTCCAGCAGCCAGCCGAAATCTTCGTCTAGCCAGCAGCAACAGCAAAACAATCCCAACGCATCCGCTGAAGAAGCCAAGTACCTCAATGCAGGCGCCGGTGGACAGCAGGGCTTTGCCACCCGTTACTGGGACTGCTGCATGCCTCACTGCTCCTGGCCGGAACACGGTGGCGCCGCCAAGACTTGCGATGCCAAGGGCAAGACCCCGATTGGCAACACTAACGGCAGTATCTGCTCCGGCGGTCAAGGCACCACTTGCACAAGCCAGATTCCTATAATCGTGAGCGACAAGCTCGCCTACGCATTCGCAGCAACTCCGGGTAACGACGCCACATGCGGCAAGTGCTTCGCCCTCACCTTTACTGGTACCGGCAAGTACGAAACCAAGGCAAACCACCAGGCTCTCAAGGGCAAGACTCTCGTCGTGATGGCATCGAACATCGGTTACGACGTACAGGGCGGCCAGTTTGACATCATGATCCCGGGTGGCGGATTCGGTGCATTTAATGGTTGCAGCCAGATGGGCTGGAACATCCCGCAAAACACCACAACGTACGGCGGCCTCCTCTCCGACTGCGAAAAGGAAGTCGGATACAATGGCGACCTCTTGACCAAACGCAAGGAATGCCTCACCAAGAAGTGCAACAGCGCTTTTGCTAGCGACACCCAGGCCAAGGAAGGATGCCTCTTCCTCGCTACATGGATGGAAGCAGCAGGCAACCCGAACCACACTTATAAAGAAGTTGAATGCCCGGCTGCTTTGAAGGCCCAATTCTAATCAAAAACAGCCAGAAGCGCCATTAGCTATAGTTAAAATTTATAGAAGCACCCTGCCAAAGGGTGCTTTTTTGACTATGATTACATCGCTAAAATCCAAAAATTTCTCGAAATTATGGAAACAATTGTTTGCACGATATTTTGGGGTAATTCATAACATTGGAGAATGCGATATGACATTGATGTCATCCGAAAAGCTGAAATAGAACTTTTAGCACAGATGCAAGGGGCTACTTCGATTACGAAGAAAAAACTCGCTCTCGATAGCGGGATTAGCCGTCAGCACCTCGGTCTCGTCGCAAAAGGCAAACGCAATCTCTCCGTAAAATCATTCTGCGACCTTGCCGATGCTTTCGGCTGTACAGCCACCGAACTGATGTCCAAGCTCGAAGCTTTAATGTTGGAGCAAATCCAGCTCCAGACGCCTGCCGCAGCCGACAAGGCTAAGGGCATAAACTATATCAATAAAGCTATTTTGGACAAAAACAATCCGAAAAAACCGCCTAAGCCATAATTATAGGCATTTTTAAAATTGCTCAAGCAGCTGAATGCGCTCAGGTGTATCCGGGTGCGTGCAGAACATGATGTTCGCCTTCGCGACCCAACCCTTTAATCCCATATTGTTATCGAATTCTTCATCGGGGTGGATCACGTAAAGCTGTGCGATATCATCGCGCTTTACGCTCATAAGCCCTGGATCCTTGGAAATCTTTCGCAAAGCAGAAGCAAGCGCCAAAGGATCTCCACAAAGTTCGGCACCGCCGGCATCGGCAACGTATTCACGCTTGCGCGAAATCGCAAGTCGCGTAAGCCAAGTAAAAACATAGCCGATAGAACTCCAAAGAAACACTAGCAGTAAAATAAAGATAAGGTACACATCGGCTCGCCCACTATTGCGGTCACGCCTGGACGAACGACGCGGAGTATGGATCATGGCACTCATCAGTTTCAGCGATACCGTCTGAATCGTCGCAAAAATCCCCACGAAAACAATGCACACCACCATGAGGCGCGTATCGCGATTCTTGATATGCGTAAGCTCGTGACCTACAACTGCCGAAAGCTCCCTATCGTCCAGCTTTTCGATAAGCCCCGTCGTGAGCGTAATCGTAAACGAAGGAATATCGATGCCGCTTGCAAAGGCGTTCATTCCTGAATCTTCTACAATGTTGATTTGCGGCATCTCGATACCGCCTGCAATGCAAAGATTCTCGACAATGTTATAAACACGCAAGTTCTCTTTGCGCTCGAGAGGCTTTGCATGAGTTGCATGACGTATGATGGCAGTATTCGCACAATAGGCAACAATGAACCACACCCCTACAATCTGCAAGGTGTAAGGAATCACGACCTTGAAGCAATGCCATATTTCGGGCCAATGCATAGTCCCGTACCTTGTACGTGATGCATGGTCAAGAGGGCAGCCTCCCTCGACAATATCGCAAAGAACACCGAAGAAATCAAGCCCCAGAATAACCAAAAACACCATCCCCAGTAATATTACCGGGAACATGAAAAGCAGAATCACCGTATTGCGGTTATTCCGCCAAATCTGGGTTTGGAGACCAACGTATTTCATTGAAGGAAATTAAAACTTCACCTCAGGAGCCTTGTTGAGCGTTTCGCGGTTTTCAGTCGCCTCGTACATGGCAGCACGGGTAAAGTGGAACATGCCCGCGATGATGTTGCTCGGGAAGACTTCGCAAGCGTTGTTGTATTCGCGCGTCGAGGAGTTGAAGAAACGGCGAGCAGCGGCAAGCTTGTTTTCAATGTCCGCAAGTTCAGTCTGCAACTGCAAGAAGTTTTGGTTCGCCTTGAGTTCCGGATAAGCTTCCAGCGAAACGCGAAGCCCGGCGAGCGCACCGGACAAAGCCTTGTCAGCAGCGACCTTTTCGTCGATAGTCGTCGCACTCATAGCGGCAGAACGTGCGGCAGTCACTTTCTCGAGCACGTCCTTTTCGTGCGTGGCATAGCCCTTGACCGTCGAAACGAGCTGCGGAACAAGGTCATAACGCTGCTTGAGCTGCACATCGATATTCGCAAACGCATTCTCGCGATTGTTGCGGAGCTTCACAAGCCCGTTGTACATGGAAATGAACACAGCGATGACGATGAAAATGACTGCGACTACGATAACTACGGTCATATAATCTCCTTTCTTCTTGTGGAAATAATATACATAAAAACAAGGAGAAAAAGAAAGCCCACGGAAGATATCCATGGACTACAAACGAGTACAACACCTCGCCTATATACAAACGCACTCTACTAAGGCGCAACCCTTGACAGCGCATTTCGAAGTTCCAAAAAGTGGAACTTTTGCATTAATGTGAAAGTTGCAACTTATTTCTATTGTGCATGCAATATATACGAAATCCGTAAAATATTTCCTTTTTCTTACAAAAATAGAGCTATATTGAGAGTGATTAGAATAAAAAGCAAGGTAATGAAATGGCTTTAAAAGAATACGGAAAAGATTTTTTTGATTTTAACAGTTTCGCGGCAAATGCTAAACCAGGTGATACGGTTTATGGCATACCATACAATTTTGTGGACTTCGGTGTTTTCGTAGCCTTAGACAATGCAGGAAATTTTTCAGGATTAATCCCAAGTCGCTTTATTTCGAAAAAAGGTGAACAACCCACAATAGCAATTCCTCAAAGACAACGTCAAGAATTCCGCATTCAACAAATAGACAAGGTTAAACAACGAATAACTCTTTCGACTCTAGAATATGATTTTGGAGAACGCAAGGCACGACCCAAAGATACCACGGATTATAATGAACCTATAGACAATTCAAAGGTTGTTGTTGGCGAAGGCGATAAAGAAATAACGATAACTCTCCCCGACCCTAATGATGAAAAAACAAAAATTTCAAGAACTATTCTTGCAAATAGCATAAAAGTCATGGCAAGCGATAGCCAGATTATCGACAGCTATTATTCAGACAAACCAAATCATCTTGATTGGGCAGAAGACATAATCGAAAACTCCTTTAGCGAAGGCATGCCAACACATGTATTCTTACGCAATCTGACATACGAAAACAAAGAAAGAGACATCTTGCGTCTAGGCTTGCGGTTAGCTAGACAAGAAGGAGATTACTGGCATGCCAATTTAGGCTTGCCCATGAGCCAAACATTTCTTTTTGAAGGGCGACTTAATGACCACGGTCGAGAATTCATCATCGATAGAATCCTAGTTGTAGGCAATAGCGAAGAAGCGTTGGCATACGAAGTCAGCTTAGAAATCATCCAATCTACAGGAAGAAATCGTAGCGACTTCATGTATAACATTTTGAACCAAATGGCATCTTTTACCAAGTACACTTCGAAAAAATTAACTCTTTGGAGCGATTATTTGAACTGGTGCGAAAAAGTCGCCAAGTTGCAAATACAGGGTGTAAAATATGTAGGAGTATCTTTCGACCGCAACCAAAAACAACTTGTATTTGAATTGCTCTTTAGCAACGAAGACGAATACAAAAGAATGCAAAGAATTCTGAAAAGACAAGAAATTTCTGTATTTCCAAATAAAATTTCCACTGATCGTCTTGCATTCAAATACAATACAGGAGATGGAAAACGTTTCCAATGGGTCAAAGGGACAAACATCGGTAACTCTATGGGAATTGTTGGCAATTCTTATGGCATCGATATCGCTTCAAGAAAACTGGACATACCCGTCAGCGAAAAAGACAATGACGAAAAAACACTCACACTTTCTTCGATTCACGACAAATTTACAAAACCATTCTTTGTGAGCTGGGGTTTCGGTCTAAATGATGACGATCTTGAAAAGATAGACTCCATGGACGGAGATATCTCCGACTTGAACGACCATTCATTCGATGATTTGATAGAAAATGAAATTTTAGGTCAATACCCTAAAGACGGATTCCTTGCTCTGTCGGCCGTTGGCGACTTAGCCCTAATCAACCGCTTTAGACGAGCCATTGACCAAATCCGAAATGGCGAAAGCTACAATCCCCATTTAGAAGAATGGCTTTTTGATATTTCACAAGCGCGCAAACCAGATAAACATTTCAATGTTTCTATCAACCGTTGGCTAGACGAAAATGTAGCTTCCAATGAAAATCAACGCGAAGCTATAGAAAAAATGTTGCGAACTAAAGATTTATTCCTGCTGCAAGGTCCTCCAGGAACAGGCAAGACTACAGTTATTGCGGAAGCCATATTCCAATTTGCCATTCGAGGGGAACGAGTCCTCCTTTCATCTCAATCAAACGATGCTGTTGATAATGCTCTGGAACGACTTGTCAAGACTCCTGAAATTCGAGCCATCCGACTGATGAATTCAAAAAATCGTCGTTTTTTGAAAGATGATGAAGAATCCGTCAACAATCTCTCCGAAAACACTGCACTGCGTTTTTATTACGAGTCCTTATCGGATAAGATATCTAGGCAAACTTTAGACAAGTGGGATAATCTCCAAAAGAAAAAGAACGATTGTCAAGCCGATTTACGCAACGTGAAAGCAATTGGCACAACAATAACTTCTGCTTCTCAGGAATGTGAAAAAAAGCAGACCGAGTTGCAAAATCTTCGTTCAGAATTAAATGAAAATCAACTAAAACTTGAGGCGGCCAAAAAGGCGAATGAAGCAGCAAATATTGAAAAAAACAACTTGAACGAGTTCAAAAAAGCGATAGCGGAAGAAGAGACTGATTTTGCCTTGTCCGAAAAGCAGCTAGACAATATTTTCAAATTTGGTCCCAGCGCCAACGATTCCGATTATAATCTTTGGAATATTCCGTCTGCAACATTGACAACAACCCAAAAAAATCAATACCTAAAACTTTTTATCAACAATGTTGTACAACTAAAGAAACTGAATAAAAAAATTGCAGATTCCATCAATACGGCAATCGTCGATGACGATTTGGAATTAAAGCAACTGAAAACACAAGTAGATAATCTACAAGAACAATTGGATGCAGCTCAAAATGATGAGGAATATGACCGTATTGAAAAAAATTTGAATGCACTAAATCGAGAAATTCGAGCTCTCAGAAAAAAATCTCAAGGTATTGAGTGCAACCTAAGCGAAACTCAAAAACAAATCATAAGTCAGCAATTGCAAAAATTGTTGACATCTGACAAGAAAAAATTCATAGATAGTTTGACTGCGAAAAATCAAAATCTTGACGCCCTTCTTTCAAATATGACGGAAGCACTAGAGCGTTATCAAGCAGGCTTGCAAATTCAAGATGAAAATCCTATTAAAGACAAGATTAAAGTTACAAACGGAAGAATTAACGTCGCTAACGATGCTATTAAAACATTAACTGATCGCATTCGTAGTGAACAAGAGAATATAAATGAAATTACTAAAAAATACAGCAATGAATCAAATGATATTGATGCTCTTGTTAAAATAATTGAAAAACGTTCTAAAGAACTAGAGCAAGACTTAAAAAGAGATTCTGTAATGCGAGAAAACTTCGGTTCGTTATTGGAAGGTTTTCGACACACATTAAAGGAGCACATTTCAAATAAGAGACTTTTGGAAAACGATAATGAACATTATCTGAGTACTTACATAAACTCATGTAATGTTGTAGGGTTCTCTTGTACAGCGGATCCCAGAATTCTTACCGAAAAGGATATTCACAATTTTGATGTGGTCATTATCGATGAAGTCAGTAAAGCGACACCACCTGAACTTTTATTGCCTTTGATGAAAGCCCAAAAAGTTATCCTTGTTGGCGATCACCGACAATTGCCCCCCATGTTCAAAACCAACGAACGTTCTTACGAAGAAATTATATCCGATATTGAAGAAAGCGACGATTATACCGCTGAAGAAAAAGAAGCCTTATCAATGGACAACTTCAAGCGATACAAAATGATGGTGACTTCCTCGCTTTTCAAAGATTACTTTGAACGTGCTCCAGAAGAAATCAAATCTTCACTATTAACGCAATACCGAATGCACAAAGACATCATGAACATCATAAACCGATTCTATGATGGAAAACTTATATGTGGCATTCCCGAAGCAAATATGGAATCAAGAAAGGCGCATCATCTCACGATAAATAACTGCAAAAACAAGCCTTTTGTAACACCAGAAAAGCATGCATTCTGGATTGATTCATCAACCTTACCCAACGATACGCCCATATACGAAAGCTTTATCGGTTCCTCTTCATCAGCCTGCAACTTCTTAGAAGAAAATATCGTCATCGCATTATTGCGAAAGATTAACGATGCCTATGTCAAATTGGGCTATGGAAAAGACAAAAAAATAACCGTGGGAGTTATCAGTTTCTACCAAGCTGCAGTGAATAATATGCGACGTAAAATAAAACAAGCTCGCAGTCGTGGCGGCTTTAGCGCACTTGACATATCAACAAACACCGTTGATAGATTCCAAGGGCAAGAAAAGAACATTATCATAGCAAGTCTTGTTCGTAGCAAAGAACCCAAAGGACCTAATGGGAAAGTCCTTCTCAGTAAACACGTTTTGGCATTTGAACGAATCAACGTTGCTTTTTCCAGAGCACAAAACTTGTTATTTATCGTTGGAGCAAAAAAATCCTTTGAAGACCTTGAAGTTACATTGCCCATGATGGACAAGCAAGAAACACGCACAATTCCCGTCTACAAAAACATTATGCAAGATTTACATCGTAAAGGATGCCTTGTGGATTCCAGTTGCGTTATTGATGACAATTTGGCACAAAAGACGCTTGATGAATTCAATAAAAATAAAAAACGCAACAATGGCAAATTCAACAAAAACGAAAAGAGAGCAAGGAGCTAACTGATATGAAATTAACCGTATTGAATCTTTCTTTTCCTATTAAAAATTTTTCTGCTACAGTAGAGCACTTTACTCCTCGAAATTCTACAGCTATAGAATGGGCTATTTTGGAATCCGTCAATACAATCGCAGGAAAGACTGGTTTTCAAGATGTTTCCATTGAACGTTTTTTTGCAGATATATTACAAATTGCAGATCCAAACATGCTTGTAAAACCATGCATTATCAATTTGATGGATATAGGAGCATTGGAACGTTCTGACGATATTTTCGATAGTGTTGATTTGGGAAATGTAAGAATGGGCGTTCTCAAATTGACTGATGAAGGCAAAGAAATGCAACAAAGGGGATTACTACCCGGAGAAACTTCAGAAAATGAGATACGATTCAGTTACAATCTTTTCAATAAGGAAATTTTTAACGCCAAAACGCAAAAAATGTTCAACGATCCTCAAGGTGTCGAAATTGTCGATACAGATGACGACTTGGAAAATGTCGATATGCCAACACAAGCAGTTCGACAATATTTGCTAAAAAATCCATCCCAATATCACTGGATGAACACTAATACTGAAATAAGAAATATCAGTGATTCTACCGAAAAAGATGAAAAAGTAAAATGGATTATTCGTCCTAAAAATGTCATTATTTCCGGAAATGGAAAAATTTCTATTGAAAATAATGATTCGACATTTATTGAAGACAAGGTCTTAGCATATCTTGCAGAACAAGACAATTCGATTGAAAATTTAAAAATCAACACCAACGCTATAAAGAAAATTGAATTCAAGGATGTTGATCAAGAATGTTCCAATATAGTTCTAGCAAAGACAGTCAACAGTTTGCTCAGCAATGAAATTGCAATGTCAACAGTCTGTGTCATCAACAATTCCATTGCGAACATCGATTTATCCCAATTGCAGGGAAAATCAGGGCGCATTGTGATTATTGCCGGAGCAGATAAATTTGAATGCCGCCAAGATTCCGCATTAAAGTCGCTCATTATCAAAGTTCCATCCGATAACGAATTAGATTCCATTTTATTTGCATCTGCTGTAAAAAATTACAGAATTCATTCAGCAGGCGTTTACACAAATCATTCCGCTACCCCTTTAACAGTTATTTTACAAACAAAAGAGCAAACATTTGATTTTACAGCTTATTGTGTAAACCTTGTACAAAAATACGCAAGTGAAAACAAAAATATACTGTTCTTGCTACAAGGTGTTGGAAAGACCGATCTATTCTTCAACCAACTTGCAAATCTCTTTGACGACCCTGAAATAAATTTGTTAAAGAAAGGCGAAGCCCTAGCCAAAATCCTAGAAATTGGGCAACGATATTTCGGCAAAAACATACTCTCTACAGATCAAGAGAAGATATTGCTGTTTCACAATTGGGAGCCCAAAAATATCACTCTTCCCAGCATTCAAGAACAAATCCATTCTTTGTTAGAATCCACATATTTCAAAAGTAGGCCTTGGGCATTGCAATATGCAATTTCCCAAATGATGGAGCACGCCTCCCCCGTAAAATCATTTGAAGAATTTAAGAATTTTATAGAATTTTCAACAACGACTCCACTTGTCAAAGATGTATTCCGCAATGTAACAATTGCCCAAAAACTGGATTCCGATGCAAACATAGAGTTGTTAATAGCATGCTACGGAGAGTTACCGCAACAACTAACGTTGACGGAAACCCAAAATCGGTTACTTACAATGCAAAAAGCATTTATTGACTTGAATTTAGAACTCAAGCGCATCAAGTACAATATCGATCAAACCGCAGCAGAAAAGAAATCAATCATTTTGAAGAATAAAGATGCACTCCCAACATTGAATGTAAAAGTCAACGCATTCAAAAAAGCAAGGGCATTATTTAACGACACATTAAAAAAACGCGCATCGGCAATTAAAACAAATATTGAAAATGACGACTATTTCCAAAAGCCTGAATACATGCCGTATTTTCAACAACTACAAATAGTTCATGATGCAATCACCACAATTTCCCCATATTTAGGTATCCTTAACGGAAATTACGATCGCATCTACATTGCGGATACTTGTGCCATTATGGAAAATCCAGAACTTATAGATTCATTTAAAACGAATAAGTCGGCATTGATAATCCCTAAACAAGTTCTTGAAGAACTTGACAAAAACAAATTAAAAACAGATGACGACAAAAACCAAAAAGCCCAAGCCGCAGCAAAAAAAATAGCCGAATGCCGAGACCTGAAAAAAATGGGGCAAAAATGGTTATTTATAGAAGATTCCGACATCAGTCTTTTACCTCAGGAATATTCGGATGGACGTATATCTGGAGACGACTTAATATTGTCTGTCGCCCTGAAATACAGGCTCAATGATCCCATCATTTTGACAAATGATGTAAATTTCGGCAATAAGCTATATGGCGAATACATCCGTCAACAATCATCAAAACAATTCATGGAAGAAAATTCGAAGAAAGGAGCAAAAAAATGAGTTACTCATCCGAAGTTGCTTATAGAATTGCAGCTGAAGCCAAAAGACTCGCCAATATGCAACGAGTCCGCAATACGACACAAAATTTTTTGAACCGTTACAGGGGTATGCTCAACGACTTTCTTCGAGATCGTCTTGACGATTTTATTCCCGGCGAAATTGAACATCTAAAAAGCCAGTTAAACGAAGCGGACCATCTGCTAGCAAACGATCCCTTCACGGCTCGCGAAGTAAGCCAAAGCATCCAAAGCTATATTCATGGGCTCCGCCATATCGCCCGAGAAAATCAGTTTCAACAAGAGCAAGCCTATAGAGAAAGACAACGACAAGAAGAAGAAGAACGTCAAGCTAAAAAGACTGCGGCTATGTCCGCATACTACACTGCCGTACGTAAAATTTCGGGCGCTGCCGTCCAGAATTTCGCCAAAGCAGAACTTACAGAAATTAGAAAAGATGTAGAAGCAGGTCGGCTAGTATCCAAAAACGAAATTGAAGCTAGAATAAGCAAAGCTAAAGAAAATGCAGAAATCAAAGCGAACCAATGGAAATCGCAAACCGCAGAAACGGCCCAGAAAAAAGGACTTAGCGGTCAGATTGCCGAAATGAAAGAACAAATCAGCGCACAGTCAATGGATTCTGCTGCAAAACAAAAGGCTTTAGCTTCTTTGGATGATTTGCTAGGACGCACAAATATCGAAACATCTTCAGCAATCGACATACAGAACAGCATCAAAGAAATTGACAAAAATGTCGAAGAAGAAATCGTTTCCGAAGAATCTCGAAAAATCGCAGTAAAAGCAATTGTTAAATCCCTGAGAAGCTACGGATTCGAAATATCAGCTGCAGACGTGACACTTGTAGAAAAAGACGGTCATAGCGTTGTTCGTATCGTGGGCAATAAAGCCAACGGAAAACACGCTGAAGTCGATGTGACCGACCAAGGTAAAATGGTTCGCCGTTTTGAAAAATATGAGGGCATGTCTTGTATGAAGGATGTCAACGCCCTGACTGCGGATCTAGACAAAATTTATTCTATAAAACTTTCTGACGAAAGAGTACTGTGGGAAAATCCTGACAGAATCGGCAAAGACGCTGATGATTTGCCGAATTCAAATTCTAATTGGAGGAATCGCTAATGGCTGAAAAAGTATTGAACGCGTGGAAAGACCGATTTACAAGAGACATCGGCATAAAGGATTCCGTGATTCTTTACGGAAATGTTTTTGATATCTGCAAAAATCCGCAAAATGGAAACAATTACGATTCTTTCCTAAGAAACATCGTTGACATTGTAAAAGAAAAGGGCTTCAGAACTATCCATGTATGGGACAGCGTCGAAGGAGAAAACACCGAATTAGGAGATCCCATTTCCTCCAATACGCAACCGACCAAATCTGCAGCCGCAAACAGCTATTTAGATGACGACGACGACGCATTGACTAGCCAACCAACGAACAGCAGTAGTAGCGGTCCTGTTGATGTCGACAACTTCTTTTCAGTGATGTTAAACACTTTGAGTGGTGGTCCAAAATCAACAGCCTTCATATTAAACTACTCAGACTATCTCTTCGGCAATTCCAATTCGCTGAGCGCCCCAGAACGTGTATATCTAGAAAAGCTTTGCAAGACACTGCAAGCACAACAATTCAATTTGAACGGGAACTATTTTGACAATTTAAACAAAGGAAATTTAGTTGTCATTATAGCAAAAAATCAATCATCCTTCCCTCCTATTTATTACCTAGACAACCCACAAGTAAGTACAATCAACATACCCTATCCTGGACGCTCCGAAAGAGCTGATTTTGTAGAACACCAACTGCCAATCTTAAAAGTATCCAAAGACCTAAACAATAAAGAAAATAAAATCGTCAAGGAAAATTTTATAGACTCATTGGATGGGTTTAACCTAAAAGAAATCGCTCAACTGATTAAGCTGTCAAACCAGATTCAAGAGCCTCTCAGTTGCGAAAAACTAGTGAATCTCTACAAATACGGGGAAAAGATTAGCCCATGGGAAGAACTCAGCAAGGAAAAGCTAGAAAACATCGAAGATGTTCTTAAAAAACGCGTGAAAGGACAGGACGAAGCTATTGAAAAAGTTAGATCCGTCATTCTTCGTGCATTTACAGGCTTTTCAGGCTTACAACACTCCGCAAAACAAAGAAAACCCAAAGGCACCCTATTCTTCGTCGGCCCAACCGGTGTGGGAAAAACAGAACTCGCAAAATCTATTGCCGAATTTATATTTGGCGATGAAAATGCCTGCATTCGATTCGACATGTCCGAATTCAGCCAAGAACATAGCGACCAGCGATTAATTGGCGCACCTCCGGGATATGTAGGCTACGAAGCCGGCGGACAACTCACAAATGCAGTGATGGCAAGACCATTCTGCGTGCTGTTATTTGACGAAATTGAAAAAGCACATGGCAGAATTCTCGATAAATTTTTGCAAATCCTCGAAGACGGCCGTCTAACAGACAGTAAAGGACAAACGGTCTATTTCTCCGAAACAATCATTATTTTCACTTCAAATATAGGCGCGTCTAGTGGCGAGATCAGTCCAGAAATGAGTCACAAAGATGTCCGTGAAAAATTCATCGGAGAAGTTCGCAATCATTTTGTAAATGAACTAAAGCGTCCAGAACTCCTAAACCGCATTGGCGACAATATCGTTCCTTTCAATTTTATCGACAATGGCGACATTTTTGTTGAAATTGCAAAAGCCAAGGTACGCCCAATGATAGATTTCATGAAGGAGCGCTATCAGGCCACGCTTAAGTTCGAAAACGAAGATGACATTTTCAAAGCAATTGCCAACAGCTGTGACAAAAAGAACGGTGGACGCGGCTTGCTAAATATTATCGAATCACAAATTGTCAACAAACTCGCAGATTTCGTATTCGAACATATCGAAGAATTGCAAGGCCGAGAAGTTATCGTTTCTAGAAAGAATCCCAACGTGGCTAGATTTTCAATCGATTTTGCATAATGCCACTATTAAACTTAGCCGCCATACGAGAATGCACCGAAGCGGAAGGCCCCGGCAAAAGATTTGCCATTTGGAGCCAGGGCTGTCCGCGAAAATGTAAAGGATGTTGCAATCCCAACATGCAACCCTTTATAAAACAGAACATCTTGGACACCGATGATGTAAAAGAAATGATTCAAAAATCAAAAACAGAAAACAACATCGAAGGTGTATCATTTATCGGCGGCGAACCAATGTTACAAGCCGAAGGATTTGCCGATGTAGCCAAGTGGTGTCATAAAAATGACTTAAGCGTTCTTGTCTTTACAGGTTTTTTGTACCAAGAATTATTAAATATGCACAATACATTTGTTGATACATTATTGGCGAACATCGACCTTTTAGTAGATGGACCTTATCTGGAATCACAACCCGATTATGAACGTGACTGGATTGGTTCTACTAATCAAAACATAATATTCTTGACAGACCGCTATTATCCCGGAATTGAAAGGCAACGTGGGAAACGCCGGGTAGAATGTTTTGTATCGAATGATAAAATTATGATTAATGGTTGGCCAATCGGAATGTGAAAAATTCTAATACTATTCTTTATTTGCGCGGAATAACATATGTTGTCAAGCTGGAAGTACATAAAAACAATAAAGCATCTAATCAAAAAATTAAATGATAATATTTTTTATCTAATACTTTGGAATATTGAAATAAAGAAAGAACGCAAGGCTGAAGATGAAGGGAAAATTGATTGCTACCTTAAACAATGGTATTTAAAAGAAACAGGAATTCCATTAAACATAGAAAATCCAACAACGCTTACAGAAAAGCAGCAATGGATAAAATTACACGGAATAAACGAATTGATTACTTCTTGTTCCGATAAATACAAAGTCCGTAGTTATGTAAAAGAAAAAATTGGGGAACAGTATTTAATTCCTATAATTACTGTTTCCAACTACAATTCATTTGAAAATGTGGAACAAATTGACTTTGAAAAACTTCCGCCAAAATTTGTGATACAATGTAATCATGGTGCACACATGACACATGTAATCACAAACAAGAGTAAATTAACTTATTTAAAAAAAAAATGGTTATTATATAGAATTAACCAAGAAATGAAAATAAATTACGCATACACTCATGGATTCGAATTCAATTACAGGAACATTGTCCCAAGGATTTTTATAACAGAATGTTTAGATACCGATTTACTTTGTGATTATAAATTCATGTGTTTTAACGGGAAAGTAGAATATATGTGGGTTGACCAAAATAGATATAATCACCATAAAAGAACTGTATTTCTAAATAACTTTGAAAAAGCCCCATTCCAATTGGGCTATGAAGATATAGATTTGGAATTAGATATTGAAAAATGTAAAGAAATGAGAAATCTTGCCGAAATTTTGGCAAAGGATTTCGATTTGGTCCGTGTGGATTTTTATTTGATAAACAAAACAATCTATTTTGGAGAAATGACATTTACATCAAGTAGTGGAAAAAGATTGCCCAATCCACAAAAATGGAATTCAATACTCGGAGAAAAATTAAAAATCAGTGGATTGCAAAAATGAAACCAAAATTCTTTTCAAAAAAGATAAATAAATTTATTTCGTTTCTTGTTGGAAAAAAGAAACGCCGTAGTCCATTTACATTTGAAGTCCATATTACAGATTATTGCAATCTCAATTGCCAAGGGTGTTTTCATTTTTCCCCCCTGGCTACAAAAGGCAGCACGTATGATTTGGGTGAATTCGAAAGGGATTTTAAAAGAATGCGCGTTTTATTTGAAAATGATGTTGATTGGATTCATCTAATGGGTGGGGAACCTTTACTATGCAATAACGTGGAGGATTATCTTGCGGTAGCTCGCCGTCATTTCCCCTTTTCTAAAATATCATTGATTACAAATGGCATACTTCTCCCTAAATCATCAGATCTTTTTTTCAAAATGTGCAAGGATTTGAATATTGAAATTGCAATAACCCGCTACCCTATCGCATTCGACTACAATTTTTTAGAAAGCTTTGTCAAGTCAAAAGGGTGCCACGTGAGGCTTTTTGGGAACCGAGGCGGTGAATCGGGCATGAAAAAGATGAACCTTCAGAATGGCGCTTTACAGAACTATAAGCGTAATTTCTTATCCTGTAATTTATCCAACACATGTATTACATTGGATCGAGGAAAATTATTTTATTGCTCTGTTCCCGCATATATAAATTATTTTAATAATTTTTTTGGAAAAACTTTTGATAATTCCCATGAATATATTTTGATAGAAACATCAACAAAAGATGAAATTGTTGAATTTTTAAGACGTCCACATGTTTTTTGCAAATACTGTGACGTAAAAAATAGGGAAAAGAATCGATTACCTTGGAAAATTTCTCAAAAGAAAATAGAGGAGTGGTGTAGATAGATGATAAATATTGATTTTTATAAAAACCGTCGCGTTCTTGTTACAGGGCATTCTGGATTCAAGGGTTCCTGGTTGTGTCGTATTTTGAAAAAATTGGGTGCTAGAGTCTGTGGACTATCCTTGATGCCGGAATCGGATTCTAGCTTGTTTTTCTTGGCAGACATTTCTCATTGCGTTGAACATGCCGAATATTCTGATATAAGAATTTATGACAATGTTGAAAAAGTTTTCACCCAATTTCATCCTGAAATTGTAATTCACTTAGCCGCGCAACCACTTGTTCGAGAGTCGTACCGAAATCCTAAAATGACATACGAAACAAACATTTTAGGAACTCTACATATTTTGGAGTGTATCCGCCATTTTCCAGAGGTAAAGTCCTTTTTAAATGTAACAACAGAGAAAGTTTATGAAAACAAGGAAGATGCTAAAGTTCGCATTGACGAATCGTTTCCACTAAATGGTTTTGATCCATATAGCAATTCAAAATCCTGCAGTGAACTTATTACAGAGACATATAGGCGCTGTTTTTTTGGCAATCGGGATTGCTCGATTTCAACAGCAAGAACGTCAAATGTCCTTGGAGGTGGCGATTTCGCCACGGATCGGATTATTCCTGATTGCGTGAGAGCCGCTATTGCACATAAAGATATTATAGTGCGCAATCCCCAATCATGTCGTCCATACCAATTTATTTTAGATCCTCTTTTTGCCTATCTTGAAATATGCGAAAAACAGTATGATAACAAGTCCATGCAAGGCTGCTTTAATATTACTCCAGACGACGCCGTGAATACCGCCGACCTGGTTTCCCTTTTTTGCCATAAATGGGGTAACAATTTGCGATGGGTCACCCACTCTAATCATGAGAACATGCACGAAGCAGACTTTTTAGTTGTTTCGAATGAAAAATTTAAAGAAAAATATCAATGGAAATCTGCGTATTCCATTGAGACCGCGATTGAAAACATTGTGCAATGGACAAAGGCCTGGCTGGAAAACCCAACATTGTCCAAGGATGTCATGGACCTCCAGATTGAGGATTTTATAGAAAATAGGATGGATGTATAAATGAACGTTCTTTGTTTACGAAATAATTTTACGGGTGGATACCACGCGTTCAAGACTTTTTATGATGAAATTCTCGATGGATTTGAAAAACTAGGCGTGAATGTTTTTGTTGCAGACTCTGTAACGGAAGCCGTGAAATTTTATGAAACCGAATCTATTGACTTTTCCTTAAATATCGGGAAATACTTTTTCTTTTTGAATGACATACCTCTTTACGACGTATTCAAGATCGTTAATTATGAATGGATTATAGACAATCCCTTAAAATACAATGCTGACACAAAGTCTATATACAATAGACTTATTATGATTGATAGTGAATTTCTCAGTATTGATGGATTCTATAGGAGCGACTATATGGTTCTTCCTTTGGGAGGACCGCATTTTGAGTACAATGAGGTCAAACGTAAAAACGCCGTTCTGGTTCCATGGCGAATCAAAAGCTTATCCGATTTGACCATAAAGATCGAAGAATCGCCTTTCCCAAACGAAATCCTCGATTTCATCCATAATTATGACTACGATTCATCGTATATATCCTTCTTTAATCAATATTTAAATGAATGTAAATCCATTAAAGATCGTGTACTCTTTTTCAGGCTGACAAATGATTATATTCGTGCCGACAAGAGAATACGAATGGTGAATGCCATACATGACTATCCTGTGGTTATTGTTACCGATGAACATTGCAAGGAAATTATCGGGGATAATGTATCCTATTTGCCAACAGGTGATTTCTTAACAACACTTGATTTGCAACGTCAGTACAGATACGTTTTAAACAGTAACCCCAATTATTATATGAGTCTGCATGAACGCGTAACGCATGCGATTGCAAATGGCGCAGTTGTCGTTACCGATGAAAACGCATTATTAACGGACATTAATTTTCCGCTCCGCATTAAACAATCTAATTTGGGAGCATTGGACGAATTAATTCATTATGCAGACCAGAATTTCGTCCAATTATTGAACGAACAGCGGAATTGCGTCTTTGAGTATCGAATGGAAAATACACTAAAAAAGATAATAATGAATTGCCATGAATTACAAGTTTAGCGAACATTATCCAAAATTTTCGATTGAGACTTCTTCCGAAGAGCTAATTTATTTTTTTTCAAAAAATAAATATGGAATTGCATTTTTCTTTGAAGAAGATTCTTTTGTCGGATGGCTTTCATTATCTGCATTTTTAAATACTGATTGTCAATTTAAGCTAGAATCTCTAAAAAAAGATGTTATTGTTGACTTTTTCGACTATAAACTTGATCATCACAAAATCGCATCATTTTTCAAACAAACAAATGTTCGTTCTGCGTTAGTTATTAATTCAGGTACGCCCATAGGTGTTTTTTCACTCTTTAATCGTTATAATACTTCATTTAATACTCAAAAAAAACAAAATGCCTTGAGTAAGATCCAAGCATATCAGGACTTACTAAAAAATTTCTTTGCTTTCTGTGGCTATAAAAAAATTGGAATTCTTTTGGATGATGCCGATCAAATTTTTTTATGTGACGGTATTTACCGCTGTTCTTTAAAAAACGTTTCTCAATTTGATATTGTTCTTGATTCGTTATTATTTCCAGAGCTATACGATATTTACAATTTGAAAAATGTTATCCCATTAGATCAGGTGCTGTCCTGCGCATTGCTTTTGGAATTGAATAACCATGCAAATCTTATGAAATCATTCTTTTTCGTAAATGAGATGAATGTGGATTATGACGATTTGTATGAAGATGAAAGGTATCAGATTGAACTTGTAAACGATATTGAAGAAGCATTAAAAGATGAAATATATAAAGAGAAGGCTTATGAGGGATTTCCTGAGGATTTAAAATATTTGCAACATCTTGGAACTGACGTATATCATCCTGTAGTACTTAGATACAATGGCGTATTTCGCTATGTCAAGGAATCCAAGATTTTGGGAGATTTTTGCAATTCAAGACTTATTCCATCATCAAGAGGAAATAGAAGAAAAGCGTTATTTTTCGGACCATGCATAGCTTATTCCCTCTTTACCAGCAAGTATTCAACGATTCCAGAATTTTTACAACAAATTCTCAACAAAAACGGAATCGATATCGACTTGGTTAATTATGGGGTTCCCGATGGTGGTGATTTTTTAAATGATTTGATTATGATGCTATATAAAAATAAGGCATCTGATTCATACTGCATTTTTATTAATAGATTCGATCCTTTTGTTCTTCGATTTTTCAAAATGTTGGGAATTAAGTATGATTATTTAGAAAACTGTATGGCGAAAGAACACTATTGGTTCTTTAATGAGAATATGCATACAACACCCAAAGGTAATAGGATTATTGCACAGACTTTATTTCAAAAATGTCATTTCAAGCATATTTCTCATAATGCCGATTTATCGTACTTGCGCCGACAAACGTTGGATGACTTATTCTACTTGAAAGAAAATGATGTCAACGCCTTTAAAAATTACTTAAGAAAGAATAGTTTTAATAAAAAAGGACTGAAAGGATATATTGGAATGAATTGCAGCCCGTTTACAAAGGGTCATGCATATTTAATAGACTATGCTAGAAATCATTGTGATTATTTATATGTATTTATTATAGAAGATAATCCAAACGCCTTCCCCTTTTATGACCGTCTCTGCATGGTCAAGGAATACTGTGAAAAATATTCCAATGTGAAGGTTCTCTCTAATTCTGTATTTACCTGTTCTAAATATACTATGAGCGCCTATTTTAACAAGAATTACGAGATGAATGCTGACATGACAGAGGATGTCAAAAATTTTGCTGAAATAATAATTCCTTCGTTGGATATAGGAGTACGTTTTTTTGGATCAGAAGAGAATTCTTTAGTTACTTCAAAATTAAACCAAGCCTATGAGCAATACATGCCCACTATAGGGAAAAAGTGCGTTGTCATTCCACGTCTAAAAGTTTTAGGCAAGACGATTTCTGCAACATTTATTAGAGAACGGCTAAGGGCGAGCGATGTTGATGCATGCATTGATTATGTTCCTGACCATGTTTTGCAATATTTACGACAGTTAACTCCAGAAGAGACTCCCAATGGATAAGATTTTACTTGTTACTGCAAAAAATCCCATGTCCGTCAATGTATTGGATGGCGGAGCAAAGACCGTGCTGCAATATATCGAGTCTTTATCTAATGATTACATTGTCGATTTGTTGCATTTAAATATTGGGGATTCATCCATTTGTAACCCATTACCCCCAAAAGGGGTGTCAAAAATCGAAATGATTGAGGCTAATGAGCTAAATTATATTTTTTTCAATAACAAAAATAGCTCTGAAAAATTTGAACGAAGAATTGAAAACTCGAGAATTTATGCACAAGAAATCAAGAAACGCATAAATTTTTACAACATAGTCATAATATTTCATTGTAGCTTAGCCATGGGATTAAAAGATTATTTAGAGAAGAATGAATTTGATAAAATAGTACTATTGCCAATGTTCTTGACTCCGTCATATTTAAAATCAGGCGATTGCGTTCCTAAATCATATACAAATGAAGAATATATTGCATTAGAAAATATTCGCCATATCATAACACCATCAAATGTTGAAAAAAAACAATTGACCGACTTTTATCATGTAAAAGAATCGAAAATAGTTGAGATTCCTAGATCCGTTGACAGTTTTAAAAAGCTTTACGTAAAAAAAAAGGAAAGTAATGTAATAAAAATTTGCTATGTAGCATCTTTTAAGAATCAAAAAAACAATTTAGATTCGATTAAATGTATAGAGCTATTAGTGCAACAGGGCTTTTCGGTAAATCTTTTTTTAGTTGGATCTGTTTTTGATAAAAAAATCTATGATCAATGCGTTAATTATGTTGAATCACATAATCTAAGCAACTTCGTACATTTTACACAAGCGATGACAACAAATAAATTACATTCACTTTATGAATGTATGGATTTAGCGATATCAACATCTTTACACGAAACTTTTGGAAGAAGCATTTTTGAAGCAATGAGTTTCGGTTTACCTACATTTTGCCTTAATACACTTGAAGTGGTTGACGAATTTGCCCTAAATAATACCGGATTAAAAAAATGTGACGATTTTCGAGATATGGCATCTGAACTCGCCATTGTACTAAAAAACAAACTGCTACTAAAAGAAATGTCCCTAAATGCAAAAAAAATAAGACAAGAATTATCACAAGAAAAACAATATCGTTCGATAAAAAAATATGTAAAATCACTGTTGCCCCCCCAAAAATGTGATTATTCTGATACAACCAAGCCAATTCCAATTATTCATTAAAAACATAAGATTAGCTCACATATTTTGTAAGGGCTATATTTTCAAGCATTTCAAAGTTCCACAAAGTGGAACTTTTGCAGTAATGTGAAAGTTGCAACTCACTCTTATCACGTACACAATATGTGTGAAATCCTTAAAATGTTTCTCTTTCCTTACAAAAATAGAGTTATATTGGTAACGTAATCAATGAATCAAGGAGAAAAAATGGCCTCGCTGAAGACTAAAGAACTATATACTAGCATTGTAGATGAAATTATCAAGATCGCCTCGAATATAGAATACCCCAACGAAAAAGCGGAAATCTTAAAGAAAACCATAAAAGACTATGAACTCCTGATTCCCGTAGTTGGCGAATTCAGCGCGGGCAAAAGCACCTTCTTGAACTCCTTTATTGGCCGCAAAGTCCTTTCTGTAGCTGTAACCCCAGAAACTGCAGTAGCAACAGAATTGCGCTATTCTACGGAAGAATACGCCGAAGTCCTTATCGATAAGGGCGAATCACTTGACAGCAAGCGCATCCCCATTGTTGATATTTCCAAGGTTCAAAAAGATTGGCGATGCATAAGGCTCTATCTCAATTCCGAAAATCTCAAAAAAATTGAGCCATTGGTTATGGTCGATATGCCGGGGTTTGATTCTCCACGTGACGACCACAACAGGGCAATCGCTAGTTACCTGAACCGTGGTGTGCATTACGTGGTCTTGACTAGTGTGGATAGCGGAACTGTTACCGCCTCGATGAAACGCCAAATCCAAGACATCCAAAACATGGGACGCACTAGCTCGTTCTTTGTCAGCAAGGCAAACCTGCGTAACGAAGAAGACGTGAAGGACGTCTGTGCAGAAGTCCAAGAACAGGTTGAAGACATTCTCGGCGAATCTGTAGAAGTGAAACCCCTGTACAAAGATGCGGGAGCCGAGCTCAAAAAACTGGTCGATTCCATTGACCCGGAAAAGCTCTTCAGCAAAGTGTTCAAAGACGCATTACTCCAGCTGATTGACGAACTGAATTCCACCGTGATGACAAAGATCGCGGCCCTCAAAAGCGACCGCGAAAAGAATAAAAGTGCGATTCGCGACATGCAGGATGCTCTCGACAAGCTCCTAAGAAAGCGCGATAGGATGATTGCCGAAGCCAAGAACAACCATTTTGAAGATGATATTGACTCCATCACCTCTGCTGCAGGCAACGCTATCAACTCTGAAATTGACCGATTGGTCGATATGGCTATGCACGGTTCTAGCAGTGAAGTCATCTCCCAAGAAATGAATTCCATTGTCCGTTCAGCAGTTATTCCCGCAGTCAATACCGTTGCAAAAAACATCACAGAAAAAATATCGAGCAACTTCCAAATGGAACTGCAGGAATACCAAAAGACATTCAACCTTTTTGATAACCCAGAACTCGTTGCAAAAGTAGGGGCTGCAACAGCTCACCTGGGCGACATGGCAAAAGTTGCAATTAATGGAATTTCAACGGCAGCAAAGACAGCGGCATCTAAAACCGGACTGAACGCGGCATATAAAGCCATTGCAGGCGTCATTGGCATTGCCTCCAATGTTTTTGCACCCGTTGTTGAAATTGTCCTCCTCTTCTTGCCTGAAATTTTAGGGCTCCTTTTTGGTTCCATGTCCAAAAAAAAGCAGGAACAAGAACAACGTCAAAACATTCGCAACCAAATTTTGAACGCTATTCCGCGTATGAAGCGAGACTTGCGTAGCAAGATTGAACCAGAATTGCAAAAACAAAACGAAGCAGCAATCAACGCCATTTCGGAACAGTTCAATGAACGCGTGAAAGACCTCGCAGACAACATTCAAAAAGCCAACGAGGCCCTTGAAAATAACGCAGATGTCGTCGAAAAAATGCAGAAACTCGAATCAGCTAAGGTTGAACTCAACCAGCTCAAGGACAAAGTTTAATAAGGGAACGTATAATGTCTACAGAACGTCTTGAAAAAATCATCGAGAAACGCAACACTTTGGAATCTTTGGCTATCAAGCACAAAGAGATTTTACACGATGCATTTTTAAACAAGTGCGGCGACTTAAAAGATGAGCAATATCTTCGCAGGGAGTACGAGCAACAAATTGACGCCAACCGCGATTTGCAAATTGGCATTGTCGGGCGCGTAAAGGCAGGCAAATCTTCTTTGCTGAACGCACTCCTTTTTGGCGGATCTACAATACTCCCCAAAGCGGCAACGCCCATGACCGCAGCATTGACCGTATTGTCCTATTCCGACAAACTGAAAGTAACCGTGCGATTCTTTGAGCCAGGAGACTTTACAAAGCTCAAGGAAAAAAGTGACGCTTACGAAAACAAGCTCCGCAAACTCGAAAACGAACTTTTCGAAAAAGCCCGGAAAGAAGCAGAAATCAAAGCAGGCGGATTTACTAAAGCCATCTTCGACGAAGCCAAGGCTCGTGATAGGGCGGCTCGCGATGCCAAAAGAACCCTGCGCGAAGACATAGGGCTTTCTGGCGCATTTGACCAATACCAGAAAATAAAAGCATCACCAATCTCGCAAAACGAAGTTGCAGGCCAAATCAAAGAACTCTACCCCAATTCCGTTGAAGATATATCTACAATGCTTGCCGATTACGTTGGTTCCGAAGGCAAGTACATGCCTTTTACGCAGAGCGTCGAAATTGCATACCCCAATGAAAAACTGAAGGGCATCCGCATTGTCGATACTCCGGGGTTCAACGATCCGGTCCCCTCGCGAGAAGAACGCGCCTACCAGCTCTTAAAAATAAGTGATGTTGTCTTGATTCTCAGCCAAGCCGGCCGCTTTTTAGATGCCAATGACAAAGCAGTCCTTGACAAGATTACAGTCAAAGACGGGCTCCGTGAACTGTTTGTTGTTGCAAGCCAAGTGGATACGCAACTTTTGGGTGACGAATACTTCGGCATGTCCCTAGAAGATGTATATAGCGATATCGCAAGCAGGCTTTCACAGCAAGCACGTTCTGTCCTTACGACTTGTAACGAAAGCGGGGCTTTCGACCAGCTAATCCATGACGATGGCAGCCGCGTTATCTTGGTTTCTGGCGATTGCGAGTCTATGTACTTGACATTTGCCAACAAAAATTCTTGGGACAAAGACAAGGTAACCATTTGGAAAAACCTTTGCGATAACTTTAGAGATTACTTTTCCGATAAGGATGAAGCGACATCCAAAGCGTCACTGAGACGTCTTAGCAATATTGATGTCGTTGAATCAAAAATCGAAACCGTCAAGCAAAAGAAAAACGAAATACTGGCTGATAGCGCGAACAAGATTTGTACCTCGTGGGAAAACGCCGCAGAAGATTTAAAACGAGGAATGAAAGATGCTGCAGAACAGCAAATTAAACGAATTAATGAATGCAACATCAACAGCCTGCAAAACGAAAAGAACTCCATCGAAAGCTTCTGCATGAAGGTTGAAGCAGGCATCTCAAATGCGGTCATCAATGCTGTTGATGATTGGCGTTCCGAAACAACAAAAGAAATGATGTCGTTTGTGAACGATTTGCAGGCCGATGCAAAAAATGATGCAAAAAATGCAAGAACAGAATTTACCAGACATCACACATACACGACAGGATGGATTTTTAAAGATTACCATGAATACACTACCCAACATACCCGCGTAAACCCAGTTCAGCTCAGGGCCACTGTTGAAGATTACACAGGAAAGGTAAACAACAACCTCAAAAACGAAATTCTGTACGAACTTTCACAGCTGAAACGCAAAATTTCCTCCAAAGTTGCAATCGTATGGGCAACAAAAGCGGCAGAACAGAACATGGATGAAGATGCCGTCGCCGTCAAAATCAACGCCATTATCGAAAGCCTGAACATTCCCGACTTCAAATTGCCCGAAGACACACTCCCGAAAGAACTTCGTGAATCTGGAGCCAAGGAAGACGAAGCCGGCGACCATCTGCTCGCCGTTTGCCGCTCCTACCTCAACGAACTTGCAAACAAGATGAGCGGCCAGCTGATTGATGAAATCGCCCGTTACGCAAACGCCATCAAAAAGGCAGATTTGGCATCGAAGCTCCTGGAAAAATACCGCAAAGACTTGGATAATCTTATCCACGATATCCAAAACAAAGAACAATCCATTAGCCTGTACAAAAAGGTTATTGAGGAATTGGAGGCCATTGTCTAATGCAGTTAAACGACTTAGAAGGAAAATTCAACCTTGTCTCCCAGCTTTTGGCCGCAAGGCCGACAGCCGACGAGGCTTTAAGCAAATTCCAGCAGCTGATGGACAAGGATTACATCGAATATGCCAAAGTCGACGACGCCCTCCCCGAAGAAGCCGAAGCATTGCTCGAACTGCAAGATATCCGCAGAAGCCTTGAAACATTCATCCACAACAAGGATGTCTATAGCAAGAACGCCATCGCGCTTGCAGGTGGTTTTAGTAGCGGTAAATCGACTTTCTGCAACCATATCTTTAGCACAAGAGAAATTCTGCTTCCTGTAAGCATCAACCCCGAAACTGCAATCCCCGCTTATGTCATCAGTGGCAATAAAGCTCCAAACGCTTTCGGTTTAACATCTGCAGGAGGCGTAGTCGAACTCGGTGCAGATTCTTACAAGCAAATGAACCACAACTTCCTTAAGTCTTTCGGCTTCAACCTGAAGGACTTGATGCCATCCGTCGTGATTCACGCCAAGATGCCGCAGGAATACGAACACATCTGCTTTATCGATACTCCGGGCTACAATTCCAGTGAAACAAAGGATTCCTTCACAAATCGCGACTATGAAACCTCGCTCATGTTTATCAAGCAGGCCAAAGTCCTATTCTGGTTTGTAGGCATGGATGGTAACGGAACACTGATAAATACCGACGTAGAATTCCTACAAGATGTCTTGAAAACTGCGCCCGACAAAAAAATCGTCGTGATATGCAACAAGGCAGAATTGAAAGCCCAAGAGGACCTGGAAGACATCCTGGACCATTTTGCAGACATTCTAGACGATAATGACATACCTTACGAAGGCATCATCGCCTACAGTTCAAAGCAGCACAAGGAATACGGTTATCGCAAAAATTCGCTGGACAAAATCATCAGCGATTTAAACCGCCAAAATACAGACAAGAAAAAAGAACTGCAAAAACGGCTCAAGAAACTTTTCAATAAACACGTCATTGCCGATGCTAATAGAATCCAAACAATCACCGAAAAAATCAAGACCTTGAACCAGATTTTGTTGCATTTCAAATCGTTGATGGACAACGTTGAATCGAAATTCAGCCAAGAAGCCGCATACGCACGGCGCGAAGCCATTCGTCAAGGTAGCAAATACGAAAAAAAGAACGAACTTGGAACAGAATCTATCGCGCTGATTACCAAGAACATCTCGAAACTAAAGACTGACTTGGAAAAAGATGTTGAAAAGTACAAGCATAACAAGGACACCATTTCTCAAATAGCATCGAAGATGGAAGATATCGTAAAGGAAATTTTCAAGGGATTTGAAGATTCATCCGACGATGCTTACGTCAATATACCCGCCGGCACATTTACTATGGGATCCGATAACGGCCCAAGAGACTCCAAGCCCGCCCACTGCGTCACGCTTGATGATTTCAAAATGAAGGCAACTCTTGTCACTCAAGCCGAATGGAAATCCATCATGGGCGACGTGAATCCGTCAAAATTCAAGGGCGACTTGCTGCCAGTCCACAACGTACCCTTTGCCAAAGCCGTAGAATACTGCAACAAGCTTAGCGTTCGCGAAGGATTAACACCATGCTACAACGCAAAAGGCGTTTGCGATTTTTCCGCGAACGGATACCGCCTGCCTACCGAAGCAGAATGGGAATACGCTGCAAGTTCTTTTGCCGAAAAGCCTTTGCAAAACTGCGCATGGTACAAAGGGAACTCATCCGAAACAATCCAACCGGTCGCCCAAAAAGAAGAAAACTCTTTGGGTCTTTATGACATACTCGGAAACGTCTATGAATGGACCAACGACTACTGGGACGACTATTCAAAAATCGCCCAGCAAAATCCGCACGGTCCCTCCAGCGGCGATGAACGCGTGATTCGCGGCGGATCCTTCAAAAGCTCTGAAAACAACTGCACTGTATTCGCAAGGAACATGGCAGAAGAAGACGATGTTCTGCAACCTATCGGATTTAGAGTTGTGAAGAGGGGATAAGAGGATGGATTGTCCTATGTTTATGTTGAATAAAAAAAGGAGTTTTTTATGACAACTAAAAACGAATCAAATACTTTCGAAATTTTCTTGAACGCTCTTGTTCAGGATTTTGGTGGATTAGAAATTTTTGACGAAGAAAACGAATCCCGTATTAACAAAGCTGTAAAATCCTTAGCAGATTCATTCGCGCAAGAAAAGAAGTGGATGCAGATTGCGTGCATGGAGAATGTTCCGCAAAAATTGTATTCTGTCATGGAATTTCCACAGGAAGCACAACAAAGAATGATTGACAATTGTCTCAAAGAATTATCTTCTTTGGGATTGACTTCACAAGTTGTGGAAGATGTCGTCGCGGGCTTTATAAGCGTATTGAAACTTAAAGGCTCTACTAAAAAAGAACCCGAAATAGAGAAAGTTTTAGGCGAGGCAAAAATAGTTGGCGATACCTATAAAACCTGTAAAATCGGAAATCAAATTTGGATGGCGGAAAATTTTAGATTGGCAACACTTCCTCCAGGATATTTTGGTGCGTACGAAAGCATAGGTCTTGCCGTTCCCGGAAATAAATATGGTCGTCTTTATACTTATCGCGATGCTCAGATGTCTTTGAATGATAGTTGGCGTTTACCTACAATGGAGGATTGGTTAAAGATGGTTTCTTACATTGAATCACTAGGGTTTGATGTGGGAACTGCACTCAAATCGAAGGGCGATTGGGGTGGTGATGCTGACCCCGGACTTGATCTTTTTGGCTTTGCAGCACACCCAATTAAATACTGGGATGACAATCTTCCGCAAAAGAAGGAAATAAAGAGATATTCTAAAGATTCGCTTTTCGCCGATGAATTAAATAGAGATGCTGATAGAAACGAAATTGGCAATCAATACATAGAGGATAGTGTAATTTCAAATTTCCCCTGCGTTCAATTTTGGGTGAACACTAATTATGTTGACGATCCATGTGTATATGATGCATATATGGCTTATGTGGCAACGTTAGATTCCACAAAAAATACGCTTGATTTGGATAAAGGAAAACTTTCATCAACAGGAAGAACATATAGTACACCTCCGTATGGCTTTGCCTGCGTTCGTTTTGTGAAAGATGTGAAATAAGGCTGTGGATAATTTCGTTTGTTTACACTGATTCCGTTTGCTCCTATTAAAACGAGACAAATATGCATGCAGAGAAAAAATGTATATCAGAAGCTATGCTCGAATCTATGAAGCATCTGCTTCTTGAGATTACTGATGAATATGGTGGTGTAGAAATATTTAACGAAGAAAACCACTATCGCTTGAATAAAGCTTTGATGGCTCTCGATGAATCACGTGAACCGGTAAAAGATTTGTTGCTTATTGCGAATATGAAACGTATCCCGCAGAAGTTGTATGCAGAAATGAATTCAACACAAAGTGAAAAACAGAATACAGTAGAGACATGTCGGGATGCTTTGATATCGTTGACTTTAGATGAAGATGTATGTGAAAAAATAGTTCAGAGCTACATGTCTATTTTGGGTATAAATGCAGTAGTAAGAAAAAAGCCTGTAATAGAAAAACAATTAAAAGAAGAAAACGTGGTAATAAGGTATAAGAAATCCTATTATGATTGGGAACATGAATGGATTCAAAAAGAGTATCAGTATAAAACTTGTATTATAGGTCATCAAGAATGGTTTGCAGAAAACTTTCACGAAAAATATGGACGATGCGAATATGGAGATTATGAATCAAGTATAGGGAGTGATTTATCACACAAGGAATTTGGACGCCTCTATGATTGGCATCAAGCGATAAAGAATGCACCCCAGGGTTGGCGACTCCCAACAATAGAAGATTATCAAGAATTGATTGCTTATATACAATCTTTTGAATTAGATACGGGAACAACTTTGAAATCTACAGAACATTGGTTGGGCTCAGCCGGAGCAGGCTCTGATCTGTTTGGTTTTTGTGCTTATCCTACTATAAATGATTCTAAAACAGGAGAGTATCAAGCTTGGTTTTGGACATCTTCTGAAACAGGTGATGAAACAAATTCTCACTTTTGCGTTAGTATAAAGGAAAATAGCAACAATATTGATTTACAAGGCAAGGCTGGGAATGGCTATTATGCTTGCGTCCGCTACGTAAGGGATGTTGAATAGCAGAAGGAGTTTTTATGACAACTAAAAACGAATCAAATACTTTTGAAATCTTCTTGAACACTCTTGTTCAAGATTTTGGTGGATTAGAAATCTTCGATGAAGAAAACGAGTCCCGTCTTAATAAAGCTGTAAAATCATTAGCCGATTCCTTTTCTCAAGAAAAGAAGTGGATGCAGATTGCGTGCATGGAGAATGTTCCACAAAAATTGTATTCTGTCGTAGAATTTCCGCCAGAAGCACAACAACGAATGATTGACAATTGCCTCAAAGAATTAGCTTCTTTGGGATTGACGTCACAAGTTGTGGAAGATGTCGCCACAGGCTTTGTAAGTGTATTGAAACTTAAAGGCTCTACTAAAAAAGAACCCGAAATAGAGAAAGTTTTAGGCGAAGCAGAAATATTTGGCGATACCTATAAAACCTGTAAAATCGGAAACCAAATTTGGATGGCTGAAAATCTTCGGGCTTCGCATTTTCGCTGGAGTAGAGATAGTATAGGAATAGTTGTTCCTGGCAATAAATATGGAAAACTTTATACACATGATGAAGCTCGAAATTTTTATTATGATGACTGCTTTAAAGGAAATGGTTCAAGAAGAAAAATGGCAGTTCGTATCAAAAGAGATGAGGATTACGAAGGTTGGCATCTGCCAACTATAGAAGACTGGCTAAAATTGGCTTCATACATTAAATCTTTAGGATTTGATGCTGGAACTGCGCTTAAATCAACTGGTGATTGGAGTGGCGAAGCCGATTCTGGACTAGATCTTTTTGGCTTTTCGGCACAACCATTGAAAAAATGGGATGATAATCTTCCCCAAAAAGAAAAAATGTATCCGCGGAATTCTATTTGGAAAGAAGAAAATACACGAATAAAAATCAAAAATGAAAATATAGAATTATCCAAAGTATCACACTTTCCTTGTGTACAATTTTGGACCAATACAGATTATGTTGATGATCCATATATCGATGGAGATATGGCTTATGTAGCAACCATCGATTCTGCGAAAAATACGATTGATTTGGACAATGGAAAAATTTCAGGTCCAAGTGGATTAGACCCTAATTTACCTTTCGGTTTTGCCTGCGTTCGTTTTGTGAAGGATGTAGATTAATTTTAAGGAGAAAATTATGAACTGTCCACAATGCAATCAAGAACTAAACTTTCCTGAAGAAGTTCTAAAGAAATTCACAAATTGTCCGTTTTGTGGCGGTGCTCTACAAAATGAACAATCTGAAAATGATGAGAATCCTTTAACTCCGATAGAATCGGTACTTAAAAATATTACAAAAGAATTTGGAGGATTAGAAATATTCTCTGAAGAAAATAGTCCCAGACTGCATAAAGCTTTGACAACCATAGGTAACAACCTCACTGACGAAAGGGACCGTTTGATTTTGGCAAATATTCGAAATATTCCGCAAAAACTATACAATGTAATAAACGCACCAAAGGCGGAACAACAACAAATCACAGATGAATGCCAACAGAACCTACTCTCTTTCGGTTTGCAAAAAAACATCGCCAATGAAGTTATAAGCTGGTTAGCAAATATCCTGAAAATACCTCTAGAAAAAAAGTGCAGACTAGTTGAAAAAGTTTTAAGTGTGTTTGATTATGAGGTAAAGGGACATATTAAAACTACCAGTTCTAAAGAACAATCTTATAAGTATCAATACAAAACTTGCATCATAGGTGATAAAGAATGGTTTGCCGAAAATTTCAATAATGATTATGGAAAAGCCTCTTGGCAAATAGGTTCTAGAATTATTCGGACTATAGGTGAATGTTGTTCCAATAAAAACTATGGAAGGCTATATACTCACGGTGAAGCTATTGCAAACGCCCCCGAAGGGTGGCGATTACCGACACTTGAAGATTTTGAGGATCTGAAAGCCTATATTGAAAGTTTGGAATATGATACCGGAACCGCTTTAAAATCAACTAATCAATGGCACGGCAAAATTGATGATGGCCTAGACCTATTCGGTTTTTGCGCCTATCCGACAACAAGAGATTCTAAAACAGGCGAAGCTCAAACTTGGTTTTGGACTTCAACAGCTGTGGGTAACAAAGAATTTGATAATCCTTATTACTGTGTTTTACTATCCGCAAACAGTAATGAATTAAATCTTTCATTTAAAGCAGATGGTGGATACCGTGCTTGCGTCCGCTATGTACGAGATGCATCTCCTCAATAAGGAAAAAAATAATCATTCGCAAAAATGCAGAATAACCAAAACAATCCGAGTAAATATGCCTAAAGAATATAATTTCAAAAAAATATTACAACAGTTGGTCAAAGATTTCGATGGAATAGATATTTTCAGCGAAGAAAACGCATTGCGATTAAACAAGGCTTTAAATCGCCTTGATGAAAAATTTTCCGTCGAACGTGAAACACTTCTAGTTGCAAACAAATGCAACGTTTCGCAATGTCTATACGCAGTTATCAGCAATCCTCAAGCCGATAAAACAAACACATTAAAAGAATGTGAAAAAGACTTATTGTCCAACGGAATTGAAGATGATGCCTGTAAAGAACTCCTTTCCAATCTTTCAGTTATTCTATACCAATCCGATTTAACAGCTTTGGAAAAGGACCATGCCAAAACTGAAACTATCGAAAAAAAGAAATCCGCTAAACCTAACAATAACAAAAAGAACGAGAATACAGAAGACAGTCCTATCGACAACCAAGACATAAGACATTGGAACGAAAAGAAATTCTACAAAAACGTTCTTTCTTCAAACAAGTTTAAAAATGCAGATCTCGCCACCAAAAAAGAAATGCACAAAACAGCAAAGGCCGAAGCGAAAATGATCAAGGCCTTACGTCGAGACGCCGGCATGGGTGGCGGTTGCTACATCACAACAGCAATTTGCGAAGCTTCCGGCAAACCGGATGATTGCTATGAATTGACCACATTGAGAAATTTCCGAGACAATTGGCTTGCAAAACAGCCAGATGGTTTAGCTCTGATAAGCGAATATTACAAGAATGCCCCAAAGATTGTCGATGCAATAAATGCGTTAAAAAACCGTAATTCCATATATGCATTCCTCAATAAAAGCTTTTTAAAGAAATGCCTTGCTTTTATAAAAAACAATCAAATGATGGATTGCAAAAAATGTTACATGGACATGGTACATTATTGCAGCAAATTTTTAAATAAAGTCTAAAAAGGGAATAAACAATGAAATGCCAAAAATGCAATAAAGAACTCCCCTTTGATGAATCCATTCTCAAGGAATTCGTCGCGTGCCCGTATTGCGGAACATTTTTTCCGAAAGTATTACCCCCCATCGAATCGGGAACAATTGAAGCCGAACTGAAAAAATTCGCCGATGATTTTGGTGGGCTTGAAATTTTCAATGAAGAGAATAGTTCGCGACTTGCAAAATCACTAGTCAAGTTGGAAGCTCCCTTCGATGTTGCCCGCGACAAACTGCTCGTCGCCAATATCAAGAACATTCCGCAAAAGCTTTATTCAGTGCTTGATCAGCCGCAAAACGAACAGCAACAAATGGTAGATCTCTGCCTTAACGAAATGACTTCTTTCGGTTTGCCTCAGGAATTTGCAAAAGAAACGATTTCCTGGCTAACGCATACGATGGGCATGTTCGTAGAATTAGAAGACAATTCTTCTAACAAAAAAGAGCTTGATACCATAAAAATAAAAATTGAGATCAATCGATCTTCCTGGAGCGGCAAGGAAGAACCGCAAACAGAATTTGATTTTCCGACCTGCAGAATCGGCAAGCAAATTTGGCTAGCCAAAAATCTTGATTTGAAACTTTACGGAGTAGATTCTAAAGACTGCATAAATCCAGAACATGGCAAATTGTACTGCAAATCTGACTACTTCTGCCTTAGTAAATCAAATCCTTACATCAACCTTCCCCAAGGTTGGAGACTCCCAACAGAAGAAGATGTCCACGATATGATAGATTTTATCAAGTCTCAAAATCTTGATGTTGCATCATCTCTAAAATCAGAAACACAATGGCACGGTAACGGGAAAAAAGGAACGGACGACTTTGGATTTAGTGCATTCCCAACAGAACGCAATAACGATGGTTCGTTATCTACAAGATTTTGGCTTTCAGAAAGCGGAAATACAGCATACAAGTCTTTTTCCATTAATAGTAATGGTAATTATACGTTTGATAAAGCGAGTTCCTACGAATACCTCTGTATCCGCTATGTAAAAAATGCTGAAGAATAGGTAGAAACCTTTAATGACAACTCCTCCCCTGCGGAGGAGTTTTTTATTTCAACAAATAGTACTCATCCGCAAGTGCTTGCAAAGCAGTGACTCCTTCTTTCATTTTGATGCTCTTGATGGCATCGAGCACAAAGTCCATGCCGTATTTGTCAATATACGAAGCAACTAAAAATTTGAGGTCCTTTTGAACTTCCTCAATGGGCGGCGTCAAAGCACTACTGCATGCAGGGCAATACCTCATGCTTTTTGCAAACGATTCTGAAACCGCAAATTCGGAAATACATTTTTCGCATCTCACTATAGCTTTTTTAATTCTAGGCATTTGTCTCTCCTATTAAATTTTGTGAAAATATAAGCAACACATATAAAGTCTTAAATGTTTAAAATATCCGAGTTCCCCAAACTGGAACTTCGAAAATTGCGCACGCTCTCATAATCTTCATTAAATCACAAATATTTCCATACAGTCATTTCTTGCGCGCCAGCAAATGGAACTTTTATTCCAAATCAAAAGTTGCAAGAAAAATGGCTTGCTAAAAAATTGCTTCGATTGCACTCTTTTTGTTCTTAAATTTGCGATAGATCAAAAGCAAATTAATTATCAAAAAAGGAAAGCTTATGTCCGTAATAGTTATGCCTAAGAAAGCCGCCCAGCCGCAAGTAAACACCAA
>JAEEGG010003588.1_pt1 | contig 38576 bp, 24 predicted proteins | sample 9134161 | NCBI WGS metagenome assembly JAEEGG01 (sample SAMN16246543, study PRJNA631951) | gut metagenome | biome: gut microbiome; feature: rumen; material: CR-attached | host: Bos | place: Iran: Karaj | collected 2018-10 | reverse complement strand
TAGCCGTCGCCCGTTGCGTATTGTTCGCTATAATACTCAAATTCGACAAGTCCTTGCAGCACTGAGGTGAAGTCGGTCACATCGAGGTCGTCAATGCATTCCACACCAAACGGGGTGATATAGCGGCAGAGTTCCACCCATTCGCCACGGTAGTTTTTCACACGGACATAACTGATATGGTCGTAAGTGTTGCAGTTGCCGTTCACGCAGTTGTGCAGATAATGCAGGTTGATGGCTTTGAAGGCATTGACATGGGTTGGGAAAGCGTATTCGCCATGGTCGGTAAACTGTGAGGTAGTTGCCACCATCTCGCCATTCATTGCGGAAACCACCATATCATCGTAGTTCGTAGTCACCTCAAATGTGTTGGAGGCTGTGGTGACCTTGCCACCTGTCTGCGTAATGCTTACCGTCATATTGTAGGTGCCTACACCCGAGGGGGTCCAGGTGGTGTACCAATAGCCATTCTCTGGTTTGTTGGGATAATCGGTCTTCAAATAGAGTTCCTGACCATCAACGGAGCATTTCACTTGTTCAAACTTAATGGCATTGGCATGTTCGATATAGGCACTCAACACAATCATCACGGGATTCTCGAAGTCGGGCATAAACACCTTGGTTCCTTCGTAGGGACGACGAATGGTAATCTCGGGTTCATAGTTTTCGGGATCCACAACATAGAAAGTACGTGTCACCGTGGGAGCAGGCTGCCATTGTGTGCCGTCACCAGCCTGGATAGCTTTCACCTTCACTGTGCCTTCCTCACCCGTAAGGGTTAGGATGTTGCCTTCGATGGTAGCCGGACCTTGGGCAACCTCAAAAGTCACTGGCAGTCCTGAAGTAGAAGTGGCTTCAAGTGTAATGGGAGCATTATAGACTAACTGGTCAGGGATTTCAGCAAAGTCGATAAATTGTGCAGCTAATCCACCAGGGAAATGGCGAATGGTGAAATTGTCGAAGCCACCCCAACCGCTGTTGAGCATATAAATGTAGTGCCACATGGCAGGGTCATACTTGTCACCACTGCCGGGAGTGAGGCCCGCATTGACGCCTTGGCATTCCGGTACAGCCTCCCATTCGGCATTGAGATCGTCATACTTCATAAAGAGAGTGACGGCACCTTGACCATCGTTGGCATCGAGATCGATGGAGACCTTCCAACGGTACCAGTGGCTTTCCGCTCCGATGGGCTGGATATTGCTGGTGATGGTGTTGTTGGGCAGCACCACGCCGTTCATGAAGAGCGGGTTACTCGGGTTGACGCCGGTCATCATCAGATAGATGCCGCCATCGGGAATCGTGCTGTTCTCATCGGGATAGACAGGTTCGCAGATGGCGTTGGAAGAGGAGGCCTTACGCAAAGGGGGAAGGACTGAGCCGTCGCCATCGCCATCATAGCCGATGCCGAAGAAATCGCCCCACCACTGACGCAGGATGTCGCATTCAAACTCGATGATACCGCCATTTGAGAAGTCGAAACCATATTGGGTGATGTCGTGCGTGGCGATATCACCAAAAGCGGTACCGGAGGCATCAGAGAACACACCGATGGTCTCGTCGGCCGTCGGGATGGGCGGCGTGGTGCCCCAGAAGTGGCCCATATAGTCGGTGTACAAAGGAGTGAAGGCTCCGTTGCCTGCGTGGTGCACGCGGACATACCAGCCGTCTTGGCCATTGAGGAGATGGTTCGGGTTCTCTCCATACTCATAATCGTTGAAGTCGAAGGTCTTTTCGACTTGGGCGTTCATCCCAAAGGAGAAAGCCAAAAGCATAAGGATTAGGGATAGTTTTTTCATAACTTTTAACTTTAAATTATAATTACTCTAAACTTTAAACTCTAAACTAAAACTCGTTCCACCACACCTTGGTCTGACGCGTGTCGCCATGCGACATCCTTGCCAATTCCTTGGTGTAGTTCTCGTAATTGTATTCGATTTCCTTTTGGGGATATTCCATACGGAATGAAGTCAGCTTGGCATGGTCGGTGGTGGTCGGCGTCGCCATGGTGCGGCGTGCTAAGGCCCAGGCTTCCCAAGGCTGACGGAAGAGGTTGAGCCAACGCTGTTGATAGATGAGCTCCAAATAAGCCTCGTTAGAATAATCGAAGTCGAAGTTCATATACACGGCATTGTTCATCACGTTAGAAGCCATGTTGTTACAGTACGACCAAATATCCAGGTTCCCAATATAGCTGGTATACTCTGGATAGAAAAAGGTCCAACGGCTAGTGTTTTGTGGCATGTGTGCCCAAAAGAGACAAGACTGGTAGATGCCTTGGAAGAGCATCTGATCAAGATCCATGCCCGAGAGGGTGATGCCACCGATGCCGCGTGCGCCAATCTCTGCCTTTATGAAAAGCACATCGGCATAGGTAACCAAAATCTGAGGCACATATTTCTCATCACGCGTTAGGTAGTAGTTGAAGGGCGAGAAGAGGCACGAAGGGCCTTTGAAGGTATAGTTGCCGTCGCGGCTCTGTGCGTAAGGAGAACCTCCTTCGGTGGGCGTCTCGAGGGTGCGGATCTGCGGGTAAGGCCGCCAGGCACCATCGGGGAAGCTGTCGTTTTTGTGGCTCGTGTCGAAGAAGAGGTAGGTGCGGTAGTCAAAGATGCCGCTACCGTCCATGTCGTCGGTTGAAGAAAGACAGCTCCAAATGGTCTCACCCATGCGCAGGTGCTTGTGCTCGCGGAACGACCAGTTGTTGTCCCAGCTGGTACCCAACACGCTGGGCCATAAACAGATGCCTCCTCCTGTAACTCCACCGCCCGATGTACTCATTTTGGAGTACATATAGTTGTAGGCCTCCACCAACAAAGGTGTGGCATAGTCGGGATCCTTGTCGTACATACGCAGACCGTGACGCAAAATGAGTGAGTTGGCAAACTCGGCCCAAAGTGTATAATCGTTGTTGAGCAGCACTTCGTAGGGCAGCTTGTAATACTCGTTGCCGCTAGCGGTGGTGACGGAGTCAGCATGCAAGAGGTCACGCGACCAAACCAGTTCTTCCAAAAGCGATTTGTAGATGCTCTCTTGGGTATCCCATTCAGGTTTCATTGTTGCCTGTGAAGAGGCATTTTCCCAGATTCGCCCAGCTTGAGTATAAGGCATGTCACCGAAGATATCCGTGACTTTAAAGGTCTGGTAAGCTTTCAGTATGTTGAGTTGGGCGCGTGCTTTGTCACATACGGCACTGTCAGCATGCTCCTCGCAGTAGCTGTCGAAACGTCTTTCCAACTCACGGATATTGGACAACATAAGGTAGTAGTCGGACCATACATTTGAGGTTCCTATTTGGGAGTTGCCCCAAGCCTCAGAAGTCAAGGCACCGAGTTCCGTCTCGGGATACCAAATCTCGTTTTGCAGGTAGAACTGCTCGTTCATGCTCTGCTGCAAGGAACTGACCACGCCATTAAACAAGGCCTCGACGGTCGTCCCCGTTGGCGAGAACGGGTTTTGGTTCATCTCTTCGAAGTTCTTGGTGCAGGAGGCTAAAGCTATTGTTGCTGCACAAATGATGAGAATATATCTTTTCATGATGTTTCGATTTTAGAGATTGACTTTAAGTGTTACCATAAATGAGCGAGAACCAGGATAAGAGGCATACTCGAGGCCTTGGGCGTTGCCTGAGCCTTGGGTGCCTTCGGGGTTGATGTTGTCAGGCAGGGTCTTGTAGAAATAGAACAAGTCGCGACCCACCAATGAGATGGAAGCCTGCTTGAAGAGGTTCTGCTTGTCAAGCCATTTGCGCGGGAAGTCGTAAGTCAACGAAAGTTCACGCATCTTAATCCAAGTGTTGTTCACGATGCCCGGGGTGCTGAGGATATTGCCCCAGCCACCGAAGTTGGGCATGTATTTGTAGAGGTAATGCACCACATGATCGTTCTCAACGGCCTCGCCTGTCTCAGTGTTGATGCAATAACCCGGTAGAATGATGCCGTAGTTGCCAAGCAATTCGTCGTTTTCGTAGTAAGGCAAACCGTTGCCTTCACGTTCATAAAGGGTTTCGGGGCTTTGGCCTGTCTGCATACCCACTACATAGGAGGCGCAATAAATCTGACCACCCAATTTGGCATCGACCAAGGCATAGAGCGACCAGTTCTTATAGGATGCCCTCATGTTGATACCGCCCGTCACCAAAGGTGCGCAGTTGCCAACCGGCACGCGATTGTCGGTCTTCAGATAAGTGGTACCCGTCTCATTGAGCAAAGGCATGGGTTTACCATTGGCATCGTAGAATGGTCCCACGACGGAGCCGTCGGGCATAGTGTATTCATACACATAATCCCATCCGTAGATGGTGCCGTACTCCTCTCCTTCTTCCACTGCGATGGCAGGACCGTTAGAACCCCAAATTTCGGAAAGCAGGTACATGTCGGAGCCTGCCAGGTCGACAATGCGGTTCTTGTTGCGGGCGAGATTCATGCCCACCTGAACGCCATAATCCTTGCCTTGGGCAATGTCGTAGGTCAAAATGGCCTCAATACCCTTGTTGGTCACCACGCCTGTATTGATGGTCACATTGTTGGCCCCCGATGAGGGAGCAAGCGGCGAGGAAAGGATCTGGTCCCAAGAATAGATGTCGTAATAAGTGAAGTCCATATTGAACCTCGCACCCAGTCCGAGATCAAAGCCTAACTCATAGGCGCGTTGACGTTGGGGCTTCAGCTCCAAAGGCGGCACAACGGTAGGCAAGGCGGCCGACAGCTGATGACCAAAAGAGCCTGTACTGTAGGTATAAGTTAGCTGATACGGATCGGTGTCACTGGCGGTCTGTGCCCACGAACCGCGTAACTTGAGGTAATTCACCGGACCCCAGTTCCAGTTCTTGAAAGCTGAGGTCGGGATAAAACTCAAGGTAGTGGAGGGATAGAAATAGCTGTTGTTGGTGATGGGCAAGGTCGACGACCAGTCGTTACGACCTGTAACATCCAAGAACAACCAATCGCTGTAGCTCATGTTGAAGAAGGCGTAAACCGAGTTGACTTGCTTCTCCCACCGTGACTCACCAAAGGTGCGTTCCGTGGCGTTGGCGTCGTTGCTTATGGCGTAGAGATTGGCATAAGCCCATTTACCCGAAGTGCCATTGAGGCCATCGCGGTAACCATAATACTGTTCACCACCCATTGAGAAGCGCACATTGAACTTCGAGCCAAAGATCTTGTCTTTGTAAGCCGTGAGCAGGAAGTCCATGTCTCGGGTCACTGAATTCGACTTACTCTTTGAGTAGTAGCCACCCGCCATGCCATCGAGGGTGGTGGGCTTGTGCTTGGTGGTGTAGTCATCGGCAGTCCAGTCCAAGGCAACCTTGGCGCTGGCACTCAACCAAGGCGTGATGTCGTACATCAGACGGACGGAGCCGTACATCTTGTCGCGGTCGAGGGTGGTATTGTTATTGTAGAATGTCCAGAAAGTACTGTTATAGATATACATGTATGGATAACCGTCAAACTGGTTCATCGTACCGTCTTCGTTCTCATAGGATGTCACCTCAAGGCCTTTCCAGCTACGAGGCCAGCTGTAAAGCAAACCTTTGTTGAAGTTGCTATTCGACTCACCGATTTCAGGCGAGTTGAGACGGAAGTAGTCCAAGTAGTTGAACGAAACATCGACCTTGATTTTCTCTGACACATTAATCAAGGTACCCACATTGACTGTGGTCTGCTTCAGGTTGCAGTTGTCGATAATGGCGTTAGTACGTGAGTCGGTAAACGAAACACGGACACTACCGAAGTCACCGGCATTCTGGAAGGCGACGTTGTGGTTCATCGTGTGACCGTTCTTGAAGAGCATCTTCAAGTTGTCGGGCTGGGGGTCGTATTTCCGTACCTCGCCATCCCACCAAAGAACGCTCTCGCCATTCATCGCAGGGCCCCAGCTTTGGGCGCCACCGTAGTAGCCGAAAGTGGTGTTGGTAGGCTCGCCTGCAGGACCGTTATCAACGCTATAAATGCCAGGATATTCATAGACTTGGTTACCATCCTCATCCGTCATACCCTCAATGGGTTTCAAAGTGGGCGTGCTGAAAGTGATGGGGCCACCAGCGCCATATTTGTTTTGCACATCGCGATAGAGATAAGGCGTAGTGATCTTGAAGCCAGCCGAATAGCTGATGCCGAGGCCACGTTGTTTCGAACCTTTCTTGGTAGTAATGAGCACCACACCGTTACCGCCACGCGAGCCGTAAAGAGCGGCAGCCGTAGGGCCTTTCAGGATGTCGAGGCTCTCGATGTCCTCCTGGTTGATGTTATTAAGGGCAGTACCCCAGTCGCGGCCACCGCTCCAATCGGTGACACCACCTTCGTTGGTCATCGGCACACCATCGACCACGATGAGGGGTTGGTTGTCGCCAAAGATGCTGTTGTTACCACGGATAGTGATACGCGAAGAACCACCATCGACACCGTTTGGGTTGATGATTTGCACACCTGCCGAACGACCACTCAAGGCGCTGATGACACTTCCCGAACCAGATTTGGCAATGAGTTCGCCGCCGATTTCTTCGGTGGCATAACCCAATTCGCGTTTCTGACGCTTTATGCCGAGTGCGGTAACCACCACATCATCAAGCGTTTGCGAGTCCACCTCAAGGGTGACATTGATTTTGTTTTTGCCTTTGATGGCCACTTCCTTAGTCTTGTAACCTACAAAGCTGAACACCAGCACATCTTTACCATCGGCATTCAAGCTGTAGTTGCCATCCATGTCAGTCACGGTGCCGTTAGACGAGTTCTTCACCTGAATGGCGACGCCTGGCAAACCGTAGCCATCATCGCTTGACACGACCTTACCGCTCACCGTAATGCTTTGTGCAATAGCAGCAAATGGGGTCATTAATGCAAGCAAAAAGAAAAATAGTAGCGTTTTTTTGTTCATACACTTAATGTTTAATACTTTGGGTACAAAAATAGAAATTATTCTTGTTGATTGCTCAAAAGTTTAAAATAAACCTTATTTTTGCATTGCTAATTCTGCAATAACATTAAACTAATGCCAGAATACAACGATAACCCGGAAAAACACTTCCATTCGGAAAGAACAGAAAGAGAGACAGATAAGAAATGTCCCAACTGCGGTGCAACCGTCGTCTTCGACCCTGCAACAAGTGGTATGCATTGTGAATATTGTGGCTACACGTGTGAGTTGCCCAATGCTGATACTGAGAATGAAATCTGCGAAATGGACTTCGAGGCAGCCTTACATACAGAAAGCTTCAATTGGGGCGAGGAGAAAAAGGAAGTGCAATGCAAGCAATGTGGTGCAGTGACGGTGTATGATGCCCTTGAAACCGCAGCGGTGTGCCCTTTCTGTGGCTCCACCAGCGTGATGCCTGCAGCCACCGAAAACACCATCGCTCCTGGTGCGGTGTGCCCCTTTGCCATTTCCAAAGAGCAAGCTGGCGAACGTTTCACCAAATGGCTCAAAGGCAAACTATTTGCACCCAGAAAGGCCAAGCGGAATGCCCGCCCCGAGTCGTTCCAAGGTGTGTATATCCCCTATTGGACCTACGATGCACAAACCACATCCAATTTCACTGCACGCGCTGGTTATGACCGCATTGTGAAAGACAAAGACGGTAATAGAAAAACAGTTACCGATTGGCGGCATGTTAGCGGTATCTATCAGGAGTTTTTCGACGATGTGACTGTCATGGCCTCGAAACGTCAAACTGACTCAGGCGTGAAAGCCTGCGAACCTTTTAATTTCTCAAAACTAGTGCCTTATTCCCCACAGGTGGTGGCAGGCTTCATCGCCGAACGTTACTCCATTGGCCTGAAGGAAGGCTGGGAATCGGCGCAAGATACCATAAAGTCGCGACTGCATTCCGATATTTCCTCTTATGTCCGCAGGCATTGGAATGCCAGCCGTGCGGATTCGGTCAGGTTCTCTACACTCTACAGTAATATCACCTATAAATACCTCCTCGTCCCAACTTGGATTTCATCCTTCAAATACAAGGACAAAGTGTATCAGTTTGCGGTGAATGGCCAAACTGGCAAAGTGGGCGGCAAGGCTCCTGTCTCGGTATGGAGAGTACTCATTGCTATCGCCCTCGGAATTGCTCTTATCGCCCTTCTGGCCTATCTGGCTTGATAGTTTTCAACCCTTATTCCAAAAGGCTCTCAAGGTCTTTCAAGGCCTTGCGGGCTGACATACCCTGATGCAGCACTTGGTAGGTTTTCTCGGCAATGGGGAGTTGTCGGCGTTGTTCCTCAGGAAGGAATGGCAATAATGCGGAAGAATAATAACCCTCAGCCACCATGGTCATCTCGTTGAGGGCGGTCTTTACCGTGTTACCACGACCAATCAACACGCCTAACTGACGATTGCGGCTGTGACTGGAATAACACGACACCAACAAGTCGCCGAAAAAATTGGATGGATTAAACCTGGTAAGGTCGGTGACAGTTTGGGGATCCAACAAAAAATACATCTCCTTGATGCAATTTGACACCAAAACGGAGATAAAGTTGTCACCATAACCCAAACCCATTGCTATGCCCACCATCACGGAATAAATGTTTTTCAACACTGAAGCATGTTCCAAATAATGCATGTCCCTCAAACAGTTTACCTTGATGAAAGGGGTCTTTAACTTCTCGCCCACAACACGGGCATTCCCTATGTTGGAGCAAGCAAAGGTCATATAAGTAAGCCTTCCGTGACTCACTTCTTCGGCGTGGGTGGGACCGCTGATAAAACACAATTGGGCATCTGTCAGGCCATAATATTGTTTCAAATAATCAGTAACAAACAAGTTCTCTTTAGGAATGATGCCCTTGATAGCTGACACTACCATCTTGTCATTCAGAGAAACCTTCAAGTCAGAAAGATAACACTTCAGATAAGGTGCGGGTGTTACCAAAAAAATGATGTCGGCCTTGTTGATTGTTTCATTCACGTCGTCGGTAAGATGGATACGGCTCATATCGAACTCGACGTCAGAGAGATAACGGCAGTTGCGGCCTTCGGTACGCAGCGAATCAATCACTTCCTGGTTGCGGACATACCAGCAAACTGAAGATTCGTTCATAATCAACACTTTAGTGATGGCCGTTGCCCAACTGCCATGTCCGATGACGGCGCAACGCGATATCTTTTGAATTAAAGTACCCATGCCGTTTTTTCCTGTTTTATTTATGCATATTTAAGCATTGTATTTTTTCAAAAAGTCAGAATAAATATAAAGATAACCTGCATCACCCGTTCCTGCGGTCTCAATCAACCTATAGAACCACAAGAGGATACAATCCCGTAGTTCACGTGAAACAATGCTTTCTTCTCGGATTGGGATAATTCTCTATCATCGCTGTTATTTGACTATGAAAAGATTTGCGTGCAAAAATACGTTTTTTTCGGTTGTTTTGTTTTCTAAATATTGTTGTGGTATTTCGATTTCATGTCTATTGGATTAGCATAAATTCCCACGAAGATCTCCTCCAATTCCTCGCGATTCATCTCGGGATACTCGTTCATCCAATCCATATATTTGACAAAGGTGTCTTTTTGCTCTTTAGTATAATGCTCGACATAGGTGTCGCTACCACTTCGTAAATCATGGGCGATGTAGTTATTCGGATGGAGATAGAAATGCGGATTGATGCGGCTATCCATCAACTCGGCTACGTGCTTGTAGAACTCGCCCGAAGGACAGTCATTCAAGGCATTCAGATCATCTTCAGTAACCTGAGGACAGATGTGGAAATGCACATGGCCCTTGGGCTGCATGATGCCCGTAAGAATGCTGTTGAGGTCTTCGTTGGGTTTCTTTTCATAATGGCCGTTTTTCTTGGTCATGTACAACTCCAAGGTCTTCAACTTGTCGCATGATTCCCATTCATAGGATACCGCAACAGGCACGATGTTCAACTCAGCTAATGATACAACTCTATCGTCGCGACGGCTCATGCTGAACATCTTGATGATGGCGGGGTCGGTGGCATCGATGCCATTTTTGGTGCGGCCGTTGCGCTGGGCAATCCACACTGACTCATGTACCTCAGTGATGACATGGCGCATATATTCCGACATGTGCATCATGCTGTTATAGAACTCCTTGGGCGAGCCTCCGCGTTCGGTACGGAACATCTTGTTGACCTTGCCAAAATCGATGACAAAGGGATGCGACATCAGGTTACTGCCAAAGGTAATCTGGCAGGTGTTTTGCCCGGCTGCGCACAAGATATATTGCAAGAACATCGCATCGAGCACAATATCGCGGTGATTGGAAACGAACAGATAAGGCTTCTTCTCGTCAATGTTCTCCACCCCCGACCAATCGAATTGCGTGGTGGTCTTTTTCAACAGGGTCTCGATTACCTCTTTCAACAGCCCCAATTGGAATTCCTTCAAAGTCTTGATGCTACGGATCCTTTCGCGAAGCGCCTCGGCAGGCACACCCAAATATTGGGCAATGGCAGGAATCACCTCACTGTCGGCCATGCGTTGTGTCGCTGCGGGAATTTCGTCTGCATTGAAAGGTCTGATGTCGTCGAAATTAGTCGTCATCTGTTTCTCAAATCAATGAATTTAATGGGTTTGCGGCTCTTGGCGGGATAGTTGATTTGCCTAATCTCATCAACGGGATGTATCTCAATGGCAGGAGCCACGCGAATGCGTGAACGGAAACTGTCTTTCAAGGTCTTGACCACATCAAAATCAGGTTCATACTTCAGACCGATTTTCACCACCACATCATCCGTACCCGCTTCACTTTGGCGCACTTCGATGACATAGTTCTCCACATAGTCGGTGTTGTCCAAAACATCGTTAATCGCTGGCGGATAAAGCGTGGTGCCCTTCAACTTGATCATGTTGTTCTTGCGGCCAACAAGCGGTGTAAGACGATAAGAGTTGCGGCCACACTTGCATTGGTCGACTATCTTGGCGGCGATGTCGCCCGTGCGGAAACGCAACAGCGGCATGGCTTCCACGCCAAGGGTGGTGACCACGATTTCGCCTGGCTGGCCATCGGGAACGGGCAGACCGTCCTCTCCAATGATTTCAACAATAATCAGCTCGGGGTGCACATGACCGCCAAGGCCATATTCGCATTCTGAGAAGGTCGCACCCATCTCCGTCGAGGAATAGGTGGCAAAGAGTTGCACATCCCATTTCTCCTTGATTTTCTTGCCTAACAAGTTGAGGTTGAAATCTTGGTCGCGCAGACCTTCACCGATGCCGATGATGCGACGGATGCTGCTGTTCTTATAGTCAATGCCGTGCTCTTCGGCATATTGTATCAGCTTGAGGATGAACGAAGGTACGCACATGATGGTGTCAGGCTTGATGCGACGGATGGTGTCCCATTGCAGCTCAGGGATGCCGTTACCGACACGGATGACACCAGCGCCCATTTCACGAAGACCCAGAAAATAGGCCAGACCTGCCATAAAACGCTTGTCCAATGTTGTCATCAACTGCACCACATCACCTGGACGCACACCGGCACATTCAAACGACTTCTTTTCGTTAAACGCCAAGCGTTGCAAGTCTTTCTCGGAACAGCCAAAAGTGACAGGATCGCCCAAAGTGCCCGAGGTAGTGATATAGTCGATAATTCTGTCCTTCGGACAGCACAAAAACTCATCATTAAAGAGCTGCAAGTCTTTCTTTTCCGTGAAAGGAATCTTCACCAAGTCTTCGATGTACTTGATTTTGTCAATATGTATACCATAACTCTTGAACATCCTCTGGTAATAGGGCGAATGCGCTTCCAAGTAGACCAAAGCATCGTGCATCAAACCTTCTTGATAGGTTTTAATCTGTTCGACTGACTGATATTCTATGTCGTTCTTAATCATCGTTCAAAATGCTGAATTATAACTTGATTTCGCGAAACCATTTGAGAAACTCTGTTTTCCATTCACGGCATTCTGCACTGCCTCTTTTTTCGCTGGCACCAAAGCTATGACCGCCTTTTTTGTATTGGATATAGCGATGGTCGATTTTTGCAGCGGTCAAGGCAGAGTCGAGGACCACGGAATTGCGGTAGTCAACTACAGAATCGTCGACGCAGTTAACGAGAAAGACCGGTGGACAGTCGGCAGGAACATGGCGTTCAAGGGAAAGCGAGTCGCACATTACCGAGTCGTGATGATGCTTCTCGCTTAGCAGTCCGCGACGCGAACGTTTGTGGACGTATGGTTTCACCATGGTAACCACAGGATAGATAGCGCCAACAAAATCGGGACGCAAGTTGGTTTCATTGTCGACGCCAGCGTCTTTCAAAAAGTCGTGTTTATGGAAAAACGCCGTCGACAGTACCAGATGACCTCCCGCAGAAAAGCCTAACATACCTACTCTGTCGGGGTTGATTTGGTATTCGTCGGCATGGGTGCGCACCCATTGCAGGGCACGTTGTGCATCGGTAATCATATCGGGGTGTTGCCGACCTCTAAAAATGGCTCTGTGTCGGTAAGCAAACGCTCCTATACCAGCGACACGATATTCTAGCACAAAGGCCGTGATGCCTTGGCTTTGCAGCCACATCGCAACAGAATCGCCTTCGTTTTTCTTGTCGAGCCAATAATAACTTCCGCCGGGACAAACGATGATAGCTGTGCCTGTGGGATTGTTTTCAGCCAAGTAAGACGTCAATTTGACTCGCCTACCGTGGCTGATATCCAATCCTTCCCAAATCTTCACTTGTGCCTTCGCCATCCCTGTTAACAATATTAGACTTAATAATAGGATTGTTTTCTTCATTCATCTAAGATTTTCATCACTTCCTCTTTCGCAAGCTGCCTGTATTTGTGCTGCATGTCGGCAAAGAAATCCACTTGGAAATACTCTTCGTCGTAGAACGACAACTTTGAATTGGTGTTGGGTGTGCATTCTAAATAGACAATGTCTTCCAATTTCAGGTTTTTCGCCTCACAAATCTGATCGGCCAACTTGCGGCTGGCATAGGTCACGGAAGTGCCTGGATTGTCTTGATACAACTCTGTCACGATCACGTAGGTTTTTCCTTCTGCTTCCCTTATTTTCAGTCCGCAGGTCGATTCCATGTCCCATTCGCCCTTAAAAGGAAATATCTCGTCGTAATAATCTGGTGATACTTTCATGAATTCAAAATTGATAATTGAAAATTGATAATTCAAAGATCCTCATTCAGCGTTCCTGACTATCAACTTTTGGCTTTCGGTTCTTACATTGATATTGCGTTTACTGCGGTCCACATCGCGACCAAATGATTTGTTGGCCAAACGGCGGTCACGCGGACGGTAAGTACCTTCTTCCATCTCACGCAAGGCAACGTTGCAGAACAGGCGGAACATTTTCTGTTCTTGACTCTCGTTGGCATAGAAGCTCTTCCATGCGTATTCATAGAGGTCCTGCAACTTTTCCGGTGTCATATGCTTGGGCTGAAACACCACCTGACCAGCGTTGTAATGATCCCAATCGAAATCGAAAATGCGGCCTTGGCGCAGCAGGTCATCGTGGCCTTTGGTGTGCGGGAAGGGAGCAAAAATCGTGAACTCAGCCAAATCAAGGTCTATTTCGCCCAAAAAATCTATAAGCCGTTTGATGTCATCTTCAGTCTGGTTATCGAGACCAAAAAGGATAGTGCCTTCCACGCCGATACCGTAGTCGTGATAGCGTTTCACGCGCTCTTTGATGTAATCGGAGGTGTCGTAAACGGCCTGATACACATACCAAGCACCTGCCTTGGCAGCCAAGTCAAGTACTTCGGGATCATCCTCAATGGTGTGGCTAATCCATTTTTTCTTCAATGGCGCGATAGCACGAAAAAGATCCATTTCCCACTGCTTGTCCTGAGCTAACGAGTTGTCCACGATAAAAAGCCGATTGTTGTCGATGCCTGCCATATCTTCCACCACCTTGTCAACTGGGCGAGGACGGAACTTGCGGCCGCCGAGATACGACACTGCACATGGATAGCAACTGAAACGGCAGCCACGGCTGGCGTTGAAAAGATCGACCATCTGTACACCCTTGTGGTTGTATAGTTCGCGTTTGTAAAGATCGCGGCGGCATGGACCCACCGAAGCGATGTCAGGCTGATTGCCAATGTAGTTGTATATCTTCTTAAGACAGCCATTCTTCCAATCTTGGATGACTTGCTCAGACCTACCTTCCGACTCACCCAAAAACACACTGTCAATATGGTTTATCATTTCATCGGCATGTAGCATGGTGGAAATGCCGCCGGCAAGGACGGTTTTGCCACGTTTGTGGTATTCCTCAGCGATGGCCCACCCCCGCTTTACTTGAGTAGTAAGCATCATGGACAACGCCACGAGGTCGCATTCCTCGTCAAAATCGATGGGCTCCACATTCTCATCGGTAAATGAAATGTCGACATATTCAGGTAGAGTAGCAGCAAAAGCAACGGGACCATGAGGCGGCAGATTGAATGTCGTCTGGCCAGGCAGCTTGTTCCACTTTGGATAAATGAGTTTCAGTTTTATCGAGTCCATTTCAAAGTCTTGAATTTGCAAAAATACAAAAAATATAGTTGTTATCTAGTTTTGTTGATTTTGCGTACAATGGCATTGAGCCCAACAAATGCCTCAGCTGTCTGGATGGCCGTGATCGAAACACCACACAGACCATGTATGTTGACATTCTGCCCAGTCAAAAAAAGATTCTTAACTTTCGTAAAAACAGACATTTGTGAGAGCATAATGTTATGGCTGTCCTTTTGGAAGCCATAATTGGAACCTTCCTTGTTACCGTAATAGTCGCGTATGGTGAGTGGTGACGAAGCCATTATGAAATCTATTTTATCGCGGAAATCAGGATAGAGTTTTTCCATAAAATCAAGCACTTGTTCGGTCATCTCCAATTTCCATTTTTCATAGGTCTCTCCCCTTTGGCCTGACTTGGTGTCTTCCCAAGGCTTGACCCATTGGAAGTCCATCTCACTAATGATGATCATAGTCTCGGCATATTCACCTTGGTTTTCAACAGCAGGGGTATAATACATCAAGTTGTTTGGCCATTCTTCTTGCTTCAAGGATTTGAAGTTAACTTGCGAGTCGTACCTTGAAAGGCAATAGTTGGTGCAGTTAAGGTATGGAAAAGCTTTTTCCTTGAATTTCACATAAACCTTAAAGCTAGAATAAGACTCGGGAATTAATTGCAACCTTTTCTTGAACGAAACCGGGAAGGCTTTGTCGTCTACCAGACGCAATAGCACATCGGGATGCACATCAGAAATATAACCATTGGCGCAATAGATATGGCCTTTTCGAGTGATAACTTGCTTTACCTCGTGGTTTTCGACTTTAATGCGAACTACTTCTTCATTGGAAATCACCTGTCCACCAGCTTCTTCGATGACGCTTTTCAGCAAATTGGCCATTTGTTGGCTTCCCCCGACAAACTGATAGGTGCCACCTATATGTAACACACCCAACAAAGCAGCCATAAAAGCGGGCGTCGTGCCTGCCACGCCACCAAAAAGCGGACTGTTGTAGGTCAACAAACCTTTCAACTTCGAGTCGCTGATGTAACGACCTATCAGCTCGTCGTAAGGCAAAATGGCGTATTCCGAAACTGTCATAAACATTTGTGAGGGACGCTCACGCAGGTAGAAAAGATCTTCTTCTTCGGAAAGGGCATACATCTTCTCAACATAGGCTCTGATGTTGTCTTTTTCGGCAGGGAAAACTTGTGACAAATAGTTGATATAGCGTTCTTTACCCTGTGGAAGGATGTAAGAGGTACTATCCTCAAGCACCTTCACTACATCGTAACCGTCTTCGTCCATAGCACGAATCGAAAGACGGTCCATAATGCCGAGATAAGAAAAAAGCTTGTGTAGTTGCCCAACTTCGTTGAAGCCACCGAAGACGTGCATACCTGTCGGGAAATTGACACAGTGCCGCTTAAAATTTTGCAAACCACCGCCAATGATGGCATTTTTTTCCAACACGGTTACTTTATAGCCTTCTTTGGCCAACAAGGCACCCGATACCAAGCCCCCAAGACCACCGCCAATCACGACAACGGTCTTTCGGTTGGCCTCCACCATTTGTTGTCGCACCTTTTCTTCGCCCAACAAATGCTGACACACGGTCATTGTGCCCACCAACACGCCCAACATACCATGCGAATTGATGTTTTGTCCCACTAGAAACAGGTTGGACACTTTAGTCTTAAACGACACCCTGTCGGCGATGTTGTTGACATTCCTGGCAAGTCCGTAAATGGATCCGTTAGGTGTTAGCGTATAGTCGCGATAAGTAAGAGGCGTGGCGGCATAATAGTCGGCTAAGGATTCACGGAAACTAGGGAAATCTTGCTCCACGGCGTCGATAAGTCGTTCGGCCATCTCATGTTTGAACTGTTCATATTCCTTGCCTCTGCGGCCAATGGTTGTTTCGCTCCATTGCTTCACAGCATCCATCGACATATAGGCCAAAACGACGCCACCTCTAGCCGTCTTAGGATTAGGCTCGTGACAATGGTGCATATAGAGGTAGCCTTGTGGCCAAGTATCGTCGATCGTTCCGCTCATCTTCCAGGGCGAATCGGTATGGAAACCATAGAAGTTGGAGTTGATGTAAGGCATCGCCCCTTCCTTGAAACGAAGGAACAAGGAAAACACAGAGATGGTATCGGGAATGCCCTTGATACGCGATTTGTAGGCCTCAGTGAAGATGCTAGGCTCCACCAAATCCACCAACTGCTTGGGGTTGACATCCGAAATGACCACATCGGCAATGAAGGTCTTGCCGTTTTCAGTCACCACGCCCGTAGCTTTCTTGCCTTCCACAAGGATTCGGCTCACTTTGTGACGAGTCAGAATAGTGCCACCGTATTGCTCAAGCACTTGGCGCAAAGCCTTCACGATGGCGTCGCTACCGCCCACGATGCGAAATGCGCTTTTGTTGTAGAAATCAAAGATGAAAGCATGGGTGGCAAAGGGGGTCTTGTCCTTTTGGGCGGCATAAAGCGAAAGGTTGCCTACCAACACCACACGCAGCAAGGGGTCGGTGATGGTTTGATCGATCACCTCGCTCAGGCTTTGGTATAGCAACTTGTCGTCAATAAAACGGTTCTCATCTACATTGTGCTGTAAGTCGCGGAAAGGCGACAAACTGGCCACCTGCTCCACCAAGTCGCAATACCGCTCAAGGTTTTCTCTTTGTGAAGGAAAACGCTGTGCAAACTTCTCAATGAAGGCTTCACGACCATTGGGAAAATCGAAACGCTCACCTTGCAATGCCACCACATCATAAGCTTGAGTATCTAAGCGATTAAAAGTGATTTTATCCTTGATTTCGAGATAATTAAGATAATGCGAAAGCACCTGGTCGTCATCGAGACTGCCGATGAAATGCATTCCCGTCTCAAATTTCACACCGTCACGGGTAAAGCATTGCAGACAGCCGCCCACCTGTGAGGCCTGCTCCAAAATGGTGACCTCATAGCCGTTTTTCGCCAGGATGACCCCCGTCGAAAGACCGCCCAATCCACTCCCTATGATGATGCACTTCTTCATTTCAAAAATTCTTGTGTTTCAATAATATAGTCACACTGTGGAACCTCATCAACACCCTGTAAGAAATGCAAGTTCTCGGGGATGCAACTGCAATGAGAGGCCAAGAGGAACTTGTCTTTATCAGCCTCAACAGCATATATCTGTGCGTCGCGATGCACCAAAGCCACGATCCATGCCAGCTCGCCATAGCCGCTGTTTTGAATCAAAAGGCTCTTTGTATTCATTGCATCGATTTCCAAAGCGTGTGCTTTGATTTTCTTCAAGTTGCGGCGACATGCTCGTTCCACTTCGGGGCCTTTGTAGATATACTTGTAGCGAACAAATGGGAGCACGTATTCCGTGTTTTCCAATTGGTTTCTGAGCTCGGCAAAATGCTGTGTATAGTAAGCGCGGAACTGCGACGTCAAAGCGCGCGTTTCCATTGAAGCCAACTCCTGATAAGGCGTGCGCTGCTCTATCACCACATGCAGTTGGCCTTCGCGCAAAACAGCGTCCTTTTTGGGCATCACATGGTTGGCTCCGTGGATAAAGACAGGCAGGATGTCAAGCTGCAGCGACTGCGCCAACTGGAAAGCGCCTTTATGAAAACGAAGGATTTCGCCCGTTTCTGAACGCGTGCCTTCGGGGAAGACCACCACGGAATAACCACGTTTCACCAAGTTCTGCAAGCGTTCCAGGTTTTTGTCGTAGCCGTCGGAAACGGGATAGTATTCAGCATAGCGAATGACGAGGCCATAGATTGGGTTTTTCCATACCCAGTCGGTTGTCAGCAACACCACCTTTGGGTTGAGCATGATGGTGCACAACAGGTCGAGATGCGATTGGTGGTTGGCGATGATGATGGCAGGTTTTTCGAAGGTCTCACTATACTTGTTGACCAAGGTGAACTTCACCCCAGGCAACAACTTCAAGGCCAAACGCATAATGCTGGCAATAATTCGATGATAAAAATAGCGCTTCTTTTCTTTATTTGGTCCTAAAATAATGTAAATCAAAGTGAAAGGCGTGAACAACACGAAGACAAAAATGAAGAACACCATCAATGAAACGATGGTATAGATGAGCCGTTTCAAAGTCAGCGGCACTTCACGAAGTTGGCCTTTTTTCTTAGTCAACCAGCCGAAGATGATGGGCGGCAGGTAGCAGGCCATCAAGACCACCGTAGCCATACCAATGATGGCCACTTCGGCCAAGGAACGCATGGCGGGATGCTTGGCGAAGATGAGTGTGCCAATGCCGATGAACATCAAGATGCCCGAAAGGATGACGCTGTTGCGGTAGTTTTTCAGCATCCGCTTACCGTAGGCATATTCGTAGAGTAGGCCTTCTGTGATGAAGATAGTGTAATCGTCGCCCTGACCAAAAATGAAAGTGGCCAAGATGATGTTGATGATGTTGAACTTGATGTCGACTAGATTCATGATGCCCAAGATCCACGCCCAGCCGACCGTGAGCGGGAGGAAGGCCAACAAGGCAAACTCCAAGCGACCAAACGAGAGGCAGAGGAAAAAGAACACCACGATGCTGCACACATAAAGGATGTAGTCGAAGTCGCTTGATAGCGCACTGACCAAGTTGTTGCCTACATCGCTGATACTGAAAGCGAAGCCATTAGAAACCAAGGTCCCTGAGCCCGTCGAAGGGCCGGCTTGAAGGGTCGAAGGGCCGACTTGTTGAGGTCCCTGAGCCTGTGGTCCCTGAGGACCATCGAAGGGTCGAAGGGCCGTTCTTTCTGGATTGCTTCGTTCCTCGCAATGACGCGAAGCGACCACTTTCCTGATCTGTTCCTTCACTGCCTCCGAATCCTTTACTGGCACCCCCACAAAATTCACCACCCGAGCCACCGAATCGTGCTGCAGCATATAGTTGCCACACAAACCCAAAAGCGGTTCCATATCGCTTTCAGCCAAAGGCTGATAGTCCTTGGTGATGCCTTCGATAAAAGGAGCGAATGCATTTTCAGTGAAACCCGCCTTCAACGCTTCAACTTTGACTTGCTCAGCCAAGTCAGCATGGTGTTGCCAGAACGCTTGCCACAACTTCAACGACTTCTCTTGTCTTTCCATGGAAGGCAACAAACCGTCCATGCCCGAAATGCTGTATTCCAAACTGTCGGGAATCGACTGCTGCAACTGGGTGATGATGCTTTCGTTTTGCTTGATGGCCTCTTGAAAATCGGTGGCTTCCGAAACCACATAGATCAAGTCTGTCTCCCCTTCCTTTTGCAGCGACTCGCTCAACAAGGCCAAGTCTTCCTGCTCTTGGCGGGTCATATAGTTGATGTTATGCAGGTCGGCATCGAAAGCGGCTTCTTTACCGAAGTAACTGAGTATCAATGTAATGATTACCAAAGGCCAAAAAGCGTATAATTTGACTTTGCGCCACCATTCCGATGGTGCCTTGCCGTCATCGACAAAGAGTTTCTTGGTCTTTTTCGGCACCACGGCAAACAAAGGCAAGAAGACCATCACGAAGAGTATGGTTCCAACCAAAGTCAAGGCACCGAAAAGACCCAAGTCACGCATGGCTTCGGCCTTCACGAAGACAAGACAGGCAAAGGCAGCCACGGTGGTGATGTTGCCGATAACCAAAGGCTGGATGACATCCTTCAAGGCCTCGCGTTTGTTGGGCTCCTGCTTGATGTGGTCGAGGTAATGCAAAGGATAGTTGACCGCGATGCCCACGATGACCGAGCCGATGCCTACCACGATGATGGAGATGCTCGACTTGAACAGGGCGATGACCGCCAAGGCGAAAATCCAACCGAAAAGGATGGCGATGCCGAGCCAAAGCAGGTTTCGCTTGCGCGCCATGGTAAACATCAAAATGCCGAAGATCAACACCAAGGCCAAAGCAATGGAGAGATAGCTGTCGTGCTTGATTTGCCGCGCGTTGGTGACGGCGATGGTAGGCGCACCGACGGCCGAAATCTTTACTTCTGGATGCTCGCTCTCGGTCAGTTCGGTCACCTTATCGATCAAATCGACGATTTTGGCGTTGCCTTGGGTGTCGCTGCCCGAGAAAGGCGACGAGAAGAAGGCAAAGCCTTTGTCGCCGCTTTCGTTGAATAGGTATTCGTCCTCCAAGCGGTAGTTTTGCGTGGGATTGAGCGCATTAAGCCGTTGCAAGGCAGGCGAATAAAGGTTGAGCGGGTCTGCCTTGATGCCTTCCACCACAAAACCCGCTGTGGGCATGGAGAGCATCCGTTTGATGTTGGCCATACTAGAGGCTACATGCTCGGGATCAGCCAACAAGGAGTCCATGCGTTGGTAGTCGGCTTCGGTGAGAAACAAGGCTTGATTTTCGCGGATGAAATCAATGGCATCAAACACTTGGCTGCCGTCGACACGACACTGCAAGTCGCTGACGATTTGTGCGGTATCTGTTGCTTTCCAATGGCTCTCAAAGGCATCCATGGCTTCCATGATGGCATCGATGGCATCGTCGCCAGCCAACTGGGTAGTGTCGGCAGAGAAAATGACGGTGATTTGGCCTTGGTTGCCCAAATCATTGTAGACTGAGGTATAGCGTTCCTTCTCGGGGTCAGTGGGCAGGAAGTCGGCAATGTTCTCCTTATAGTCCAGACGCAGTGCCGAAAACACGCAGAGGGCCGTGACAACCAGCAATAAGGCTATCGAGAAGGCCTTGTGTTTCGACAAGTAGTCATAGATATTGAGGAAGAACTTGTTCATTTTTTTTTCAAGAATGTGTTTTTGCTTTATCAAGAATTAAAGAATTGGAGAATTTTTCATTTTGGGTTGTATTTTGTTGGGTTGAATTTTTAATTGTAGGAATTTGAGATGAAAATCGTGAACGATTTTCTTCCTCCCAATTCTCAGCACCGCAGGTGCAGTATTTCAGTATTCTTTATGCGATTCATTTTTCTCTAATTCTCTAATTCTTGACATAAATAATTTCCTCTTATTGTTTTCGTAAAAGTCGTGAGGGCCAGCCGTAGATGATGGCTACGAGGCACAGGATGGTATTGAGCACGCTGATGCGGAAGAAGTCCCAAAACGGGCGGAAATGCGTCACGCGGTCTTCGGGATAAAGCACGTTGACCTTGATAGGTACCAAATCGGTGCCACGCCAGGCGGAGAAGACCAACAACGATAGTTCGGCCTCATAGCGTGCGCTGAAAATATGGGGCAACCTTTTCAAAGGATACAAGCGATAACCCGTTTGGGTATCTGGCAAATCAATCCAAGTTTGTATCTTGAACCAAAAGTTTGAGAATTTGTTGGCGAAGCTGTTCTTGCCGGGCATGTTCTCTTGTTTCAGGTTGCGGCTGCCCACAATTAAGGCGCCGGGGTGTTGCTCCAAGGCCTCGACAAACAGCGGGATGTCTTCGGGATAATGCTGTCCGTCGCTGTCGATGGTGATGGCATAGTCGAAGCCCATGGCTTTGGCTTTCTTGAAGCCTTGCTTCAAGGCATAGCCTTTGCCTCGGTTGCGGCCATAGTCGACCACGGTGATGCGCTCGCCGAACGAGGCCAAAATCTCGACAGAGTTGTCGGTGCAGCCGTCGTTGACCACGATGACATCTTTGCAATAGGTCAGCACCCTTTCCACTACATCGCGCAGTGTGCCGCCATTGTTGTAGGTCGGCATCAGCACGCAGACTTTCCTTTGCTGCATCAGGTTCCGTGTCGCTATGGCATCAGACGGGTTCATAGCTAAAGGTCAGCGACATTTTGGTGTAGACGGAAGCTTCATCTGCAATGACAACCTGGACTTTGCATTCGTTCTCAGTCTCGACAAGATTCGAATAAGTGAAACGCACCTCTTTACCCTCGACAGGAACCAACACATTGAGGTATTTGATGTTCTTCGACGCTTTCAGGAAAAGCGGACGGCCAAGTTTTTGTTGCAGCACCTCTCCTGCAGTTTGTAGCAAACAGGCTCCCGGAGTGATGGGATTGCCTGGGAAATGGGCTTGATAGATCAAATGCTCGGGGTTGCAGCACAAAAGGACTGCGAAACCGTTTTCGACTTCTTCTATGGATTCAATATGGAAGAGGTTATCCAAAAAGTTCATACACTCGTGTCTTTAGAAATCAACACTGAACGTCAAACCCAGTGTCGTATGGCTTTGGTCTTGCGAAAGACAACATCTCATCAGTGAAGGTGAAACATGGAATGACACCTTTTGCGTGTTTTGGTTGTATTGTTCCACCACGCCATCGAGTTTTCCGTTACCAATGCCCCTCAAAATATAACCTACCACAAACATATCCGCACCCAAGCCGGCATTGAGCAGTCCCAAATTGATGTTAAATAAAGCATCTTTGGTTAGATTGTAATCATACACAAAATAGGTCAGTCCTGCATAGCCCAAGCCTATTCCGAAGGCAATCCAGCCGACGGTTTTCAGCGTGTTGCCTGTGTAATACAAGGTACGACCCGAGTTAAATTGATCGAATAATTCGGTGTCCATCATGGTCTTCAACTCATCATCGGTGAGAAGATGGGCGTTGGGAGCCTTGAAAGATTCACCAAAATAAAGGTCGCCGCGATGTTTTTGCAAAGGCAAGCCCTTGTATTGATCTAAGATGTTGTTTTCTTGAGCCATTGAGGACAAGCCCATAAAAATGAGTAAAAACAATAAAAGCTTTTTCATAGCGAAAGGTTTTAAATTAAGAGGCAAAAATAGGAATTAATTCCTTTGCATAAAAACAGGTGTCGTAAAATGGAGTTATTCCAGCATCCATTTCCAAGCAGGAATGACTTTGACGGTCTTCCCATTTTGTTGAATAACCTCTTCATCATGATGAGTTATGATAAAGAGATTGTCGCATTTTGTCATCGTACTTGCCTCTATTATTCCATCCATCTCTCTTTGCCAAGTTGTTGTTTCTTGCATTTCCCAACACACTTGATACAATGCTTTCACTTGTTGTTCTTGTTGCACTACGAAGTCGCATTCCTTATTACCAGAATAATAAGTGATTTTATCAAGTGGATGGAGGTGGCGATGCAGGTGTAATAGAACGGCATTTTCAAGTAGTTTGCCATTGTCGTCGCTTTGCGGAAGCAACACGGCTTGTCTCAAACCATTGTCAATGAAGTAATACTTGCGTAGCGATTGCTGTTCCTCTATCAGAGATGGCGTAAATTTGGATAATCTCAAGAACATGAAGCATTCACATGCATAATCAGCCCAAAGGTAAAGATCATCCTTGCTGATTTTGAATCCTTGCGACTTAATGTCATTATAAATAGCATTGATAGAGGTGGGCTTGGTTAGGTTGTTCATCAGTCTTTTAATAAAAAAACGCAAGACGCTTGTATTACCGATGTTGTGACGTTCCACCAAATCACGAAACAGCATGACATCAAAATATGCTTGCAACTTTTTGTCGCGCAATGATTTCAATTCTGTTAGAACAATTTCAGGAAATGCGCTTCCCATATAATACTCATCCCATTTCAAACGCAAATTTGTGGTTTCCTGCTCAGTCAGATGATGGGTTTTAGTTCCCGTAAACTGGCAATATTCCACGAAAGACAAAGGATAGATTTTCTCTTCGATGGACCATCCGCGAAGCGTGGTTGCGATTTCTTGCGACAACATTTTAGCATTACTTCCTGAAATAAAGATATTTTTGCAGTAGGACTTGAATACCCGTATGACAAACAATTCCCAATTATCAATAAGTTGGATTTCATCAAAAAACATGAATACGTCTTTCAGATCTTGCGAAGGATAGAGTTCGCGGTAGGCTTCAAGCACTTCTTCGAGGTCTGTTGCCTTCATTCCAGCAAGACGCTCGTCATCGAAACCTACCCAAAGGATGGCTTCAGGTAGCACCCCTTTTTCAACTAAAACGTTAATTGAGAGTTGCATTTGGGACGACTTTCCGCATCTTCGAACACCTACGACGGTGACAATGGATTGGCTTTTTATGGGTAATTTAGTTTCACGCTCAATCATTGAAAAAGGAATTTCCCTTTGTTTCGTAATTATCAACGATTTAATAGTATCTCTGATCATCATCGTAATAGTATTTGTGTGTGCAAAAATAAAAAAGTTTCCTAAAATAAAGGAAACTTTTCAAAAATCTTTCCTAAAATAAAGGAAACTTTATTTCAAAAACAATTAAAACACATGCGCCTTTGCGGAATAAGGCTTCAATTCAATTATAGAAATCCTATAATAGAAATTCTATAATTCATTCTTTCGTTCCTGCGGATTTGTAATCCCCTTATTTATTGTGTCATTCAAGGTGTTAGACTGTTGTTTTGGTCGCAAATATAATGGTTTTCATCCAATTGAGCAAGCCTTTTTTCTCGCATTGCAAATGCTGATATTCGAGGCCGGCGGATTGCAAATCCGCCTGAACTGGTGCGAATTATGAGTTACACTCGGCTCACGCAAGCGGAAAGGCTTTCTGCCAGTATTGATCAAAGATACTTTAAATACTGAATCATAATGCGTATGATCAAATACCGTATCCTTTAATGACACTAGCACCAATTGCACGGGTTGCTTATTTTGGTCCACAAGACCATGCTCAGCAAATCTTTTAGTAGAACATGATGCAAATAACAATATCGATGCTATGGCAACAAAATACTCTTTATAAAAGTCCATAATGTATATTTTGAAATAGGAACGTTATAACCAGAAATTGATGAAAAATACCGATAATTACTAAAAATATCATTGTATTGGCTTAGAGAAAGCCCAAACTTAGAGGCATTGTTAAGTTCAAGTGCATAAGACCGAACATCGCATTGAGCATAGAAGTAGAAATAACCAGTTCCAACGGATTTGCAATATGATTTTTTTATGCTCATCTTGAAATGATTAAAGGTTTAAACACCCTCCCTCTTAATTCACCTGGGAAAAACCGACTTTCAATACCCTCCGATTTTATAATGCCATAGAAAGCAGCATCTAACCCTGTATCGAAAAATTGTAATAAACGCCCTTCTCTTTCATACTTACCCGAAGAAAACAATATATCCCGGATTTTATATTGATAACGTCCATCATTGAATAATTCTATACAATATACACCATACTGGTATTTCCCTTGTTTAAACGAATGGTATTCTTTGCTTCGGAAATTGTCTCTATCCTCGTCATAATTAGAAAAAGCATCAAAAAGAGCGGACATATCAAATGTGCTTTCACCGTCGAATTTGAATGACATATTCGCAAACGGGGCAAATCCCTTTTTCAAAACTAGAACATCGCCGCATCTTTTTTTGAAAGTCATTTGAAAACCGTTTTTATAGTCTATTGTGGTGATTTTTCTTCGAGATGTTTCACAATTACCGTATGATATTGTAATGAAACCATAACTATCATCTGATGTCCAATAACCAAGCAATAAACAATACTTATCTTTTTCTTCATTGAGAATCAACGAGAAACTACAATCTTGTGGAAGGCTTTCATTTACAAATGTACAATTCTGGCCTTTTATCACATTTGAAATTATCATCGTAAACACGACAATTAGAACCATCCTTTTATTAACCATGACATTGAGAATTTACGGTCAGCTGGTATTGAAAACTCTGGTGGATAGAATCCCCAATAACCTAATTCCATTTGTTTTGCAAAAATTGCTCCTGATTGTTCAAAATTTCCGTTCGTAAACTGAACCATGAAAGAATATGACCATGCATAACGTTCACTATACAAATTATTCAATTCGTTATTAAATGTATAAAGTCCGACATAATTATGGAATGTATGGATTAACTCATGCCCAACTACCTCTTGAAAAGTAACAGCATCAGCTCCTGTAGCATAAGGAGATATATGGAGTTCCTGATTTCCCCAGTCTGTAGCAATACCGAAACCAGCAACTTTTCTACCATCTGAATGCACGAACAAGCCATCTTCATTAATAGAAGTAATGGGGTTTTTTATTTTCTTAATATCACTAATGAAAGATGTTGTTATCTTTTTTAATCCCAAATTATCAACTTCTATTGAAAATATTTCTTTAACTCGAAGTTCTGCGAGTTCTCAGGATCCTGCACATAGCTGTCCACCGATAAGAAGGACGACATCACTGGGTCATACATCCGTCCATTCATATTAATAAGCCCAAATCCATAAAGATGCTCATGCCCAGTGAAGCCGCGGTCGAGCAGGGGAGTGCCCGTGAAACACCCGCTCCAGGTGGTGGGATTCCGCAGGTTGCCCCAGGCATCGAAGGAGAGTTCTTGCTCAACGTTGCCTTCGGCATCTGTTATCGTGGTCCAGCTGCCGAGGTGGTCTTTCAGGATGTAATGAAGGCTTCCCTCGTTGTCCTGCTGCTCCACCACAGCGAGCACTCCGTAAGGGCCTACAAGATATGTCAACGTCTTACTGGTTTTCTCGCCGCCATTGTTTTCGTCTATATACTCGCACGGCCCCACATATTCCTTGTTGCGTATCGAGCCGCCCACGGTTTCCACCATACTTATGCGCTGCTGGTCATACCCATAGGTGTATTCCAAGGTATTGCCGCCTTCGGCGATGGTCTTCACCTTGTCGAAACCGGTGTAGGTGACAGTCTGGCTTGCAGCGGGGAACACGTTCGGCACAGTTTCCGCGCTCTTCATGGCATGGGGACGGGCGGGCAGTCCCGCAGCAGGGGCAAAGCCCGCGTTGGCGAACACGGTCTGCCCATCGGCCTGCTTCGAGGTCATGCGGCCGAGCGGGTCGTAGACAATCTGGCTATGCGTGTTGCCAAGGTATATGTCAGTCAGGCGGTTCATGTCGTCGTAGTGGAAGGATTCCTCCAGATTGCGGAGATTGTCCTTTCGGCTGGCTAAATTACCAAATTTATCGTAACCGTACGAAAGATTCTGCAAATTATTTGAAGTGACGATACTGTCGATGTAGTGCATCTCAGGGTCGTAGGCACGGTGTGTCGTAACACCGTTGCCAAGTGTGGCATCTGTCAGTTGCCCGTAGGCATTGATTCCATCGGCTTTCCACAACACATGGTCATTTGCATCAATAATGCTCTTCAAGTATCCGTTCTCATACTTATTCCTAATGCTAACACCAGTTGGATAAGTGGTCTGCTTGATGCGTGAATAATCGTCGTATTCCATTGATGTCGTATATATACCGGACGATCTTTGGTCTTTTGTCATTATGAGGCGTGCAAAATCATCATAATTGTAAGAAATGTATTGTATGGCTTGGCCTCCGACGGTCCTGTGGTGTATGTCTTTCAACAAACCTTTTGTCGCCCCTTCCTCTTCATCGAAGATGTAATGCGTGGTGGTGTTCTCCAGGCCGTCGGTTTCACGCACAAGACGCCCCAGGCCATCGTATAGGTAGGTGGTCTCTGTCTGCGCGTCAAGTTCCTTGGGTGATACACGTTGGCACAGCTCGCCGTAGGCATTGTAGACGGTAGTCAAAGTGCCATAGTTGGGGTCTGTCAAGGTACTTCTATTGCGGGCGTAGTCGAAAGTTGCGGAAACCGTCGTGGTGGGGTCGTTGTTTACCGTTGCTGAGGCTAGCAGGCCATCGGCATAATGGTCGTAAGTCACATAGGAGTTTCCGCTGGCATCGTCGCTCCTTACTGTCCATCCCATAGCATTCACCGTAATCGTACTCTTGTGCGGCTGGCTGCCATTGGCCGAAACTGTTGTCTTTGTCTGGTTGCCCAAATACTCGATTCTTGTTGTCGTGCCATCGGGTGTTACGGTTGACGTCAGACGGTCCTGATTGTCGTATTGGTATTCGGTATACAATACAGCGTCTCCATCTTTGTACGGGTTGGAAACTTTCCAAAGCCTTCCCTTGGAATCGTATTCTTTGTCAACAAATATCGCTTCACCGTTTAACCCGAAAGAAACGCTTCGCAATTCTGCACCAGTATGATGGAAGAAAGTCAAGGTCTTGTTATTGCCCGAAGAACGGCTCCAACTGAAATACATGGCTCCAAGGGGGGCATAGTCGTAACCTTCGGCCCAACGGAGGGCAGAGCCTGAATGGGTTCCGTTGGGATTGGTGGAGGTTTTTACGATGCCGAGGGCATCGTTTTCAAACCCGGTAACCAGCCCGTTGCTGGCAATCAGAGTATCCAGATGGTCGAAAAGATCATAATTGTATTTTGTTTGGTATGTCAGGTCTCCGCTTCGGGTTGTCTCTTTCGTGACAAGTCGGCGCTGGTTGGAGGAGCCTTCGCCCGGGCCGTACTCGTACTCTACTATTCTAGCATGCTCGCCTTGTTGGCCATAAGGCACTCTTATTGTCTTTTTCTTGAGATTCCCTTCTTCATGGTATTCGAAATCGGTCTGTACCATTAGTGTATCCTGATTGTTGAGGCTGGGAAAATCGAATAGGCGTTTGATCTGATACGAGTCGTTCGACGTGTATTCATACCAAAAAGAGTGGATTACATCGGGTTTACCAGTCCTGGATTGCACAATGGTTTTTTTGTGCAACCTGTTGATGATCCACGGATTCGTTTGGTTTGGGTAGAAGTCAAAAGATTCTACCGTCTTAAACTCACACGAGTTGAAATCGTTGTCAATGCCCGAGTCGACACCCGTTCTGGCCTCGATGCAGTTGTAGGAATTATAGTAAGTGCTGTCTGGCCCTATGCTGTAGTCGTATTCGACAATCTCTTTTTTCAGGCATTCATCAGGGAAACTTGGATTGTCGGTATTGAAATAGATGGAAGTCTGTCGCGTCATTGCTGGCTTGACAACCTTTTGGTTACGTGTAGAGACCACACGGCGGAATTCAAAGTCGGTTTTCGTAGAAGTCAGCCAACCTTCGTTATCCTTAAAAATACAAGTGGTTTCTTGCATGGGGAGTGAGAATGCGTATGCCCCCATGGTGAGCGTTTCGAACAGGCTTATCCGTTTGCTCACGTTCACTCCGTTTATCGTGTTGGTGGCTTCTTGTTTCAGGAACCCAAGGTAGCCGTGACCGTTTTTGTGGAGCATCGCATTAGAGAACGAGTAAGTTGTTGTGAGTTCGGCATCGTTGGTCTTATAGGAAGTGACAGATTTCAAGGTCCTGACGGGTACGTTGAGTCTAGCTATGCCGTTTTCAAAGTTGATCTGATTGACTCCCGCAACTGCAGGATAGGCATACGACATTCTCAGAGGGGTGCCCATCCCGTCGGTTATGCAGGTCACGCTGTTGTACTCATGCAATGAGTAAATGTCGCACAATACGGGCTTCCTTACAGAAGATTTTGAAGTCACTTCATTCCCCAGGATGGACAAGTTGTCCTTGCTGAAGAAATTGCCCGCATGGATATATTGGCTTCTCGTGTTGAGGGAACCTGCATTTATTTTCGCCAAAGGATTGAAGGTGTTATGATAAATGGTGTTGTAATCGGGTGCGCCAGAAATGACCACCATTGTACTTTTCACGAACTTCGAATAAATGCATAGCGAGTTGTTGTATGGAAAGTCTCTCGACAAAGCGATGTCACAACAACCGTCACCATCGAAATCGGAAACAAAAACGGCAAAGCCCAAGGAGTTGGTCACTTTCTCTAACGAGTAAGTGTACATTTTTTCGCGAGGGGCAAAATTCAGGCCTTCGAAGACATGGGTTGCCTTGCATCGGAAATCCACCCCTGAGGACATCAAGAAAAACCAGCTTAGTTCATCCGACGCGTTTTTTTTGCCATAACACAAGAGGTCTTCTTTTCCGTCACCATTATAATCGCCTGGGAACATGTTAAGCGCAGAGTCATAGATAATCTCTGAACCGTATTGTTTCTCCTCAAAGAGCAAATTGCTGCCACTTTGTCTTAGACGGTACATTTTCGCTCCCAATGTGTCGACTATCATAATCTCTGTATGTCCGTCTCCGTCGAAGTCACCTGACACTAGATCGTTTGCCAACCGCACATGAGGGTTGAAAATGGTATCGCAGGTGCTTGTTCCATTCTCGTTATGAATATAAAACAACGGGGCTAGCAAAGGTATAGTTGAGAAATTATCCAAGAAGACACATGCTAGTGCGTTTTGCCTGCCATTTCCCAAATAGTCACCTAAAGTAAGGTATAGCCTTTGTGGTGCAACAATTGGAGATGCCCAGGCTGGATAAAACATTACTCCATCGTAGTTTAGGTAAAGCATTAAAGAGGAGCTTCCCAAGTTGTTTCCCAAGTAAGTATAATACTGGATGATAATGTCATCATATCCATCATCATTGATGTCAATCACATGAATCCAGTCGAGATTGGTCGCGAGAGGATGTCCGTTGTTCGTGTTCATGGAAAGCGCAGGGCTGTATTGGAACTCGCCGTTGCCAGTGTTAAGAAGCACGTTCATGTCAACGGGATGCGAATACACGGAGTCGTCTTTGTAGGGAACGGTTATCACATCAGAGAAACCATCTGCGTTAAAGTCGCCTACAAAAACAAAGTTGTTGAGATAAGTGGTGTCCAAGGGAATCTTGTTGCAAACATTATGTTGGTAAACATTGTTTTCATCGTATTCCCAAGTGATTTTTGTCGGATTCAGCTTCATCCCACCCTTTTCGAATTCCACAGAGAGAAGGCGGTGGTACATTTTGTTTTTGGAATAGTCGTAGGCTGCATACTCCCAGACATCAGAGTAATTGAGTGTATGGCATTGCAATACCGTTTCTTCGTTGTCCGTCACTACGATTGACGACAACAGCCTTTTGTTCTGGATAGTATTGCCCTTGACATAGGAAAACTCATAGTCAGACCTATCCGTATAATTGAATATTATGTGATATTTTGGCTTTATGAATAACAAATCATTACAAGTATATTCTATGGAATGAATATAGTACTCTCCCGTTTCCTGTAACTCGGTGTAATGGTAGAGAACGGAATTACCTTGGCGATCGGTCGTTTTGTTCAACAACCAACACAGAGCCTTTTCCCCTCCATTTTGGGGATCAATCCGAGAGTCGATGGTGAAGCCGTATTCAAGGATGGTGCCGTCAGGATCCCAAACCTTGAAATTCTTGATGTGTCTTCCGTTTCCGATGGTGTCGTTTTCCCAATATGCCCTAATTCTTGCCAAACCATCCTGTTCGGTCTTGTAATCCACACTGTCGGTATAGTCATGCACTGGCATCAGGCGTTGTCCGTCAAGCTGAAAGCGGTCGGTATCGTCGGAAAGGGTCACTCCTCCAATCACACCATCGTGATATAAGGTCCGTCCTGTTCTTGTAACCGAAGACAGTCCTGCCAAATCCCATTTCCAACCCAACAAACCATTTCCGCCCTGACTGTTGTAACACAAAGCAAGCGACGGCTGCATCCCATTGATGCCCGAAGGCAGATCGATGGGGATTGTATAAGCGGCTCCGCCCATCATTCCGACATCAAAGGTGCCGTCCAATGCTCCCACGTATCCGTTGTCGCCTTCACTCGGACCTCCCTGGGTGCCAGCTGTGGGTGGGTAAACCCCGATGTCATCTACAACAAGATCCATGGTGAAATAATATTGCCCATTACTGTAATTTCGGAAAAAGCCTTCGTCCAATATGATGGAATCACCCGCGTAGAACTCATAGCTAATTGGTTGGCCGTACCCGCTATTTAGAATGAAATACTCGTCTTTGTAAATCTCGGTTGAGACGGGGCGGTTGATTTGGGCCGATAGGCAAACCAATTGCAGCATTAAGGCGATGGTGCAAATTATCTTTTTCATGGGTTCTTTTCTTATGTGGTTGGCTTTATTTCTTGATTATTCTCCATGTTTGGGACGCATCATACTTTGAAAGCTGGAGCAGATAGACACCAGGCAGCAGACCAGCCAGATTGAAGACGTGCGAGCCATCGGTCATTGCGGACTGTTCGATGACAGAGCCTGTAAGGGAAACGACACGAACGGAGATCGTTTCACCATCAAGGTCTTTCAGCATAACGGTCAGTTTGCCTCGCGTCGGGTTGGGGTAGAGTGAGACTCGTCCAAGAAGGTCATTCGCTTCGCCCAAATACAAAGCTGATTCAAGGGAGTCGGTCGGGAGTCCCGGGGTCTCCATCTTGCTGACGGTTAGGTAGCGGGAGATGCGGTTACCTTCGGCGTCGTAGCCGAAATGGACAGTGGCGTTCTGCCCAATGGCTGAAGCCGAAGCCAGCAACAGAATCAGCAAAGGAATTAATAGTCTCTTTTTCATGGCTACCAATTATTACTTGTTGTTTAGGTTGTCTATCTCCTTTTGCAACGACTCGACCTGCTCTTGGAGCTGCAGGGTGTAGAGAGTCAGTTCCTCTATTTTCTTGAGTAGCAAGCTCTGCATGATGCCCAATTCGATGCCTTCTTCTGTCACTTCGGTTTCGGAAGGGATGTCGGGAAGATGTCGGTGGATGTCAATGTATCGACGCAAGTCACCAAGAGGCATGAGCGTATAGTCTGGATCGAACACATAGTCCGACCACCAATTCTCATATCGCTTGATGCTCACCTTTGTCGTGATGACACCATCCTTGGCATAAAGTGAATAATGTTGGTATTGCTCCATAGAGGCAATGTCCTGATCCAAGACGTTGATTCCTACAACTCCGTTGAGTATGATAGGTCTCTTGTTTCCCCCATCCATGCTCCTTATTCTCATCACACCTTCACCGTCCACCTCTATGCCATGTCCCTGGTCCCTCAACCTGATAAAGGTGTTGGCCGTTTCTTGGTCTTTTGACTCGAGAATGATGCCTGCGTCCTCGCCGTAGTCGGAGCGGATGTGGAGCTTGGCAGCGATGTCGGGTATCGGAACATCGCCGATGGCCACCTTGCCTGTTTTGCCCAGGGTGTCGCCGGTAGGATAATCGTTGGGCGACGGGCCGACGGTAAATGTAGGCTTGGTGCTTTTAAAACCAATCATCAAGCTATGGCTGTATGGGTTTTCCAAAAACTGTTTCGGTTTGAGCCCCGAACTGTAAAAGCCGTTTCCGATAACCATGCTGTTTTCTTGCCCCGTCACTTTCAAAAAGCGGCCAAGACCGAGGCTGTAGCTCCCCATTACCTTCACGTCCTGTCCCATTGCAAAGGAAGAGCTCCCTCCAATTTTGTTTGATGTACCAACAGCCAAGGAATTCGGACATAGTTCATTGATGGTGTCCCCATAACCCACCGCCAAGGCGTTGTGCGACTCAACGATGTTGCTGCGTCCTATGGCATGGCCTCTCATGCCTATGGCATCGCTAGTCAAGGTGTTCCCCTCTCCTATGTTGAGGTTGGTGCCTTCAACAACAGTGTTTTGTGCCATGCCAACGAAACCCAACAGACAGGCCGCTATTGTAAGTGCAATTCTACTTGCTTTCATGGTATTATCATTTTTATTAGTTTTCATTTCTTTACGAACTTCCCTTCTGTCTTTTTCCCTTTTCCACAGTCGATGCGATACAAGTACAGACCCGGTTCAAGGTTGGAGGTATCGAGCCTGACGAGATTGCCGTCTTTACCGACGGGACTGTCGAGGCACTTTATGCCTCTGGCATCGAACAGCAGGATGCGTGCGTTGTCGTTGGCAACATCGGGAATCGGGATGTTGACGATGCCATTGGTGGGGTTAGGGTAGGGAGAGAGTTTTTCTTCCGTTCCGTTTTCATTCACCACATCCCAAGTAATCTCGATGTCGGTCCTTCGGAATTTCATCAGGCACCCCCTAAACATGGGGTCTCCGCCTCCTCTCCTTGCGTACATAGGCACCAGGCACCCTCCGTCATTGAAGACCGCGGGCTGCCCCGGCTTAAACAGGAACTCGTCGTCCTTGAAAGTCTTTCGGCCAAGCAGGTTGAGGTGCTTGTCCACAAGGATAATGTTGGCTTGTAACATGTCCGCATACACGTTTTCAGCACAGCAGGTGATGGCAAAGACGGTGGTGTCGTCGACGTAGGCCGCGCTGGTCCCCCGGGGCATCCATGCACACGAGTCGTAGGGCGGCAGGCGCAATTCATCGTACACGTTCAAGGCCGAATCGATGACGTACAGGGAAGAATAATAGAAAGTCAAGCGATTATGCTGGGATTTTATGGTATTGAGTAACATGCGGTCTCCGTCTATCCATGTGCCGTCGGTGGTGATTTCGTGGATGGCATCCACCTGATACGCATATCCTCCTTGCACCTTGACCATGTCTTTCCTCGACACGATGTCAAGGTTCGTGTCAACCACATATATTCCCGGTACACCCGTGGAATTCGGAAAACTTCCTCCTTCCACCGCCATTAACAAGTAGTCGGAATGAGGCTCGTAAGTGATCTCACCAACGCTGCTCGCATAATCGGCAGGGAGCGACTTCCTGACAAGTATGTCGCCTTGCTTGTCCAATTCGTACAACTGCAAAGCTCTCCGGTAATACCCTTGCTCAGTAAGATAGGCCGGAGTCGCAGCAAGGATGACCGTACCCGAAGGGGAAAGGATGGAATTCAACAGCATCCCTGGAAAGACATAAAAGCAATCGAAAGTTTCATCCTCAACACTGTACATCCTTGAACTTACCCGCTCCAAGTCGCTGTCGAAGACATCCACGCGGATATATCTTTGGTAGTATGGGTCACACAGGCTGTCGTCGCACACGCCGAATACCATGTAGTTCCCATCGTTGAGCTCCACAGCGCTGAAATAGTTGAGTATCATGCCCTGTAGGTGTACTAGCCTGTCAATGTGCTCGCCGTCCTTGTCGATTTTCACCACCAGGCCGTTCTTGTTGGTTGTACCGCCAATGCAAAGTGCGGATTCACCTTCGTCAACAACTATGACATCGTTGAACGCCCAAGTATTTCCCGTCTCTATCTGAACCGTCCATTCCTGGGAGAAGAGACTGTGGCACAAGGCCAACAGGAATATGATTAATATGGTTTTTTTCATGTTTGGGAAAAGCCTTGTTGTCATTGTAAAATCTCTTTGCCGATGCTGTCTTGTGAGACCATAAACTGAAGACCATAAAAAGCTGTAGTGTGGTGTCCTATTATTAAAACAGATGATTCTATTCTTTTTTGATCCTCCACAATGATATGGAATAGTTTATGGTCTAAAGGAACTGGAAGAGTAGCATCGTTAGGCAAGATATTCTTCACAAGGTGTCGCTCACCAAAATAGTGGTAGTTCATCTGGTCCGAATTAAGCCAGTAGTCTTGCGCGGTCGGGTTTTCCTTGTAGAATTCGCAGTAGCGCGGAGTGACATCGGGATAGCCTGAATACGGGTTCGGAACGTTTTCGCCCAGCAGGGTGTGTTTGGTCATCACATTGGTGTAGTAATATTCAGAGCCTTCCGGTGCTTTATTTACCAAAAAGGCATTCAGCATTCCCGTCAACGTGTCGGCCGCATCAACAGGAATACCCATGCTGTTCGCATGATTCTCCCCATAGTACCACTGGATACCTTCCGCAAACGGTTCCCACATTTGTGGTGGATCGGGTTGCGGTTGGCCGCCTTTCAGACTTCCCTGAACGGTATTCAGTTCTATGGCCTGCTGGTTGCCAATGCGCCCTCTATCTTCCACGTCAAGAATGAGGAACTGCTTGTTTTCCAGAACTGCGGCTTGGTATAGTGCCAGCACTGCCTCATACATCAGGCCGTTAAATATGGCCAAATCGACAAGCGATACAGAGTCGTTGGAACACACAGGCAAATAGAGCGTGGTGTCGCAACAGATCGTTTGCCCGTAGGACTCATCGGGATAGGCATAAGTGACATTAAACAATGCTTCTAAATTCCAAATGGCATCGGGTATGCTCATATATGTGATGGTCCTATTATTGGGATTCAACTCCACCTCATTCAGTTGGCGCTTGAAGTCCATGATACGAGCAAGAGTGGATTTGTTATGTTGTTGTGCTGTTGGAGCCTGCTCTTTTTTGCAGGACACGAAGGCCACCGTTGTGGCCACAATTGCCAAAATAACGATGGAAAGGAATCTTTTTGTGTTTTTCATAATGATTTGGATTTAGATTGTTGATAAATGGGTGAATTAAAGATTACTCTTTCTCGAAATCGCCTTCGGCATAGCCGTCGGCGCTGTTGAGTTCCACGATGTAGGAGCCACTTGCTGCAGAGGTGAAGGGGATGATGACCACCGATTGCACACTGGTGTTCACCACGGTGCTGTAGACAAGGCCTCCCATGCCGCTATAGATTGAGATGTTCACGTTGCCGAAATCTTGATTGAAGCCGATATAGACGGCATCGTTGCTGGCTCCGGCCACGATGGCGTTGGGGCCAACATTCATTAGCAAATCACCCATTAAGTCGATTTTGTCAAATTCATTCGGCATATTTATGTCTCCAATAGTAATACAATAAGGTGATTTTTCAATGCTTTTAGCTTGCGCTTTCCAGGTACAGATGCCTATTGCACAAAGACCAACTAGTAGTAGTGTTTTTGTTTTCATGGTCGTAAGTTTTTTCGTTGTTTGATGTTTTTTTAAGTTTTGTGAATTCACGGGACGAAAATAGAATTTGGAACATGGATTCCGAACTTTGTTCCAAAATCTAATTTCAAATTATTTTTTATGTCATTGTTAATGAATGGAATAAAAAGATTCCATTCCGAACCTCATTCCGAACTTTTGAATGCTTTTCGGGGGAAGAATAGAGAAAAAGAAGACAAAAACTACATTATTTTAGGCAAATTGTTCCCTTTGGAAGCCGATTGTATCTTTTTCCGGCTACGGTTCCTGATCTTGTCCACCATGTCGGTGGTCTTGTCAAGCAGCAAAGCTTCGTCTTGTCGTGAGATATTGAAATACGACATGATGACATCCAACTGTTCGTTTTCATCCAATCCCAAGTTTTCTTGCTTCACGATTTTCCGCAATTGCGGATAGAGTCGATCCACGTTTTCCAACATCGCATCCAAGTGTGTTTGTTTGCCAAAAACTGTTTTTTCAAGTTTTTTCAGTAGTTCATCATCACCTTGGTTTTGCAAAAACAGATGCAGTCGAAGCATAATAGATTGCTCTTTCTTTAGTTCAAGGGAAAGCCTTTCGCCATAGTCAGAAGCGGTTCGCTCCTGTCTTTCCTTTTCTTTGAGCAATTCCTCGTATGCCTGCTCTCTTTCCTTGTGTTTTTGGCTCAAATAAATCTGGTCCTGCTTTTGTGCCTCGCTTTTTTTTGCAAGTTCCTTGTTCTGCTGCATGAAATGGAACAAGTTGGCCTTTGTCTCGGCTTCTTGTTTCCGCGTTTTTGCCAAACGTATTTGCGAAACTGCCAATGCTATTAGACCAATGATGGTGAGTACACCAAAAAAAGTTATGACATGTTGCCTTTGGATAAGCTTTCGGTTCATCTCGTTTTGCAGGCTTTCGTAGTCATATTGCTTTTGAATACGATAAACAGCTTGTTCTTGCCGCTGTGCTAATACTTTAGACAACAGTTGTTCTCGCTGATCTTTATATTGTAGTGCTTTCCGAATATCTCCATGCTGTTCTTCAAATTGCGACAATGCCCCATATGCAGAAGCTTTTGTTTCTACCTGGATTTCTTTGGTAGAAAGCAAAGTTTCAACACGTTTGAAATATGACATTGCAGAATCCATTTCATTGGCAAAAAGAAATGCTTTGCCCATATTAAGGTAAAAAACAAACTCTTCTGTTTCGTCCATATTAGATGTACTTGCCATCTGGTTAAGATGAGCTATGGCGTCACCGTATTTTCCTCGTATGCGACAAAGTACGGCCTGGTTGTTCAAGACTTTTAGTCTTGCTCTTTCATAACGATCCTTTTCAGTCCAAGAAAGCCCTCTCTCTAAACAATTGTTCGCATCGTCATATTGATTCATCAAAATATAAATTATAGCCTTACTGTTTTCTATCAAAGCTCGTTCGCCATAATGATTCCCGATATAGCTTTCGGAAACGATAAATGAATTTAAGGCTTCTTGTTCCCTACCTTCTCTATACAGCATCTTCCCCATCCAATACTCTGCCCGTGCCACAGCGAGGCTATCGACAGCCAGTTTGCCGTATTGCTCCGCCTCCTTAAACGAACGCATGGCGGCTTCCTTCTCGTTGTAGTGCTGCTGCACGAAGCCACTGTAGAGGGCCGCATGGGCGGCTTTGGCGTATTGTTTCTTCCCGGCATAATAGGCGGCGGCACGTTCCAGCTCAGGGCTGGTGGAGAGGGTGGCATGCTCATCGAAGAAATCGTCGTCCATGATGGGCGAAAGGGTAGAGACGTTTCCTGAAACGT
>JAEEGG010003586.1_pt1 | contig 38600 bp, 23 predicted proteins | sample 9134161 | NCBI WGS metagenome assembly JAEEGG01 (sample SAMN16246543, study PRJNA631951) | gut metagenome | biome: gut microbiome; feature: rumen; material: CR-attached | host: Bos | place: Iran: Karaj | collected 2018-10 | reverse complement strand
CGCCTGCACGGCGGAGATTTCCGGCCTGCCCGCCGCGGCGCAGACGGCCACCGTGCTGGTGACCAACGCCCGGCAGCACGCCGAAGCCCGGAGCCTGCCGGTCCGGGATGGCCGCGTGGCCGTCGAGATGCCGGCCGAGAGCTTCGTAAGCGTCTTTGTACAATAGATTTCCACAAACCGTTAACCGTATATCCAGTATGAAAAAAATCTTACTCACCCTCCTCTGCGCCGCCGCGGCCTTCGCCCTCCGCGCGCAGAGCATCCAGCCCTCCGACCCGGAGGCGACGCCCGAGGCGCGCCAGCTCCTCGAGCGGCTCGACAAGATCCGCCAGAAAGGCATCATGTACGGCCACCAGGACGACCTGCTGACCGGCAGCACCTGGTTTGAGGTCGAAGGAAATTCCGACACCAAGACCGCCACGGGCGACTTCCCGGCCATCGCCGGCTGCGAGCTCGGCGAGCTGGAGCTCGGCTTCGACCGGAGCCTGGACTCCGTGTCCTTCGCCCAGATCCGCAAGATGGCGAAATGGTTCTACGAGCGCGACGGCATCCTCACGGTCAGCTGGCACGTGGTCAATCCGATCACCTCGCAGTGGCCGGGCATCAAGGAGCCGAACGGCGCCGGGTCGGCCTGGGAGGTGGAGATGCTCTCCGCCGACGGGCTCAACGCCGTGCGCAGCGTGCTGCCGGGCGGCGAGAACCACGCGCTGTTCAACAGCTGGCTGGACCGCCTGGCCAAGTTCTTCCTCAGCTGGCGCGACAGCGAGGGCAAGCTCATCCCCTTCCTGTTCCGCCCGTACCACGAGCATTCGGGCAGCTTCTTCTGGTGGGGCCGCGGGCGCTGCTATGACGAGGAATATGCCGCCCTGTTCCGCTACACGGTCGATTACCTGCGCGGCCGGGGCCTGCACAACATCATCTTTATGTACAACACCGACAAGGTGTACTCCCGCGAGGACTTCCTGCGCGGCTATCCGGGCGACGCCTATTGCGACTTCCTGTCGATCGACTGGTACGGCTCCGGGGCGGAGTTCGAGCGCAACGTCAAGAACGCCTTCGACTTCCTGTCGGAGATGGCCGCCCAGCGCGGCAAGCTGTTCGCGCTCAGCGAGTGCGGCCCGCTCAGCGACGGCCTCCAGCGCGTGCTGGCGGACTACAAGTGCAGCTACCTGCTGACCTGGCGCAACGCGCCGCCGCGCCATCCGATGCCGCAGTTCAAGGCGCCGACCGCCAAGCAGCTCAATAAGATGTCGGCCGAGGAGCGGGCCCGCTACGAGGCCTTCCTGCGCATGCCCAAGCCCGACGACCTGCTCCGGGCGCTGAAGGCCGACCCGCATTATCTCTTCTACGAAGACATCAAGGACATCCGTTAGTATTCCATGAGACGGCCTTATCTCTTGTTGTGCTGCGTGCTCGCCGGGGCCCTGGCGGCCTGCTCTCCGGAGCAGGCGCGCCGGACCCGGGGCATCGGCGTGTATCCGGGCGACCCGGACGAATCGGCGGCGGGCGCCGTCGTCCCGGGGGACGACAGTTACCGCAACCTGGCGCTCCACAGGATCGCTTTCCATTCTTCCAGCTATGACTACAACCTGACCGCCCAGCTGCTCACGGACGGCATCCTCACGGAGGGACCGCTCTGCTATGTGGAACTGCAGGCGGGCGGGAAGCCCGTGGCGAAGGCCCACCGGGAGAAGCTCATCGACGGCAAGCCGGACTCGAAGGTCCCGCTGGACCTGTCGGCGCCGACGGTGCAGATGGACTTCGCCGGGATGGCCGTGGAGGCCGACCGGATCGAGGTCCTGGGCGGCGCGACGGTCCCGAAAGGGAAGCGCGCCGGCGGGACGGTGACGGTCCTGGGGTCGTCTGACGGGACGGAATGGACCGTCCTGGCGCGCGGCCCGCTGGCGGTCGCCCGCGCGAACCAGCCTTTCGGCAATCCGGCCGACTGCGTGCTCGCAGGCACGCTCGACCTGGCTCCGAAAGGCGCCTGCGCGCATTTCCGCCTGGAATTCTCGCTGACGGACGCCACGGATGCCAACCTCAACACGGTCAATTTCTACAAGGACGGACAGCTGCTCGACGTGCTCCCGAGCACGCATTTCACGAGCGCCTGGCGCAGCGCCGGCGCGCAGCAGGAATGGGTCAGCGTGGACCTGGGGTTCCCGTCGTCGTTCGACAAGCTGGTCTTCCACTGGCTGCGGCCGGCGGCTTCCGGCCGCGTGTCCGTCTCCGACGACGGACGCGCGTGGACGGAAGTGGCGCGGGCCGGCAGCCCGGAGGAGTTCGGGACGGTCCGGCTGGAGAAGCCTGTCCGCGGACGCTATGTGCGCGCGGATTTTGACCGCTCCGCAGACGGCGCCCCGCTCGAGCTCGCCGAGCTCGAGGTGTTCGGCCGCGGAGGCTCAGCCGCCGTGGCTAAAGCCGCGCCTGCGCGGCAGGGCGCACGCCAGGACCTTGCAGGCGGAGCCTGGAAGCTCCGGCGCGCCTCCCTGGTGCAGGCTGACGGCGTGGCCCTATCGGCACCGTCGTTCGACGACGGCGCCTGGATGCCGGCGACAGTCCCCGGCACCGTACTCGCGAGCTTCGTCAATGCCGGAGCCGTCGCCGACCCCAACTTTGCCGACAACCAGCTCCTGGGTTCGGACTCCTATTTCCGTTCTCCGTTCTGGTACCGCAATACCTTTGATGCACATATCGATTCGGAACGCCAGTTCCTGCATTTCGACGGCATCAACTGGAAAGCCGACATCTTCCTCAACGGAAGCTCGCTCGGCCGTATCGAAGGGGCTTTCCACGAAGCTGAATTCGACGTCACCGGCATCCTGAAGGAAGGCCGCAACGACCTCGCCGTCCTGATCCATCAGAACATCCACTACGGCGCCGTCAAGGAACAGACCGCCTACAGTTCCGACCAGAACGGAGGCATCGTGGGAGCCGACAACCCCACGATGCACGCAACTGTCGGCTGGGACTGGATACCTACCGTACGCGGCCGCGACATCGGCATATATGACGATGTGTATATAGCGTACAAGGGCAATGTCAGTGTCAAAGACCCGTTCGTCCGAACTGTTCTGCCGCTTCCGGACACTACTTCCGCGGATGTTTTTGCCGAGGTCACTCTCGTCAACAATTCCGACAGCAGCGTCTCCGGCTCGCTTCGCGGGGCCTTCGGCGACGCGATGTTCGACATCGCCCAGAGCCTCGCACCGGGCGAGTCCAAGACTGTAAAGGTCGGCCCCGCCGACGTCCCTTCCCTTCACTTGCAGCATCCCAAGCTTTGGTGGCCAAAGGGTTATGGGGAGCAGAACCTCTATGACGTCCGTTTCTCATTCGTCGCGGACGGAAAGGTCTCCGACGAAGTCTCCTTCAAGTTCGGAGTCCGGCAAATGGATTTCTCGGTGGATGCCTACGAGCCGACGCCCGGCCTGCAGAGGGGTGGCTTCGAGTCGTCAGGCGAGCCGCGCAGGCTCAGCCTGTACGTCAACGGCCGCCGCTTCATAGGCTTCGGCGGCAACTGGGGCTTCCCGGAGCATCTTCTCAATTATCGCGGACGCGAATATGACATCGCCGTAGGCTATCACGCCGACATGAACTTCACCATCATCCGCGACTGGGTGGGAATGACCGGCGACAAGGAGTTCTATGAGGCCTGCGACCGTCACGGAGTGATGATATGGCAGGATTTCTGGCTGGCAAATCCCTGGGACGGACCCGATCCGTACTACCCCGGATTGTTCGAAGAGGTGGCGGAGGAGTATGTCCGCCGCGTGCGCAATCATCCTTCGATCGCCATCTATGTCGGCCGCAACGAAGGCAATCCTCCTGCGGAGATTGACGCCTTCCTTGCGGAGACGGTTGCGCGCGAACATCCGGGAATGTACTACATCCCGCATTCAGCGGCCGGAGTGGTCAGCGGCGGCGGTCCCTACAGGGCCTTGCCTCAAAAGGACTATTTCAGCCTCTGGGGCCACGACACTTTCCACAGCGAACGCGGAATGCCCAACGTGATGAATTACGAAGACATGGTCCGGGCTTTCGGAGTTGAGAATATCGAGCCCGTCAACACGATGGAGCACCCCAACCCCATCTATGGAATGCACGACTACACTTTGGGCGTCGTGCCCAATGCGTCTTCCGCCCAGTCTGCCGACAGCTTCAACCGCATCATCGCCAAGGCCTTCGGCGAACCGGCCGATGCGAAGGAGTTCGCTGCGCTGGCCCAATGGGTCAATTATGACGGCTACCGTGCCATTTTCGAGGCGCGCGGCGAACAGCGCCGCGGGATGATCCTCTGGATGAGCCATCCCGCCTGGCCTTCGATGGTCTGGCAGACATACGACTATTATTTCGAGCCCACGGGTGCGTATTTCGGGAGCAAGAAGGCCTGCGAGCCGCTCCATATACTGTGGAATCCCCTTCACGATGATATCGAGGTGGTGAATTATCACGCTGGTGACAAGCGCGGCCTGACGGCCTCCTGCAGGCTTGTCAACCTTGACGGAAGCGTAGCGTGGAACCGTGAGGCACCACTGGATATAGCTGAAGACCGGACGGTCGTTTGCTTCCCTCTGGAGCTCCCGTCCGGGCTGACGGATGTGTATTTCATCAAACTGACGCTGACCGATGCGTCCGGCGCCGTTCTCTCGGAGAACCTGTACTGGCGCGGACGCGAGGATGGCAACCTGAAAGCCTTGAGGAATGTTCCTCAGGTGACGCCGGGCTGGAATATGACCAGGACTTCAACTAAAACCGATCATTGCTTTACGGTTACGGTGACCAATGACGGGAAGGCCCCGGCGATGATGCTTCGCCTCAAGGCTGTCGATTCCGCTACCGGCGACCTCGTGCTTCCGGTACTCTATTCCGACAACTATTTCTTCCTGATGCCCGGCGAGTCCAGGACCTTCAGCGTGAAGATCCGGAAGGAGGACTGCGCCGGAAAGCCCTATATAGCGCTGAGCGGATTCAATGTCCCTGAAATGAAACTGAAATAATAACACTAAAACCTTGATTATGAAAAAGATCCTGTTATTCGCGGCTGCGGCGTTGGCTTTCGCGGCCTGCGGTGCCCCGAAGGGGGAGAAGGCCGACGACGGCCAGCAGCTGTTCATCGGCGACGACATCGCCGTCGCCCAGACCCAGTACGGCAAGGTGCGCGGGTACATCCTCCACGACATCTACCAGTTCAAGGGCATTCCCTATGGCGCTCCTACCGGCGGCAAGAACCGCTTCATGCCTCCGCAGAAGCCTGAGCCGTGGGAGGGCATCCGCAACGCTTACAATTACGGCGAATCCGCTCCGCAGGTGGTCGGTTATCCCCGTGAGCCGGAGTCCGCGGCATTCCTCGTGGATGCCTGGAACTATGACCTTTTCGGAGAAGACTGCCTGAGACTGAATGTCTGGACGCCGAAGCTTGACGCCGGCAAACGTCCGGTCATAGTATGGTTGCACGGCGGCGGTTTCTCCAGCGGCAACGCCATCGAGCAGGACGGTTACGGCGGAGAGAGCCTGGCCAAGTACGGCGACGTGGTGTTCTGCTCCGTCAACCATCGCCTCAACGCTTTCGGTTACTCCGATTTCGCTTCCGTCGGCGGTGAGAAATACCTGCACTCCGGCAATGTCGGAATGCTCGATATCGTGGCCGCCCTCCAGTGGATCCACGACAATATCTCCAATTTCGGAGGTGACCCCGGCAATGTCACCGTGATCGGACAGTCCGGCGGCGGCTCCAAGGTCAGCATGATAGCGGCAATGCCTGCGGCTAAAGGCCTTGTCCATAAGGGAGTGGCCCTGTCGGGCAATAGCGTGCGCGGCTCCGACAAGGCTTCTGCCGAGAAGCTCGGAGAATATATCCTGAAAGAGGCTGGCCTCAAGCCCGCCCAGATCGACAAGTTGCAGGAGATGCCTTGGGAGGAGTATTATGACCTGGCTAACCGGGCGTCACGACGCATGGCGGCCGAGACCGGCACGCGCGCCGGCTTCAGCCCGGTGTCCGACGGCATTGACCTGCCGTTCGAATTCTTCGACCCCAACGATCCCAATGTGCCGGACATCCCGCTGCTTTACTGCACCGTGTTCCAGGAGCAGAATCCCGACCGTACCGAGGCCGCCCTCGAGGATATCACTATGGACGGCGTGGTCGAGAGGCTGTCTTCCCGTTATGGTGAGAATACCCGCCAGATAGTGGAGGCTTACGCGAAGACTTTCCCGGACCTTCGTCCCATCGAAGTCTGGGCCATGCTGACAGGAGTGCGCTCCAACGTCATCCGTTCCGCCAACACCAAACTCCGTCAGAAGTCTCCGGTCTATATGGCATGGTTCGGCTGGCAGCCGCCGCTCTTCGACGGCAGGATGCGCGCCTTCCACTGCCTTGATATCTGCTTCTGGCTGCACAATACCGACGTGATGATCACCCATACGGGAGGCGGCGCCAGGCCGCGCGCATTGTCGGACAAGATGTCCGACGCGCTGCTCGCGTTCATGCGCACCGGCGATCCCAACTGCGCATCTCTCCCTACTTGGCCGAAATACACTGCCGAGAACGGTGAAGTGATGGTGCTGAACGACGTCTGCGAGGCGAAGAATGACCCCGACCGCGAGTGCCGCACTCTCCTGGAGCAGCTCACCGCCAGGTAGTCAATCCCATACTGTCGATGTTGTTGAGGGCCCACTCAGTGGACCCTCAACGTTATTTAAGTTGGTCGAGAAGAGTTGCGAGGAGATGGGTGAGGTGGCGTCGGGTGTAGCAATCGATGCTAGCAGAGTTGAAGGGCTCGGCGGCAAGGTGCGCGGACCAGGCGCGGTCCACCGCGGAGCGGATGGCCGCGGCGTTGTCCCAGTCGCACATGACGCCGGCGCGAGTGTCGGCCAGGACTTGCGCGGCAGCGCCGTCCTCCTGGCCGATGCCCAGCACCGGCCGCCTTGCCGCCAGGTACTCGAAGATCTTGCCGGGAAGCACGTTGCGGTACTCTGGCTCCTGGCGCAAGGGGAGAATAAGGAGCGAGGCGGCGCGCTGCTCGGCGACGGCTTCGTTGTGGGGCCGGTAGCCGAGATTGTCGAGGTAGCCGCCGAGACCGCGCGCCTCGATGGCTGAGATGATGGCCTCGTCAACTTTGCCGACAAGGCGGATGCGCAGCGCGCTCTTGAACCCTTCGTCCGTGGCGCACTTTTCTGCCAACGCATCCCAAAGTGTCAAAGGATTGCCGTCCTCGGCAAATAGTCCGGTATGCGTGATGCGGAACTCCGGCGCAGATGAATCTTTGCTGCTTCCGGAAGTGGTGAAAGCGGGGTAGTCGTCCTCGTCGAAGCCGTTGGTGATGAGGACGACAGGCGTGCGCGTCATCTCCTGGAACTCCCGCTGTACCAGCGGAGTGACGGAGATGACCGCCGATGCGTCGTCAAGTACAGCCTTTTCCAGCTTGTGATGCTTGCGGTCCGATGCTGCGCTCAGGTGGAGGTGCTTGTAATAAAATAGCTTGGTCCACGGGTCGCGGAAATCGGCCACCCACGGAATCCCCGTCGCCTTGTGAAGCCGCTGTCCGATGAGGTGCATCGACTGGGGCGGAGCGGTGGTAACAATGACGTCGACCGGATGTTCCTTGAGATATTTCTTAAGGAAACGTACGGAAGGGCCCACCCACCATACCCTGGGGTCGGGAATGAAAAGGTTGCCCCTGATCCACAGGGAGAGGTTCTGCTTCCAGTCCTTGCTCCCTCCGGAAATGGGGTTGACCTCCCCTCCGGTCGCCCGGGCGGCTTCGTCATCGGCCTTTGCCTTTGATTCGCCGGCCGCTCCGGAGCGTTTGCCGATGAGAGTCTGCATATCGGTCGAGGCTTTCGATCCCATCAGTCTCCGGTACAGGCTGTACGGTTCGGTGATGGGACGACGGATGATCTCCGCTTCGGCGGGGATGTCCACCATCAAAGTCTCGTCCACCGAGGACAGTTCGGGATTTTCGGGAGTATAGATTACCGGCTGCCAGCCTTCGGCCGGCAGATACTTGGCAAACTTCACCCAACGCTGCACCCCCGACCCTCCGGCCGGCGGCCAATAATACGATATGATGAGGACCCTCTTCATGGTACACAAAGATACGCTTTTTCGTTACGCTTTCAAACAATACGAAGATTCAGGAATAATGATTAACTTTGTATGATATGACAAAGACGGCGAAAACAAAGGAAAAGGATCCGATGACTCCTATGATGAAGCAGTTTTTCAGCTTCAAGGCCCAGTGCCCCGATGCTGTGCTGCTTTTCCGTTGCGGAGACTTCTATGAGACATACGGTGAGGATGCTGCGATAGCCAGCAAGGTCCTCGGTATCGTGCTGACCAAGCGTTCGAACGCGACGGAGAATTCGATACCGATGGCCGGAGTGCCTTACCACGCCATCGACGCCTATCTGCCGAAGCTTATCCGCGCCGGCTACAAGGTCGCCATCTGCGACCAGCTCGAGGACCCCAAGCTTGCCAAGAACATCGTCAAGCGCGGCGTGACGGAAATCGTGACGCCGGGAGTCGCATTCGGCGAGCAGATGCTCGTCCAGAAGGAGAACAACTTCCTCGCAGGCATCTATTTCCACGGCGAAAGCTGCGGAGCGGCATTCCTCGACGTCTCGACCGGCACATTCAAGGTCGCGCAGGGTACGGCCGACTATGTCGGTACCTTGCTGGCCTCCTTCGCCCCGAAGGAGCTCGTCGTGCCGCGTGGTTACGAGAAGACCGTCCGGGAGAAGTATGGCAACCAGGCCTATATCACCACTCTGGACGAATGGGCGTTCGTCAAGGACGCATCCGAGGAGAAGCTTCGCAAGCAGCTTGGTGTCAGGTCACTCAAGGGTTTCGCCATAGACAGTTGCCCTTTGGGCGTCTGCGCCGCAGGCGCATTGCTCGTGTATCTCGAGCAGACGTATCATTCAGGTCTGGGCAATATCTGCTCCATCTCCCGCATCGACGGGTCCAAGTTTGTCTGGATGGACAAGTTCACTTTCCGCAACCTCGAGATCTTCGGATCGGCGGCGGGCGCGGAAGGGACTTCGCTGGTCGATGTGATCGACCGCTGCAGTTCCCCCATGGGCGCCCGCCTGCTCCGCCAGTGGCTCTCCATGCCGGTGATGGACCTCCGGGAACTCAACGCCCGCTACGACGTGGTGGAGCATTTTGTCAAGGAAGACGGGGATCTGCAGGAGTTGCAGACCCTGCTGTCCAATGTCGGTGACCTCGAGCGTATCCTCTCCCGTGCGGCCACGGGCAAGATTCTGCCGCGCGAGGTCATGCAGCTGGGCAGGTCGCTGGAGCAGACCGATCCGGTCTCGGCCTTGTGCCGCGGACGCGGAGTGGCCGAACTCGACCGGATGGTGGGGGAGTTGCGCGGCTGCGGCAGCCTTCTCGACGACATCCGTCGCACGATGGCCGCCAATCCCGCCGCCCAGCTCGGCAAGGGCGACATCATCGCCTCCGGCGTGAACGCAGAACTCGACGAGCTCCGCGACATCTCGCGCGGAGGCAAGGATTATCTCCTTCAGATGCAGCAGCGCGAGATCGACCGTACGGGCATCAGTTCCCTGAAGATAGGCTACAACAATGTCTTCGGCTACTACATCGAGGTCCGCAACACTTTCAAGGACAAAGTGCCGGAGGAATGGATACGCAAGCAGACCCTTGTCAACGCCGAACGCTATATCACCGAGGAGCTGAAGGTCTATGAGGAGAAGATCTTGTCCGCCGAGGGCCGCATTTACGAACTTGAGAGCAAGATATACACGGATCTCGTGGCCGAGATCCAGAGCTATATCCGCGACATCCAGGCCAACTGCCAGATCCTGGCCCGGCTGGATGTCCTGTCGGGCTTCGCCGACCTGGCGGCCGACAGCCGCTATTGCCGTCCGGTCATGACGGACGGCCTCGCGCTGGACATCCGCGCCGGCCGCCATCCTGTCATCGAGAAGATGATGGGTCCCGGCGAGGAGTATGTCCCCAACGACGTTTACCTCGACTCCGAGCAGCAGCAGATCATCATCCTGACCGGCCCAAACATGGCCGGAAAGTCAGCCCTGCTGCGCCAGACCGCACTCATCGTGCTGATGGCACAGATCGGCTGCTGGGTGCCGGCGGACAGCGCAACGATCGGGTATTTCGACAAGATCTTCACCCGCGTGGGCGCTTCCGACAACATTTCGCGCGGAGAGTCCACCTTCATGGTGGAGATGCTGGAGACCTCGATGATCATGCACAACCTCTCGGAGCGCTCGCTGGTGCTCCTGGACGAGATTGGCAGGGGAACGTCGACTTACGACGGAATGTCCATCGCCCGTGCCCTGGTGGAGTATCTCCACGAGCACGGCAAGCGCGCCAAGACACTGTTCGCGACGCATTACCACGAGCTGAACGACCTTGAGAGCCTCTATCCCCGCGTCAAGAATTTCCACATCGCCGTCAAGGAAGTGGGCAAGCAGGTGATTTTCCTCCGCAAGCTCAAGGAAGGAGGCGTGGCGCACAGCTTCGGTATCCATGTGGCGCGCCTCGCCGGCATGCCGCGCGAGGTGCTCGACTCCGCCGAGCACACCCTCGCGCAGCTCGAGGGCGGCTCCTCGCCGCGCATCTATGCCGCTCCGGTAAAGAAGCGGGAAGAGGAGGAAGAGCCGGCTGCGGGATTCCAGCTGTCGCTGTTCCAGCTAGACGACCCGACGCTGAGCGCCATCCGCGATCAGCTGAAAGCGGCCGACCTCGACAATATGACCCCCATGCAGGCCTTCGACCTGCTCCGTTCAATGAAAGCCGAACTAGGACTGTAATATGAGCAACAGACTGAAAAATACACTTACCATCGCGGGCATCGTCCTGTTCTTCCTGGTAATCGCATACGCCTACATGCCGCAGGTGTTGAGCGGCAAGATAGTAAACCAGAGCGACATCTCCGGATACGTGGGCATGGCCCAGGAGATGAACGAGTGGAACAAGGCACACCCCGACGATCCCACTTATTGGACGGATTCGATGTTCGGAGGCATGCCCTCCTATACCATCAATACTCCTCACGAAGGCGACTGGACCCAGAAGATATACAATTTCCTTCTGACCGGCCGACGCCCGGCTTCGTATATGTTCCTTGCCTTGCTGGGAGGCTTTCTTCTCTTGTTGTCGCTTGGCGTTGACACCTTGCTTGCTGCCGGAGGGGCCGTGGCCGTGGCTTTCTGCTCATACAATTTCCAGATCATCCAGGTAGGACACAACTCGAAGATGCAGGCCATAGCTTTCCTGCCCTGGGTACTTGCCGCGTTCATCTTTACCTACAAGGGCGCGCTGAACGACCGTAAGGGCTGGAAGAAATGGCTTCCCCGGACGGTTCTCGGAGCGGCGCTGTTCGCATTTGCGGTGAGCTTCCAGGTCAAGGCCAATCATCAGCAGATCACCTATTACTTGGCGCTGATGCTCATCATCTATGCGTTGGCTCTTTTCATCTGGCTGGTCGCCGACAAGTCCAGAAGGGGCAGGCTCGGCCGTTTCTTTGCCGCTTCGGCCCTCCTGGTCGTTATGGGCGTCGCCGGCATAGCCACCAACTCCAACAAGCTCATACCGGTGTTCAATTACACCGAGCAGTCCATGCGCGGCGGCTCGGAGCTCGCATCCGCGAGCAATGCCGCCTCCGGAGGACTGACCCTCGACTATGCCACCGCATGGTCCTACGGATGGCAGGAACTGCCCAACATGCTTATCCCGAACTTCAACGGAGGATCTTCCAGCGGAGCGGTGAATCCCAAGCATTCCGAGACGGCGGAACTGCTCAAGGCCAGCGGCTATACCAATTACAGGGATGTCGTCAAGGCGCTGCCGCTTTATTGGGGCCCGCAGCCGTTTACGGCGGGCCCGATGTATATGGGAGCCATCACGGTGTTCCTTTTTATCCTCGGCCTGTTCCTGTGCGAGCCCAAGGATAAATGGTGGGTGATAGTCTGTACCCTGCTGGCCATCTTCTTGTCATTGGGCAGCCACTTTATGTGGTTCACGAAGCTCTTCTACGACTATATGCCGTTCTACAACAAGTTCAGGACGGTGTCCATGGCGCTGATAGTGCTTCAAGTCACTTTGCCTATACTGGGATTCCTCGCGCTTGACCGCATCCTGAAAGGGGAGGTCGATACGGCGGCTTTCAAAAAGAAGTTGAACATCGCCGGAGGCATCGTGGCCGGTTTCTGCGCACTGATGGTGATATTCCCTTCATTGGCCGGATCGTTCAGCGGCAGCGTCGATGCTTCTCAGCCCGACGCCCTCGTGGACGCACTCCGTGCTGACAGGCGCTACCTGCTGCGTCATGACGCGATACGTTCACTTATCCTGGTCCTGGCCTCGGTCGCTTTGCTGCGCTGGGGCTGTTCCGTCCCGAAGGGCGCACAGAAGAGCTTTGACCAGCGGACGGAGGCGGGCCGCGAAGCGGCCTTTGCCCGCCGCCGCACTGCGGCGCTCCTTATCTGCGCCTTGGTCCTGGTCGACCTCTTCTCCATCGGCAAGCGATATCTGTCCGCTGACGATTTCGTGACTCCCAGAGCTTTCAACAGCCAGTTCGACAAGGCTACCGTGGACGATATCATCCTTGAGGACAAGGATGTCTCCTTCCGTGTCCTGGACCTTACCGTCGATCCGTTCAGCGACTCCCACCGCTCTTACTGGCACAAGAGCGTCGGCGGCTACAACGCCGCCAAGCTCCAGCGTTACCAGGATCTCATAGACAAGTATCTCAGGGCGGAGATACAGTCCATCTATGGTGCGGCAAAGGACGTCAAGACGGTTTCCGAACTGGAGGCGAAGCTCCCCGAACTGCCCGTACTGTCCGCGCTCAATACCAAGTATATCATCCTCGGCGACGACAATGTCCCGGCGGTGAACGCCAATGCTTTCGGCAATGCCTGGCTGGTCGGAACTGCCGTTCCTGCCGCGACGCCGGATGAGGCGCTGGCGCTCGTCGGCGCCACGGACCTGCGCTCCGCCGCGGTCCTGGAGCCCGCGGACGCCGAGGCTGTCCGCGCGTCGCTTCCCGGCAGCATTGCGCCCGGGGATACCATCTCGATGGTCTCCTACGCTCCCAATGAGCTGCATTTCAAGTACAGTACGGCAGACTCCCGTCTTGCCGTATTCAGCGAAGTGTATTATCCTGAAGGCTGGCATGCCTGGCTGGCGGACAATGGCACGGATGTTCCCGTGCTGCGTGCCGACTGGATCCTCCGCGCCGCAGTCCTTCCCGCAGGGGAGCATGAGCTGGTGATGCGTTTCGACCCTCCGTCCGTCAGCAGGGGCATAGCTGCGTCGCGTGCATCTTCTGTCGCGATCATTGTCCTGATGCTTCTGGCCATTGCCGGAGCGGTGGTTTTCCGTGACAGTAAGGAGGAGGAATAGGGTATGGAAGTCAGGGCGAAGAAATCTCTCGGCCAGCATTTCCTGACGGATCAGGGAATAGCTCAGGATATAGTCCGTGCTCTGCGCGAGGACCCGTCCGCTCCGCGGGACGTCCTCGAGATCGGCCCGGGAATGGGCGTCCTCACCCAGTACCTGCTCAAGCGCGATGACATCGACCTCAAGATGATCGAGATCGATACCGAGTCGGTGGAGTATCTCCTTACACATTTCAACGGTATGCAGGGCCGCCTGATGGAGGGCGACTACCTCAAACTGAACGTATCGCGCTTCTTCAAGGGTCCTTACCGCATCATAGGCAACTTTCCTTACAACATATCTTCGCAGATATTCTTCAAGATACTCGACGACAAGGACCGTGTTCCCGAGGTGGTCTGCATGATACAGAAGGAAGTGGCCGACCGTATAGCCGAGAAGCCCGGCACCAAGACCTACGGCATCCTGTCGGTGCTGCTTCAGGCCTGGTATGATATCGAATACGTCTTGGCCGTAGGCCCCGGGGCTTTCAGCCCGCCGCCGAAGGTCCGCTCTGCCGTCATCCGCCTTACCCGCAACTCACGCACAGATCTCGGCTGCGACGAGAAGCTGTTCAAGGCCGTCGTCAAGACGGCTTTCAACCAGCGCCGCAAAACCCTCCGCAACGCGCTCAAGCCGCTCCTCCCCGAGGGAGCGGATGCCCAGTCGTTTTTCGCCGACCCCGTCTTCGACCTGCGTGCCGAGCGCCTTGGTGTCGAAGACTTCGTCGCCCTTACCAGAAAATTCGAATCAGTATGAAAACAAGATTGTTGATTCTTTCCGCCTTTGCTGTCCTTTTCACGGTGGTTTCGTGTAACAAACATGGGATCGAAGAGGCGTGGCCGGGCGAGAAAACTATGGAGAATACCGTATGGAGCCACTTCCCTGAAATGTCTACACAGTCGGATATGTATATCATAGTATGGGACTACGATGTGGCTGTCGATATGGTCGTCAAGAACGAAGAGGGCCGGGGCGTTTCCTGTACGGGAAAGATCGTATTCCAGGACGCCACCCACGAAGTGACGATTTCCAATATCAAGCCGCGTACGGAAGGGGAGTCCGTTCCGGACAAATTGACCGGAAGCGTATCCGCCTCCGGTCTGAAACTCAAATGGTCCTGTGGCGATATCAACTATGACGTCCTGTTCGTTTACAGTTGTCCCGCGGATCAACTGGGATCCAGGAGCGTTCCGCTGATCGACCCTTAGAAGGAATATCCTAAATGCAGTGAGATACCGGTGGACATGATGCTGTTGACCTTTTCCTCCGGATCTTTGATTGTGCCTATTACATCTCTTATGCTTACGAGTGAGCGCCTCAAGAAATGGTGTGTGTCCACGCCAAGGGTGACATAGATGTTTTCCGTTATGTCGAGACCTATCTGAGGTTCGAAGAAGAATCCTTTTGTATTGCCTTCCTTGTCGAAATTGATGGCCGTGCCTATGTCGGCTACGACGAAAGGCTTGATCTTGTCTGTCCTTACGCGTCCGAAGCGGGCGCGGACGAAAACCGGGACGATACCTTCATTTCCGTAATGCAGGATCCGCGCCCCTTCGCCAAGGTCTTCGACCTCGCGGACGGAGTGGACGTAGCGGAGGCCGACTCCGGCTCCGAGGAAGAAACCCTTGGTGTGCTGCTTGCCCCAGATGTAGGCTGCACCGGCCGCGGAATAAGTGCCTTCTGAAAGACTTATGTGTCCGTAGCCTTCGGCTGCCCTCTTGGAGGGGCTCCAAGGACCTATGGCGAATGCGTCCACGCTGAGCAGCAATGCTGCCAGTAAAGGGATGAGCCTTTTCATTGTCAATCCTTTTTCTCGAGTTTATCGACAAGCTTCGAGGCTATCTCGAGGAATGCGAGGCCGTCAGGCCGCGAGCCGAGTGCAACCGGCTCGCCTGCGTCGCCGCCTTCGCGGATGCTCTGGACTATGGGGACCTGCCCCAGCAGGTCCAGCCCCAGAGCCCTCGCCATGGCGACTCCGCCGCCCTGGCCGAAAAGGTAGTACTTCTCGTCGGGATGCTCGGCCGGTGTGAACCAGGCCATGTTCTCGACGAGACCTAGGACAGGCTTCTCAACGCCTTTGTTCCCGAACATATTGACGCCTTTCTCCACGTCGGCGAGTGCGACATTCTGGGGAGTGGTGACGATGATGGCGCCTTCCATAGGGATGTCGTGGACGAGCGAGATGTGGATGTCGCCCGTTCCCGGAGGCATGTCCACGAGCAGGAAATCAAGCTCGCCCCACTGCACTTGCAGGATCATTTGTTTCAAGGCGTTGCAAGCCATGGGGCCGCGCCAGATCAGGGCTTGTCCGCGGTCGGCGAAATAGCCGATGCTCATCCACTTGACGCCGAACTTTTCGGCGGGGAGGATCCATTGCCTGCCGTCCTCTTCCTCGACGGCCTCGGGGACATGGCCCTCGGTGCCGGTCATCACCGGCACGGACGGGCCGTACACGTCGGCGTCGGCGAGGCCGACCTTGTAACCCATGCGGGCCAGGGCGACGGCCAGGTTCACCGCGACGGTGGACTTGCCGACGCCGCCCTTTCCGGAGGCTATGCCTATGATGTGCTTGATGTCCTTGACCTGTTCGAGGTCAAGATCGAGCACGTTTGTTTTCTTCTTGGCAGGAGCTTCGTCCACGACGATGGTCCGGACTTCGTTTTCAATTCCCGGGAATTCCCGGGTGAGGGTGGCCCTGGTACTGCCCACGAGGTATTCGGTCAGAGGATCGCGTCTCTTCGGGAATCCCAGAGTCACAGTGATCTTTCCTTCTTCGGCTTCTACGGCGTGCACCATCCCCAGGGCGACGATATCCTTGTCGTCCTTGGCGGGATGGTGCACTGCGGTCAGCGCCTGCAGGATGTCCTGTTCAGTCATTATCGTATAATGTTCATTTCGTTGAGGAGGTACCCGGCTCCGCCGAACTTGTCGAGGAGCAGGAGGACGTAGCGGATGTCCACGCAGATGCAGCGCTGGAGGTCGGGCTCGAACATCACGTCGCTGGACATCGACTCCCAGTTGCCGTCGAAGGCGAGGCCGATGAGATTACCGTCCGCATCCATCACGGGCGAGCCGGAGTTGCCTCCGGTGATGTCGCAGTTGATCAGGAAGCAGGCGGGGAGCTCTCCCTTCTCGTTGGCGTACTGGCCGTAGTCCTTGTTGACATATATCTCATGCAGGCGTGCCGGGACGCGGAATTCGTAATCGTCGTTGTTCTCTTTCTCTATGACGCCCTTCAGGGTGGTGTAGTGCTTGTAGATCACGCCGTCTTGAGGGGAATAGGACTTGACGGTACCGTATGTGAGACGCATCGTGCTGTTGGCGTCGGGGTACGAAGGCTCGCCGGCCTTCCACTCCATCAGGCCCTTGGTAAAGGCCTTGCTGCCTTCGGCGATAGGGCCGGCGCTTGCGTTCATCGCCGGGGCGAACTTCTGCGCCGCTCCGACGATGGCGAGATAGACCATCATTGCGGGATCCTCGAGGAGGTCGTCGTAGGACTTGATCTTCTCGCGTATCTTTTCCTCGGAGGTGAATGCCGTATTGTCGAAAAGATATTTCACGAAGGCTTCCACTTCGTTTACGTCGAGGCCCTCGATCTCCACCTTGTCTTCCGGCTTGACATTGGCCAGATAATGCTTGAAGAGGGCGACGCCTTCCTTGCGGTCGAGAGGCTCATAGTAGTCACGGTACTGTCTAGCCAGAGTGGAAATAGCGGTCTCCAAAGCTTCACTGTCGTCGCTTCCCGAGGCCTGGGCGCGGCGGAATGCGTTGGCGAACGATGCCGCAAAGCTTACGGCCTCGATACGGTAGATGCTCTCGGTGAGGAGGGTGTAGGCGTTCTCGGCGTCGGCAGAGGCTTCGACGGCGTCGGCGATGGTCTTGATCGCGTTTCCGTAGGCTTCATTGCGTTTTTTCTTGGCGGCTGCCCAGGCGTTGAACTCGGCTTCCTTCTGCTCCTCGCGGCCGATGATGTTCAGCTTCTGGAAGGCGAGCTCTTCGCCCTGCCATTTCTTCCAGCCGTTGGAGGAACTGGCGTACTTGCTGGCGTACTGAAGGTTGACGGCCGGGTCGGCCATGCGCGCCTCCCACATCACGTTCTGACGGACGGTGCGGGCATCGATCGCGATGCGCTGGTTGGCAATCATCTGCTTGAGCTGGGCGGCGGTCTGGAAGCGCTGGGTGCGTCCGGGGTAGCCCATAATCATTGCGAAGTCTCCGTCCTGATAGCCCTTCAGGGACACGGCGAGGGTCTTTTTAGGCTGATAGGGAACATTGTCCTCGCTGTATGCGGCCGGTTCGTTGTCGCGGCCGGCATAGACGCGGAACATCGAAAAGTCACAAGTGTGCCTGGGCCACATCCAGTTGTCGGTCTCGCCTCCGAATTTTCCGGAGGATGCCGGAGGAGCGCCGACGAAGCGGATATCATTGAACGTCTTATAGACAATGAGATAGAAAACATTGTCGTTGTAGAAACTTTGTACCCTTGCCGTGCAGTGAGGGTTGTCGGCCTCGGCCTTCTCGGCGAGTGCCTGGGCTGCGGCCTCCATGGCCGCTTCGGCTATTTCCTCTTTATCCTCGGCCTTCTTGTTGGCCTTGAGCGCGGACTCATATGCCTTCTCCAGCACGGGCGTGACGTCGGTCATGCTTTGCAGGAAAGTGACGCTGAGCCCGGGGGCGGGAAGCTCTTCCTTGTTGTTCATGGCCCAGTACCCGTCCTCGAGGTAATTGTGCTCGGGGGAGGAGAGGGACTGGATGACGCTGTATCCGCAGTGATGGTTAGTGATGACGAGACCCTGGCCGGAGATCATCTCGCCGGTACAGCCGCCTCCGAAATGTACGATGGCGTCCTTGAGGGAAGAATTGTTGATGCTGTAGATCTGCTCGGGGGTGAGGCGGCATCCGAGTTCCGCCATGGCTCCCGCATTCATCTTCTGTAGGAGCGGGAGAAGCCACATGCCTTCGTCAGCGCTGGCGCTTACAGTAAGGGTAAGGGTCGCCGCGAGAGCGAGAAGGGCTTTCTTAATGATGGTATTCATATGTTGTCGAATAGTGTTGGTTCCAATTCTTTGGGGTGGAAGCTTTTGCGGTGATACGGAGTATATCCGTATTCGCGGATGGCTTCGATGTGTTCCTTGGTGGGATAGCCCATGTTGCGGTCCCATCCGTACTGCGGATACTCCAAGGCGATCTTGCGCATGTATTCGTCGCGCCAGGTCTTGGCGAGCACTGACGCCGCGGCTATGCTTGCATAGGTAGCGTCGCCGTGCACGACGGTGACGTGCGCGTATCCTTCCATGGGGTGGAAACGGTTTCCGTCTATGAGCAGGATATCGGGCTTGACCTTCAACTGGAGGACGGCCCGCTGCATGCCGGTGATGGATGCGTTGAGGATGTTGATCCTGTCTATCTCTTCCGGATATACGGCTTCAACCGCCCAGGCTACGGCCTCGGTCTCGATGATGGGGCGCAGTGTTTCACGCGCCTTTTCCGTCATCCTTTTGGAGTCGTTCAGCAAGGGATGAAAGAAGGTGTCGGGGAGGATTACGGCCGCAGCGAACACCGGACCGGCGAGCGGCCCTCTGCCCGCTTCGTCGCATCCTGCCTCCATGAGGCCTCCGAAGCTGTTTCCTTTGAGATGAATTGCAGGCGGCATGTCCGAAGCGTTAACGCATCATCATGCCACAAATTTAATCATTTTTATTGTCTTCCAACCGTTTTTCGAGCAGTACGGTCATGGACTTGAGAGTGCGGATATTGTCATCCTTTTCCTTGAGGAGGTCCCTGAGAAGGGAATTCTCGTACCTGAGGCGTTCTAGCCGTGCCTCGTACTCGTCCGTCAGGTCTTTGATCTTGATGTTGAACTGTTCGCGGGCATCCTTGAGCCTGCCGACGTTCCTGTCGGAGGGGGAGTATCCGAGGACGACTTCCTCCGGTGCGATTCCGGCCCAGCCGGCGACCTTGAAGACAGTGTCGCTGATGAGTTTCGTCCCACCCTTTTCTATGTTCCTGTATGTATTTCTGGCTATGCCGAGCACGTCAGCCATTTCCCCTTGTGACAGGTTGTGTTCCAGGCGAATTCTAAGCAGGTTTTGCTTTACAGAGTCGTTATCCATGGTTGTCTTTAAAAAACCGGAGCAAATATACCCGACAAAAGGTTCTTCTGGTGACACGGGATTGTGTGCAATGACAAGTGTTTATGGTCAAAGGCCGATAAAAGCCCGAATTTTGTTAAAAAAAGATATTTTTCTTCGATGTACCCCCTTGTATCCCACATTCTGCATATTGAAAATGATGGAAAATGTTTGCAGTATTGCATTGCAAAATGACACGGATATGAGGACAATCGAAGAGAACTACCGGCTGCTCGAGCGGCTCGTCGACGAAGAGAACATTTTTCTTGATCCTGAGTTTTCCTTCGGGAGGGTGTGCCGCCTGCTCGGTGCGCGGCGCGGTGAAATGGACGGCAAACTGAAAGCCGAGATCGGCCTCGAGGGGGATGAGTTTTTTTCTGCTTTGCGCGAGGGTTTTCCAGACCATCTGGAGCGGAAATATGGCCTAAGATGCTTTTTTCAAGAGCTTTGAAGCTTTTTTGTTTGTTATGCCTTTTAAATTGATTATCTTTGCGGACTGCGCCGATAATCCGCATATTACGAAGATATAACAACATAATAACAAAAAAATGAAAGAGTATTCCACCAAAGACATCCGCAACGTTGTCCTTCTCGGCTCCACCAAGTCCGGAAAGACCTCCCTGTCGGAGGCCATCCTTTTCGAAGGCAAGGTCATTGACAGAAGGGGTACCGTTGAGGACAAGAACACCGTCTCCGACTACACCGAGATCGAGAAGCTGAACCAGCGTTCCATTTATGGCGCTCCGCTCTATGCCGAGTTCGAGGGCAAGAAGATCAACGTCATCGACGCTCCCGGCGCCGACGACTTCTGCGGCGGCGCTTTCGCAGCCTTCAAGGTCTGCGAGAACGGCGTCCTCCTCGTCAACGCCCAGCAGGGCGTCGAGGTCGGCACCGAGATTTTCGCCCGCCACGCTGCCAACGCCAAGCTTCCCCTCGTCCTTGCCATCAACCAGCTCGACAGCGAGAAGGCCGACTGGGACAACCTTCAGAACTCCCTCAAGGAGGCCTTTGGAGGCAAGCCCGTTTACGTCCAGTTCCCGGTCAACCCCGGCACTGCTTTCGACGCGTTCGTGGATGTCCTCACGATGAAATACTACAAGTTCACGGACCAGAACGGCAAGTGCACCGTCTCCGACATTCCGGCTGAGTTCGCCGACCAGGCCGAGACCATGCACGCCGAACTCGTCGAGAAGGCCGCCGAGTATGACGAGGAGCTCATGATGAAGTTCTTCGACGAGGGTGACCTCTCCGAGGAGGAGATCATCAAGGGTCTCTCCACCGGTTATGCCAACGGCGACGCCTATCCCGTGTTCTGCCTTTCCGCCAAGAAGGACGTCGGTGTCCGCCGCCTTCTCGAGTTCATCACCCACCTCGGCATTGTGCCCGCAGGCAATGAGAACGACCCTGCTTCCCTCTATATTTACAAGACCGATGTCGAGCAGCACCTCGGAGAGGTTTCCTTCTTCAAGGTCATGAGCGGCATCGTCACCACCGGTGTCGATTTCGAGGAGCCCAACTCCGGTTCCAAGGAGCGCTTCTCCGCCCTCTACGCTGTCGCCGGTCTCAAGAAGGAGTCCGTCACCAGCCTCCACGCCGGTGATTTCGGTTGCGTCGTGAAGCTCAAGAACGGCAAGGCTGGCACCACACTTTGCGCCATCGGCGCCGGTCTCGACTATGGCAAGATCGAGTATCCCGCTCCGAAGTACCGCTGCGCCATCAAGGCCAAGGTCCAGCAGGATGAGCAGAAGCTCGGCGATGCCCTCAAGAAGATCGCTTCCCAGGATCCTACCGTCGTCGTGGAGTACTCCAAGGAGCTTCGCCAGACCATCCTCAGCGGTAACGGCGAGCAGCACATCAACGTCGTCAAGTGGAGACTCAACAACGAGTTCGGCCTTGATGTCGAGCTCTTCGCCCCGAAGGTGCCTTACCGCGAGACCATCACCAAGGTCGCTTGCGCACAGTACCGTCATAAGAAGCAGTCCGGCGGCGCCGGTCAGTTCGGTGAGGTTCACCTCCTCGTCTGCCCTGCAGAGGGTGACCTGAACACCAAGTTCATGATCAACGGCAAGGAGACTCTGCTCAACATCAAGACTCAGGATATCACTGAGCTGGAGTGGGGCGGCAAGCTCGAGTTCTACAACTGCGTCGTCGGTGGCGCCATCGACCTCAGCTTCATGCCCGCCATCCTCAAGGGTATCAAGGAGCGCATGGTCGAGGGACCTCTCACCGGTTCTTATGCCCGTGACATCCGCGTCTTCGTCTATGACGGTAAGATGCACCCGGTGGACTCCAAGGAAATCGCCTTCATCATCGCTGGCCGTAACGCCTTCCGTGAGGCTTTCCGCAATGCCGGTCCTAAGATCCTCGAGCCTATCTACAACGTCGAGGTCATGACTCCTGCCGAGTATCAGGGTGCCTGTATGTCCGACCTCCAGAACCGCCGCGGTATCCTCGGCGACATGGGTTCCGACAAGGGCTTCGCCATCCTCAAGGCCCGCGTGCCTCTCGCAGAGCTCTACCGCTACTCCACCACTCTGAGCTCCATCACTTCCGGCTCCGCCACCTTCACGATGGAGTTCGCCGACTACCAGCCCGTCCCGGGAGACGTCCAGACCAAGCTTCTGGCCGACTACGCCGCCCAGGAAGAGGAGGACTAGTCCTTTATTCATGCATCCAATCTCCCCAACGGAGATTTATATCAGAATCCAACAAGTGCCGGAGGTTCACCCCCGGCACTTGTAGTTTTTTTCCCCTCTCTCTTTCCCTTCTGTTTTCCCATCCACCCTTTTTCCCTCCTCCCAGTTTCCTTTTCCTCTCCTCCTTCCTTCTCCTCTTTTCCCTTTTCCTTCTTCCCTCGTCCTTCCTTCTCCTTCCACCTGTTTTCCCCATATCCCTTTTCCCTTCCCTCCCTTTTTACGCATATTGAATGACGTCGAGGGTCCAAAAACTGGACCCTCGAAAGCATTTTAGGCCATTTTTGCTGATGAGGGTCCAAGTTCTGGACCCTCAACAGCATTCGTGGAAGGGAAAAAAGATGGGAGTAAAGATGACGTGATTATACCGTGGAAGACAGAAAACTTTAAATTAAAATAGATAATAGAATTACGCATCTTTTTTTATAAACCATTGTAACGACTGGACCGGGCACTATCTTCGGCACTTCAATACTAAACTGATAAGATTATGGAACAATACTTCTTGGTCACGACGGACCATTTGGAAGACCGTCTTTGGTTCCGGGATGATGAAGACTTCCGGGTTGGGATGAACTATGTTGCAATCGCATCATTCATTACGGGGGTTGTGGTCCTGGCATTCATTCTTATGTCCAATCATGTACATTTTGTCCTCAGTTGCAGCCGTGAAAGGGCGGAGCTGTTCATCAACAGATTCAAACGACTCTATGCTGCATACTATCAAAGGAAATACGGAGTATGCGAACTCTTGCGTCGCAATGGGGTGGATATCCGGAATGTAAGCCAAAGTGACGAGTCTCTTGAGAGGGCTATTGCTTATGTCTTGATGAACAGCGTGGCTGCAAACATAAGTTTGGAGCCTTCCGGTTATCCCTGGGGTACGGGGAACGTTCTATTTAACAAGAACACCTCCCCCGGGAGGTTCCTGAGAGAGTTTTCTGGGAGGTCTCTTATCCGTATTTTGAAGAGCAATGCCCAATTGCCGGACAGTTTTAAGATAGGTTCCGGAGGGTACATACTCCCTGAATCCTATGTAAAGGTCAAAGTTGTAGAATCCTTGTTCAGAACTCCGAAACGGTTGGGATATTTCCTAAGGACTTCATCCAAAGCCAGGCAAAAACTTGAAGGTGTCGCGGCGCCTTCTTTCAGGGATCAGAACATACTTTCTGCCAGCGAGGATTTATGTCGTTCATTGTTCCGAGTAAACTTGATAGCAGATTTGAGTGTCGGACAAAAAGCTGAACTGCTCAGGCAGCTCAGCCGCCGTTTCAGTGCAGATCTCAACCAGATATGCCGAGTGACTGGTATCCCATATGAAGAGGCGGCACGCATACTTGACAGTTAGTAATTCTGGCAATATCGTCAAGTGATAGAAGTATTCCGTTAGAACTTGCAACGTGCTTTCGAGGGTCCAAAGTTTGGACCCTCGAAAGCATTTTGGGCCATTTTTGCTGTTGAGGGTCCATTTTGTGGACCCTCAACAGCACTTGATGCGCAGAGAAGGTGAAGAAGGAGAAGGGAAAGGCGGAAAAGGCGGAAAAGGGAGAGAAGGGAGAGAAGGGAGAGAAGGGAGAGAAGGGAGAGAAGGGAGAGAAGGGAGAGAAAGGCTAAGGGAATAAAGAAGGAAAAAGTGATGCGAGAGGGAGAGGATGGAGGGAAGGGGAGATGCGGAAAGAGGAAGAAGGAAAGAAGAAGATGACGGAGCGGGGAGGGGGAGAATGGGGAGAGAGATAGAAAGGAGTACTTGGAAAAGAGAGAAAATGGGGGGAAGGGCTCTCTATTTGACGCTAAGATGTTATCTTTGCAGCCGTTATTGCAGTTATAGGAAGGATTTGCGGAAAACGATGGGTAAAACGGTAATACTGACAGGGAGTCCGACGAGGTTCGGTGAGGATCATTTCACGGAGGATAACGGTCTGCTGGCCGCGGTAAAAACGGCGTTGGCCGATGCGATAGCGACGAGGCTTGGGGAGAAGGCGCTGGCGGGGGGAACTCGGAGGGGAGAAAAGGTGCCGGAGGGAGAGGAGGTTCGGAAGGGAGACAAGGCTCTGAAGGAGGAAGCTTTGAAAGGAGACGAGGTGCCGAAAGGGGATGAAGTGCAGCAAGTGAAGCCGCGGGTGCTGATGGTGAGCGCGGCGCCGGATGACCGCGGCTTCACGGAGTATGTCCTGGAATCGATGACGGAGTGCATCCGCAAATCCGGTATAGAGCCCGCCGCGGTGACGATGCTGGACAGGCGGAACGCGGACAGCGCGGAGGCGCTGGTCCGCGCCGCAGATTGGATCGTCCTGTGCGGCGGCCACGTCCCGACCCAGAACCGTTTCCTGCACGAGATCCGCCTTAAAGAACTGCTGAAGGATTTCAACGGGCTGGTAATGGGATGCAGCGCCGGGTCGATGAACTGCGCGGAGCGCGTGTACTCTCACCCGGAGCTTCCGGGAGAGAGCACGGCTCCGCGCTGGCTGGAAGGCCTGGGGCTGACGACCCGCCAGATCGTTCCCCATTACGACCAGGTCCGCTACGCGGAGGTCGATGGTAAAAGACTTTTCGAAGACCTCGTCTTCCCGGACAGCTGGCGCCAAGCTTTCTACACTTTCCCCGACGGGGGATACATCATTTCCCGTGACGGCCGGGAGGAACTCCACGGCCTCGCCTGGGAGATTTCAAACGGACAGATGAGGCAGGTTTCTGCCGAGAATCAAACATACGCATTCATGAACGTAATTTTCATTTCCCCGCATTTTCCGCAGACCTACAGCCACTTCTGCTCCCACCTCAGGGCGAACGGAGCGAATGTGCTGGGCATCGCGGACGCACCGTGGCACGAGCTCAACGATGAACTCCGCGGCGCACTCAACGACTATTACAAGGTAAACAATCTCGAGGACTACGGCGAGGTATACCGGGCTGTCGCCTGGTTTGCCCACAAGTATGGCAAGATCGACTGGATAGAGTCCAACAACGAATACTGGCTTGAGCAGGATGCCCGCTTGCGCACCGACTTCAATGTCACGACCGGCATCAAGAGCGACCGGGTGGCCGCCATCCGCAACAAGTCCGAGATGAAGAAATACTACGCCCTGGGCGGTATCCCGACAGCACGTCAGATCAAGGGATCGGAAGGCGAGGCTAAGGTGAAGGCTTTCGTCAAAAAGACCGGGTATCCTGTCATCGCCAAGCCCGACAGCGGAATGGGCGCTTCCGGCACGTTCAAGATTCACGACGGCGCGGAACTCGCCGATTGGTTCCTTGCCCATAAGGACAATTACGGCGCATACGTGATAGAGGAATTCATTACCGGACTTCTTGTCAGTTACGATGCCATCTACAATGCGGAAGGGGAGCCCGTTTTCGAGAACAATTCAGTGTTCCCCACTCCCATAATGGAGATAGTCCACGAGAATCTGGAGACCTGCTACTGGACCAACAAGACCGTGCCGGCCAAGCTTGCTTCCATCGGCCGCCGTACGGTCAAGGCCTTCGACATCAAGAGCCGTTTCGTCCACCTGGAGTTCTTCCAACTGGACCGTGACCGCGAAGGTCTCGGCAAGAAGGGCGACTATGTCGGCCTTGAGGTAAATATGCGCCCGCCGGGAGGTTACACTCCGGACATGATGAACTTTGCCCATTCCACCGACGTCTTCAAGATCTGGGCTGACATGGTGGTCTTCGACGAGGCGCGAAAGCCTCAGGGTGAGCAGTATTTCTGCGCCTACGCGGGCCGTCGCGACTGCTATTCCTACAAGCACAGTCACGAGGAGATCATGTCCCGCTACGGTGCCGACATCTGTATGGCCGAGCGCGTCCCCGCAGCCCTTGCGGACGACCTTTGCGACATGGCATATATCGCACGTTTCAAGGAGAAGCGCCAGATTGACGAATTCTTCGGTTTCGTCTGCCTTAAATAGTTATAAAATTGCTACATTTGCCAGATAGAACAAAAGTATATCGAGATATGTACAGAACGCACACTTGCGGTGAGCTGAGGCTCTCCGACCAAGGAAAGAAAGTCACCCTCGCGGGATGGGTGCAGAAATCCCGCAAGCTCGGAGGCATGACGTTCATCGACCTCCGCGACCGTTACGGCATCACCCAGCTCGTGGTCGATGCGGCCGCTCCTGCGGAGCTGGTCGAGGCCGCCACTTCGCTGGGCCGCGAGTTCGTCATCCAGGTGACGGGCACCGTCGTCGAGCGTCAGAGCAAGAACCCCAAGATGCTCACGGGAGACATCGAGGTCTCCATCGAGAGCATCAATGTCCTCAACAAGTCAGTAACCCCTCCGTTTACCATCGAGGAGGAGAGTGACGGAGGCGAGGACATCCGCGCCAAGTACCGCTATCTTGACCTTCGCAGACCTCCTCTCCAGCGCGCCCTGGCCCTTCGCCACCGCCTTGCCCAGGAAGTCCGCAATTATCTGGACGCCCAGGGGTTCATGGAGATAGAGACCCCTTATCTGATCAAGTCCACTCCGGAGGGAGCTCGCGACTTCGTCGTGCCGTCCCGAATGAACCCTGGCCAGTTCTATGCCCTTCCCCAGTCACCTCAGACCTTCAAGCAGTTGCTTATGGTTGCGGGCTACGACCGCTATTTCCAGATCGTGCGCTGCTTCCGCGACGAGGACCTGCGCGCTGACCGCCAGCCGGAGTTCACGCAGATCGACTGCGAAATGAGTTTCGTGGAGCAAGAGGATGTCCTGAACATGTTCGAAGGCATGATGCGTTCCATGTTCAAGAACGCCCTCGGCGTCGATATCCCCGATCCGCTTCCCCGGATGAGCTGGTATGACGCCATGGACTATTACGGATCCGACAAGCCCGACGTGCGTTTCGGAATGAAGATCCACGAGATTACGGACAAGGTCCAGGGCCACGGCTTCTCGGTGTTCGACAGCGTGGAGTATGTTGGCGCCATCGCCGCTCCGGGCTGCGCGGCCTACACCCGCAAGGAGCTTGACGCCCTCACCGAGTGGGTAAAGCGCCCTCAGGTGGGTGCCAAGGGCCTGGTCTATATCAAGTGCAACGAGGATGGAAGCTTCAAGTCCAGCGTGGACAAGTTCTATTCGCCGGAGGAGCTCGCCGGCATCGCCGAGGCCGTTGAGGCCAAGGCCGGCGACCTCGTGCTGGTGCTCTGCGGCGCCAAGCGCAAGACCCAGACCATGCTCGGCGTGCTGCGCCTCGAGATGGGCGGCCGCCTCGGATACCGCGACCCGAAGGTCTTCGCTCCGCTGTGGATCGTCGATTTCCCGCTCCTGGAGTGGAGCGAGGAGGACGGCCGCTTCTACGCGATGCACCATCCCTTCACCGCTCCCAAGCCGGAGCATGAGAAGTGGTTCTATTCCGACAAGAAGGAAGACCTGGAGCGCGTCTGCGCCAATGCATATGACTTCGTCCTGAACGGCACCGAGCTCGGCGGCGGATCCATCCGTATCCACAACGCCGACATGCAGGCCCGTATGTTCGAAGTGCTCGGCATCGGAAAGGAGGAGGCCGAGTACAAGTTCGGCTTCATCATCAACGCCTTCAAGTTCGGCGCCCCGCCCCACGGTGGTCTGGCCTTCGGCTTCGACCGCGTCTGCGCCCTCTTCGGCGGCCAGGAAACCATCCGCGACTATATCGCCTTCCCGAAGAACAACCAGGGCCGTGACGTCATGATCGACTCCCCGTCATTCATCGACCAGGTTCAGCTTGACGAATTGCAGATAAAGACTGACGTAAAGGAATAGGCTCACGGTAAGCATTTCACTGCGTGATTTGCAACTGTTTGATTACTAGTATATTAAGTAAACTCTCCTTGCTTGTTATAAGCAGGGAGAGTTTTGTTTTCTCATTGACTCACAGTCACTTATAAATCACGGCATAGTGGGGTCGGGGTCAAGAGAGAGCTCCCCCACATCCTTCTACCGCGGGTCGAAGGGTACGGCGTTTCGATGGGGAAGGTCTGCTGCTGGTTCAGGAAATCGGAAAAAATGGTTATATTTACAAGGTAACTGAAACCTGATTTGAAAGTATGACGGAGGATAAGTTGTTTGTGGGAGCCGACGGGATGATGAAGGACGTACACGATGTCCTGGAACACAACATTCTACCTTTCTGGGAGAGGCTTAAGGATCCGAAGGGCGGGTTCTATGGGCGTATCACCGGGGACGGCGCGCTGCAGGAGGACGCTCCCCGGGGAGCCGTCCTCAACGCGCGCATCCTCTGGACATATTCCGCCCTGTATCGCCGGTTCAACCGCAAGGAGCACCTGATCATGGCGGTCCACGCCAAGGATTATTTCGTCTCCCATTTCATGGACCACAAATACGGAGGCGTATACTGGTCCCTGGATGCCAGAGGGAAGAGACTGGTCGACAAGGCTCAGCTGTATGCACAGGCTTTCGGCATCTATGCCCTGTCAGAGTTCTTTGCCGCGACGGGGGATGACGAGGCTCTCAAGGCTGCCATAAACATCTATTACATAGTCGAAAGGCATTTTTCAGACTCGGTCCACGGAGGCTATATCGAGGCTCTTGGCAGGGATTTCAAACCGCTTGAGGATATGCGCTTGAGTCCGCGCGACGTGAACTGCGACAAGACCATGAACTCCCATCTCCATCTGCTGGAGGGATATGCCAACCTTTACAGGATATGGCCGGACCCCGTCCTGAGGGACAGGGTGGTCAACCTGCTGGATCTACTCGAAACCAAGATGACGGATCTTGCCACAGGCCATCTGGAGCTGTACTTCGAGCGAGACTGGACCGTCATACCTGGCGGCATCTCTTTCGGACATGACATCGAGACATCGTGGCTGGCGCAAGAGTGCGCCATGGCCGTCCGGGATTTCCGGACGGTCGAGCGCACGCGCGCCCTCGCCCGGCGGCTGTACGCCGCCGGACTCGAAGGCCTTCAGCGCGACGGCAGTCTGATCTGCGGGATCAAAGCCGACGGCACCATCGTCGACGACCGTCACTGGTGGGTTCAGGCTGAATCCGTAGTGGGGAACCTTTGGGCATGGAAATATCTTTCGGAACCTGAAGGTTTCGAAAAGGCACAGCGGGCATGGGAGTATATTTCCGACCGTCTTGTCGATCGCGACGGCGGAGAATGGTGGTGGTACTGCGACGCGGCGGGCGAGGGCAGCCGCCTCGCCGACAAGGCCGGCGAGTGGAAATGCCCCTACCACGACGTCCGTATGTGCCTCCAGGTGCTCGGCATCTTCGACTGAGAGATTTCCAGGTATTTTTAGTTATATTTGTATCCGTGTTAAGGACGGAAAATCATAAGGACCTGTCTCGCAGGAATACTTTCGGAATGAAAGTCTCCTGCGAGTGCTTCGTCGAGTACGACTCGCTGGAAGACCTTTTCAGTCTTGATTTCAGCGAGCTTCCCAAGCCTTTGTTCCATATGGGAGCGGGATCCAATCTCCTCTTTACTGGGGATTGGCCGGGTACTGTGCTGCATTCCGGCATCAAGTTCCTGCGCCCTATGGGCCTGGAAGAGGACGAAGTACTGGTCGAGGTCGGAGCCGGCGCGGTGTTCGACTCCTTCGTCGAATGGGCATGTTCGCGTGGCCTCTGGGGCGCCGAGAATCTTTCTCTCATCCCGGGTGAAGTAGGCGCGGCCGCCGTCCAGAACATCGGAGCCTATGGCGTGGAGGCCAAGGACATCATCGTACGGGTGAACTGTTTCGACAGCGAAGAGCGGGAGATGGTGACTTTCGAGAATGCAGATTGCCGCTACGGTTACCGCAGCTCCTTCTTCAAGGAAGAGGGCAAGGGCAGATACATCATCACTAGCGTCCTTTTCCGCCTTTCGCGCGAGTACAGTCCCAAGCTGGATTACGGCAATATCCGCGCGGCGCTGGGCGACCGTCAGCCCGGGACTCCGGACGACGTCCGCCGCGCCGTCATCGGCATCCGTAACGCGAAGCTTCCGGATCCGGCCGTGACCGGCAGCGCCGGCAGCTTCTTCAAGAACCCCGTAATCTCCAGGGAACATTTCGACAGGATAGTGGCCGAGGCCGGCCCGGATGTCAAGGTTCCGCATTTCGACCTCGAGGAAGGGGTGAAAGTGCCGGCGGCCTGGATGATCGAGCGCTGCGGCCTGAAGGGCGCGCAGCTCGGCGGCGCCGCCGTCTATGACAAACAGCCGCTCGTCATCGTGAACCTCAGCGGCAACGCCTCCCCGGAGGACGTCGTCGCCCTTGAGAACAAGGTGATCGCTGCAGTTAAGGAAAGATTCGGAGTGGAACTCCATCCGGAAGTGGAACACATATAATACCATGTCAACGTTCACAATAGAAGGCGGCCGCAAGCTGAGCGGCGAAATAGTCCCGCAGGGCGCCAAGAACGAAGCCTTGCAGGTCATCAGCGCCGTCCTGCTGACCTCGGAGGAAGTCAGGATCTCCAACATCCCGGAAATCCTCGACATCAAGAATCTCATCGGCATGCTCGAGGGCATGGGCGTCAAGGTGCGTCGCCTGGCCAAGGGCGATTATTCGTTCCAGGCGGACGCCGTGGACACCAAATATGTGGAGAGCCTCGAGTTCGTGCGCAAAAGCGCGGCCCTGCGAGGTTCCGTCATGCTGGTAGGACCGCTCCTGAGCCGTTTCGGCCGGGCTTTCTTCCCCAAACCCGGCGGCGACAAGATCGGCCGCCGCAGGGTGGACACACATCTCGACGGTATGGTAAAGCTCGGCGCCGCCATGGAGTACAACTCCATAGTTCGCGCCTACCATCTTTGCGCTCCCGACGATGGCTTAAAGGGATGCTATATGCTCCTTGACGAGGCTTCCGTCACGGGTACTGCCAACATCGTCATGGCCGCCGTTCTGGCGGAAGGCGTCACAACCATCTACAATGCCGCCTGTGAACCTTACGTGCAGCAACTTTGCCGCCTGCTCACCGCCATGGGCGCAAAGATCGACGGAATCGGCTCCAATCTGCTGACCATCACCGGTGTCAAGGAACTGCACGGAGCTGCGCACCGCATCCTTCCCGATATGATCGAGGTCGGCAGTTTCATCGGCATGGCTTCCATCTGCCAGTCCCCGCTGACCATCAAGGACGTCTCTTATAAAGACCTTGGCATCATCCCCGAGTGCTTCCGCAGGCTTGGCATCAAGCTGGAACAGAGGGGGGACGACATCTTCGTCCCCGAACAGGAGTCCTATGAGATCGAGTCGTTCATCGACGGGTCCATCATGACACTCGCCGACGCTCCATGGCCGGGGCTGACGCCCGACCTCCTGAGCGTCATGCTGGTGGTGGCCACCCAGTGCAAAGGTAGCGTGCTCATCCACCAGAAGATGTTCGAGAGCCGCCTGTTCTTCGTCGACAAACTGATTGACATGGGTGCGCAGATCATCCTGTGCGACCCGCACAGGGCGGTCGTGATAGGTCACGACCACCGTTTCAAGCTGCGCGCCAACAATATGACTTCGCCCGATATCCGTGCCGGTATCGCGATGCTCCTCGCGGCCATGTCCGCCAAGGGCACGTCCGTCATAGACAATATCGAGCAGATCGACAGGGGATACGAGGACATCGACATCCGCCTGAACGCATTGGGCGCGAAGATCACGCGCAATTAATCCTCCAGAAGGGAAATATCGGACACCCCGGTAGCGCGCAGGGCCATCATCAACGACTCTGCCCGGGCGTGTGTACTGACAGGTACGGAAGTGTATTCGATCGATTCTCCGTCCTCTACGGCTTCGGGCGCGGAGCCGGTAAACAGCCGGATGACGGTCATCGCAAGCGGCGGAAGCGTCTCTTCTCCGTCGATGACGGCGCGCACCCTGATGGAAGGAGTCTGCGGGAACTCAGCATAGTCTCCGAAAGTCCCTCTCGGGAGAATGACGGAAGGTCTCTCGGTACCGTTTTCGGAAAGCATCATCACATATTTGCCGTCAAGCTCCGCCAGAAAAAGATTTGCGGCCGTGCTGTCCGCTGCTTGCGTCTGCGGTAGCTGCAGCAGCGAAGCGACGGGGGACTTCTCTCCAGAGAGGAACTGCTGTTCCAGTTCCTGAAGTTCCTTGTTGGCGGCGTCGAACCTGCTGCGCAGCCGGGCCACCTCCTGCTCCTTCGCCATTATTCCAGCCAGATAACTCTCCCTTTCCTCCGCCGCAACATCTTCAAGGCCCGCCCGCAGGGCATCCAACTGGCGGCTGAAAACAGATACTGAGTCACGGAGTACCCGCACCGCGGCGGTCTTGGAAGTGTATGCACCCATATCGAGACTGCCGCTCGCGCGACGCGGCGCGGCCGGGGCGCGCCTGCCGGAGGCAGGCTCGAGCCCGGCGATCGCGCGCAGCTGGCGCGCGTCCACTACCGCATGCCTGGGCGGCACCGGGTCATAGGCCAGGACATATACGTTCACACTGTCCTCAGGACACCCCCTGTCGGAGACCAGCACGGAATGCTTTCCGTCGCCGGCGTCCGCATACAGGTAATCATTGTCGGGAGAGGAGTAGGGGAATCCCATATTGACCGACTCGCTCCACTGTCCCGTCACGGGATTGCGCCGCGAGACGTACAAGTCGTATCCGCCGGCTCCGGAACGGTCCTTGGCGGAAAAGACGAGCGAACGCGCGTCCTTGCCGGGAATATGGAACCGCGTCTCATCGTTCCTAACCGTTTCGGGGAACATAAGGAAGAAATCGTCCAGCGAAATGCGCTTCTGCGCTTTCACTTGTACGCGCGACACGCGCGTCATCATCTTTAAACCCGCCTGCGCGCGAAGGAGGGCCGTTTCGACGGCGCGCGACATCGAAGAGTCGGCTTCGGCAGCCGCGCTGCCGAGGATATCCACCGCTGCGGGGAAATCATATAGCAGGCAAAGGGAATCCGCGGCCTTGATCCTGCTGGAAACCTCCCGGCGGCGCCTGTCCGGCGCATCGGTCATGGCCCTGCGGAGCGAATCGACCTTGGCCATCAGGCGCTCTTCGGCGCTCCGGCCGGCAAGCGTGTCCGCTGCGGGCGCCGTCTCCGCCTCGACATTCCCGATCCTCTGGAGCTGGGCGCGGGCGACGCCGGACCCGGCCAGCAGGACAATGCAGGTCAGCGCGAATATTCGGACAGCACGTATATCAATAATCCGCATCAATGGTCAAAACGTCCTACAAAAATAAGAAATCCTTGGAAGAAAGTTTCTTTCTAGAAAAAAAAGTGTAAATTTGTGGCCTATTTTGGGTAAGTGGCGGAAAACGCCACATTTTTAACGTGCAAACGATTAAATATTAATATCAACAATTATGCAAAGTAAAGGAGCTATCAGGCTTGTAGCTATTCTTCTCGCCTTGGCTTGCTTCTGGCAGCTTTCATTCACCCTGGTGACCAGTCTCCAGGAGAAGAAGGCGGAGAAGTATGCCGAGAAAGCTGCCATCGCAGCCATGAATACAGCTGCATACGACAGGATTCCCGAGGCGGAGAGAGCCTATTATCTCGATTCCATCAGGAAGAACCAGAGCAGATGGTACACGGATTCCATCTCCTCCGAGAAAGTTTATTTCGGTTATAAGTTCAAGGACGTGAAGTCCAAGGAAATCAACCTTGGCCTTGACCTCAAGGGCGGTATGAACGTCATGCTGCAGGTGCAGCTCGAGGACCTCGTGAAGGCCCTCGCCGGCGACAACCAGACCCCCGAGTTCAACAGGGCCCTCGCTCTCGCGAAGGAGCGCAGCGTCAACTCCACCTCCGACTTCATCACCCTCTTCGGAGAGGCTTGGAATGAAGTCTCTGGCGGACAGAGGCTCGCCCAGATCTTCGGTACCTACGAGATGCGTGACCAGATCAAGCCCGAGTCGACCGACGCCGAGGTCCTGAACGTCATCAAGACCGAAGCCGAGAGCGCCGTTGCCAATTCCTTCAACGTGCTCCGCAACCGTATCGACCGTTTCGGTGTCACCCAGCCTTCCATCCAGAAGATCGGCAACACCGGCCGTATCCTCGTCGAGCTCCCTGGTGTCAAGGAGCCCGAGCGTGTCCGCAAGCTGCTCCAGGGAACCGCTTCCCTCGAGTTCTGGACCACTTACGAGTATTCCGAGATCTATCCTTATATGGTCGAGGCCAACAACCTCCTCGCCCAGCTCCTCTCCGACGATGAGCCGGCTGCCGCCGAGGCCGCCGAAGGCGAAGAGGCCGAAGCCGCTTCCGAGGCCGAGGACATCGTAGCCCAGGAGCTCGCCCAGCAGGGCGAAAGCTCCGCCGAGCTCGACGCCTTCAAGAAGGCCAACCCTCTCTTCGCAGTCCTCAGCCCTTCGCAGATGAGGGGCAATGCCTGCATCGGTTTCGCCAACGCGGTCGATACCGCCACGGTCAACCGCTACCTCGCCATGCCTCAGGTCGCCGAGATCTTCCCTCCTGAGTTCAGGGGCATGTGGTCCGTCAAACCGTCCGAGTACGTCGCCGGCGACAATGTCTATGAGCTCGTCGCCATCAAGGCTTCTTCCCGTGACGGCAAGGCTCCTCTCGACGGTTCCGTCGTCACTGACGCCCGTGTCGACTACGACAGCCGTCGCGGTGCCGGTACTCCCGGCGTCTCCATGACCATGAACGCCGAGGGCGCCAACATCTGGGCCCGCCTGACCAAGGAGAACATCGGCCGCCAGGTCGCCATCGTCCTCGACGGTACCGTATATTCCTATCCTACCGTCCAGACCGAGATCAGCGGAGGTTCCTCCTCCATCACCGGCAACTTCTCCATCGAAGAGGCCACCGACCTTACCAACGTCCTCAAGTCCGGTAAGCTTCCCGCTCCGGCAACGATCGTCCAGGAGCAGGTCGTCGGTCCTTCCCTCGGTGCCGAGTCGATCCGCAAGGGTCTCATCTCCTTCCTCATCGCCTTCCTCCTCGTGCTCGTGTACATGGTACTCTTCTACAAGGGAGCCGGTCTCGTGGCAGACTTCGCACTGCTCACCAACGTCCTTCTCCTCTTCGGTACGCTTGCATCGTTCGGAGCCGTCCTGACCCTGCCCGGTATCGCCGGTCTCGTCTTGACATTGGGTATGGCAGTGGACGCCAACGTTATCATCTATGAGCGTATTAAGGAAGAGATCAAGGCTGGCAAGGGCCTCGGCAAGGCCGTCCAGGACGGTTACCGCAACGCCTACTCCGCCATCATCGACGGTCAGGTGACCACCCTCCTCACCGGTCTCGTGCTGTTCTTCTTCGGTTCCGGTCCTATCAAGGGCTTCGCCACCACGCTCATCATCGGTATCGTCACCTCCGTCCTTACCTCCATCTTCATCACCCGTCTCATCATCGACGACAGGCTGAAGAAGGGCAAGAACATCACTTTCGACAACAAGTTCTCGAGGAACTTCCTCAAGAATACCCATATCGACTTCCTTGGCAAGCGCAAGTACTCCTACCTCATCTCCGGCGCCCTCATCCTGATCGCCCTCGGTTCCATCTTCATCAAGGGCTTCACCTATGGTGTCGATTTCACCGGTGGTCGTACCTACGTCGTACGCTTCGACCAGCCTGTCACCGCTGAAGATGTCCGCGAGGCTACCGAGCGCGTGTTCAATGCAGCCGATCCTGAGTCTTCGGTTGAGGTCAAGCAGTTCGGCGGCGAGTCCCAGATGAAGATCACCACCTCCTACAAGGTAGATGACGAGACTTCCACCGTGGACGCCGAGATCGAGCAGATGATCTTCAACGCCCTCAAGGGAATGTACTCCGAGGATCTCACTTTCGAAGACTTCGTCGATACCAACGACAATCCCAACGGTATCATCTCGTCCGACAAGGTCGGAGCTTCGATCGCCAGCGACATCAAGCGTTCCGCAGTCATCTCCGTTATCCTCGCCCTCCTCATCATCTTCGCCTACATCGCCTGGCGATTCAGGGGCTGGACCTGGGGCCTTGGTGGTGTGGTATCCCTTGCGCATACCGCCATCATCATCATCGGCTTCTTCTCCCTGTTCACGGGTATCCTGCCGTTCAACCTCGACGTCGACCAGACGTTCATCGCGGCTATCCTTACCATCATCGGATATGCCATCAACGATAACGTGGTTATCTTCGACCGTATCCGCGAGAATCTCGGCCTGCATCCCAACGCCGACTTCAAGGACACCGTCAACACTTCGTTGAACGCCACCTTGACCCGTACGGTGAACACTTCCGTGTCGACCCTCCTCCCTATGCTCGCTATCGCATTCTTCGGAGGTGAGTCCATCCGCGGTCTGTCCGTTGCCCTCTGCCTCGGTGTCCTCATCGGTACCTACGCTTCCATCATGATCGGTACTCCGGTCATGTTCGACGCCACCCGCCGTGAGGCCAAGAAGGCCCAGGATGTCAAGAAATCTTCCAAGAAGTAATCTTCTGAAAAGATATCAACAAAATGCAGCCGGCCCTTTCAAAAGGCCGGCTGTTTTTTTATCTTTGTTTCTCAAACCCGCACCTATGCCTTTCGTCCATCTTCACGTCCACACGCAGTATTCCATCCTCGACGGTTTCTCCGATATGGGCAAGCTGTTCAAGCGCGCCGCCGAGCTCGGCATGCCCGCGATCGCCATCACCGACCACGGCAACATGTACGGCGTGAAGGAGTTCTTCAAGATGGCCGGAAAGCACAAGGATGCCGACGGGAACTACAAGGTCAAGCCTATTGTCGGCTGCGAGGTGTATGTCACCCGTCACTACGACCACAAGCTCAAGGACGCCGCCCACAGGGCATACTATCACCTCATCCTTCTGGCCAAGAATCCCACGGGATACCGCAACCTCATGAAGATCGTCTCGATCGGACACATCGAGGGCTCGTATTACGGCAAGCCCCGTGTCACCCACGAGATCATCGAGAAGTATCACGAAGGGCTCATCTGCTGCTCGGCCTGCCTGGCCGGCGAGATTCCGCGTGCACTTGTTTCGGGCGACTGGGACGGCGCCTGCAAGGCTGTGGAGTGGCACAAGTCCGTTTTCGGTGACGACTATTACCTGGAGGTTCAGCTCCACAAGACTGAGGTCCCGGGGCTTTCCCTCGAGGTCTATGAGCACCAGCTCGTGGCCAACGAAGGCATCTACAAGCTCGCCGACAAGTATGGGATCAAGGTCGTGGCCACCAACGACGCGCATTTCGTACGCAAGGAGGACGGCCCTGCCCACGACAGGCTCATCTGTCTGACCACCAACGCCTTGGTAGATGATCCCAACCGTATGCGGTACACCCAGCAGGAGTACCTCAAGAGCGAGGAGGAGATGGCAGCGCTCTTCCCGGACCATCCCGAAGTGCTGGCCAACACCCTGGAGGTGGCGGACAAGGTCGAGGTGTATTCCATCGACCGCGACCACGTCCTCCCCAAGTTCCGTATCGACCCCGCTTTCCTCGCCGACCTAGATACCTATCTTGAGAAGTACAAGGACGTCATTGACGCCGGACGTTGTGACAAGAAAGGCCGTGAGCGCGGGGCGGATTTCTGCGCGTCCGTGGCTTACCTTTGCCATCTGTGCTACAAGGGCGCGCACGAGCGCTACGGCGAGACTCTCACGGACGAACAGTCCGAGAGGCTCGACTTCGAGCTCAAGACCATCTGCAGGATGGGCTTCCCGGACTACTTCCTAATCGTGCAGGACTATATCGCCGCGTCGCGCGCGATGGGGTCCCTCGTGGGACCCGGGCGCGGCTCCGCGGCGGGCTCCGTGGTCGCCTATTGCCTCCGGATCACCAATCTCGACCCGATCAAGTACAACCTCCTGTTCGAGCGTTTCCTCAACCCCGACCGTATCTCCATGCCTGATATCGACGTGGACTTCGAGGACCTTACCAAGGCCCACGAGTACGTCGAGAAGACCTATGGCGCCGATCACGTCTCACGCGTGATCACCTTCGGCACTATGGCCGCCAAGAGCGCCATCAAGGATGTCGCCCGTATCAGCAATGTCTCCATAGACGAGTCCAACCGTCTCGCCAAGATGGTCCCCGACCGCCTGAGCGAGCGGGTTGAGAAGGAGTATCCCTTCAACCCCAAGTTCGATACCCTCAAGCCCGGGTTCAAGAAGTTCGAGAAGGAAGTTGAGGTGGACGACCCGGACCATCCCGGCGAGAAGAAGAAGGAGATGCGCACCTTCCAGAAGGGAATGGAAGAGGTCGATGTCAAGATCAACCTCGAGAACTGCTTCCGTCTTGTCCCGGAGTTCCGCAACGAACTGGAAAACGGCCCGGAGATCAACCGCGAAGTGCTGGAGTTCGCCCGCCAGATGGAGGGCTGCATCCGCCAGACCGGCCAGCATGCCTGCGCCACCATCATCGGTCCAGCCAACCTCACGGACTACATCCCCATCTGCCTTTCCAAGGATAAGGAAACCGGTTTGGATGTCTGGACCTCGCAGTACGACGGCCATTATATCGAGGATGT